>Ga0113563_10000288_pt1 | contig 22910 bp, 20 predicted proteins | sample Mud3Dept3metaG_FD_80117 | JGI IMG/M metagenome (GOLD analysis project Ga0113563, IMG submission 80117) | Freshwater wetland microbial communities from Ohio, USA, analyzing the effect of biotic and abiotic controls - Mud 3 Core 4 Depth 3... | ecosystem: Environmental > Aquatic > Freshwater >... | reverse complement strand
GTTGTCGGGCGACGGGTCGGCGGGCTGGCCGCCGGGCGAGACGTAGGCGCGCAGGAAGCCGAAGTCGCCGGTGTGGCGGGGCCACATCCAGTTGTCGGTCTCGCCGCCGAAGTTGCCGATCCCCTCCGCGGACGCGTAGACCAGGCGCACGTCGCGGATCTCGAGCTGGGTGACCTCGAGGAACAGCGATCCCTCGTAGAAACTGGCGACCCGGCACCGCCGCCCGCCCGGCGCCTCGCACGCGTCCACCAGCTCGCGCTCGCGGCGCTCGACGCGGCGCGCGCGCTCGGCGTCCTCGACGCCCGGCTCGAGGCCGCCCAGGACCTCCGCGCTGACGTCGCGGATGCCGGTCGTGACGTAGACGTAGCTGCCCGGAGCCGCAGGCAGCTCGTCGGCCCGCGTCGCGGCGAGGAAGCCGTTCTGGATCAGGTCGCGCTCGGGAGTCGAGTTGAACTGGACCGAGCCATAGACGCAGTGGTGGTTGGTGACGATCAGCCCCTCGGGCGAGACGAACGAAGCGGTGCAACCGCCGAGCGAGATCACCGCGCCCATCGGGTCGCCGGTCAGGTCGGCGAGCCGGGCCGGATCGAGCTCCATGCCCGCGGCGGCGAGCTCAGGCGCCAGGTCCGGGATCTGGGCGGGCATCCACATTCCCTCTTCGCCGCGCGCGGCGGCGGCGGCGAGCATCGAGGCGCACAGGACGGTCGGTACCAGCTTCACGGGTCTCCTCCTCGGACAGCGGTTCGGCGGGCGCCCCGACCTCGGGCCCGGCCTCTCGGCGGTACCCCGGCGCGGCGCCCTGCGGGCGGCGAGGTGAGCTTGGCGCGCGCCGGAGCGAAACGGGCCACCCCGACGGGGGGTGCGGCCCCGCGCGCGGCGCGGCGAAGATCGGGGCGGCAGCCCCGGAGGTCGCCCATGGACCTGCGCACCCGTTACCTCGGTCTCGATCTCGAGCACCCGATCGTGGTCGGCGCGTCGCCGCTGGTCGACGACCTCGATGTCGTGCGCCGGCTCGAGGACGGCGGTGCGGCTGCCATCGTGATGCACTCGCTCTTCGAAGAGCAGATCGCCGGAGATCCGGCGCAGGCCGGCGCGGAGGCCGGGGAGCCCACGGTCGCCGACCCGCTGCGGCCGGATCCGACCGAGTTCCGGCTCGGCCCGGATCGCTATCTGGACCAGCTCCTGGCCGTCAAGCAGGCGGTCGGCGTGCCGGTGATCGCCTCGCTCAACGGCACCACCCTGGGCTACTGGCTCGAAGCCGCGAAGCTCATCGAGCAGGCGGGCGCCGACGCGCTCGAGCTCAACGTCTACCGGCTGGCCACCGACCCGCAGCGCACCGCCGAGGAGGTCGAGTTCGAGACGCTCGAGATGGTGCGCGCCGTGCGCGCCGAAGTGCGCCTGCCGCTGGCGGTCAAGCTCTCCCCCTTCTATACCTCGCTCGCCCACTTCGCGGACCGCCTGGCCGCCGCGGGCGCGGACGGACTGGTCCTGTTCAACCGCCTCTACCAGCCCGATCTCGACGTCGAGCGCGGGACGGTCGAGCGGGCCCTGCATCTCTCCGACTCCGCGGAGCTGCTGCTGCGGCTGCGCTGGCTCGCGATCCTGCGCGGGCGGGTGCACGTGGCGCTGGCCGCGAGCGGCGGCGTGCACACCGTGACGGACGTGATCAAGGCGCTGATGGCGGGCGCCGACGCGATCCAGGTCGTGTCGGTGCTGCTGCGCGAGGGACCCGGGGCGACCGGCCGCCTGAAGGCGGAGCTGGCGCGCTGGCTCGCCGCGCACGGTCACGACCAGCTCGACGCGGTGCGCGGCAGCCTCTCCCTCGAGCGCTGCGCGGACCCGTCGATCTACGAGCGGGCGAACTACACCCAGCTCCTGCAGGGCTGGCGGCATCTGATCTGAGGGAGCCCCGTCCGGCCGGCCCCGAGGCGGGCCTCAGGCGATCTCGTCGCTCTCGGGACGGCGGCCGCCGAGCACGTCGGCGAGCAGCCGGCAGGCGTCGGTGGTGGTGAAGATCCCCACCAGCCTGCCCTGCCGGGTCACCAGCGCCGAACCCAGCCGGCGCTCCGCCATCTGACGTGCCACGGTCTCGACCGGAGTGCCGAGGTCGACCACGAACGGGTCGCGCTCGCACAGGTCGCCCACGGTGATACCGCGCGCCCTCGGTGTGCCCAGCCGCACGTCCATGGCGAGGCCGAGGTCCCGCCCGGAGACCAGTCCGATGAGCTCGCCCGACTCGGTCACCGGAAGGTGGCGGATGCCGTGCTCGGCCATCATCTGCCAGGCTTCCTCGACCGCGCGGGAGGCTTCGATCGACCACGGGAACGGCGTCATCACCCGGCGCACGCTGGGAGAATTCATGATGCCCGGATGGTAGGACGGGGCCGCGCGCCGCGCCCCGCCCGGCGGGGTGTGCCCGCGGCGGCCAGTGCTACCATCCGCGCGCGATGCCCACCCGCGAACGCGAAATCCTCGATCTCGACGTCCTGTTCGTCGGCGCCGGGCCCGCGAGCCTGGCTGGTGCCTGCCACCTCGCCCGGCTGCTCAAGGCCCACAACGCGACCGCCCCGCGGCCGCTCGAGCTCTCGATCGCCGTGCTCGAGAAGGGCGCTGAGGTCGGCGCCCACGCGCTCTCGGGCGCAGTGGTCGATCCGCGGGCGTTGCGCGAGCTCTTCCCGGAGCGGCTGGACGAGATCCCGTTCGAGGCTCCGGTCGGCCGCGAGCATCTCTGGTGGCTGACCGAGCGGCGCGCGCTCTCGCTGCCCGAGCCGCCGCAGCTCAGGAACCGCGGCTGCCACGTCGCCTCGCTCGGCAAGCTGGTGAAGTGGATGGCGAAGGAGGCGGAGAGCCTCGGCGTGGACCTGTTCTGCGAGTTCGCCGGCCGCGAGATCCTGGTCGAGGACGGCCGCGTGGCCGGCGTGCGCACCGGCGACCGGGGCGTCGGCAAGGACGGCCGGCCGAAGCCCAATTTCGAGCCCGGCGTGGACGTGCGCGCCCAGGTCACGCTGCTCGGCGAAGGGCCGCGCGGCACGCTCGCGCGCCAGCTCGAGGCGCGCCTCGGCCTGACCGAGGGACGCAATCCGCAGGTCTATGCGATCGGGCTCAAGGAGATCTGGGAGCTGCCCGCTGGACGCTTCGAAGCCGGCGAGATCTGGCACTCGATGGGCTGGCCGCTCTGGCCCGAGCACTACGGCGGCGGGTTCGTGTACGGCATGCGCGACCGGCAGCTCATCGTCGGGCTCGTGGTGGGCCTCGACTACGAGAATCCCTGGACCGATCCCCACCTCGAGTTCCAGCGCTTCAAGACCCATCCCGAGCTGCGCCGCCTGCTCGCCGGCGGCCGCATGGCCTACTACGGTGCCAAGGCGATCCCCGAAGGAGGCTACTGGGCGATGCCGCGCCTGGGCGGCGACGGCTTCTGCCTGCTCGGGGACTCGGGCGGGTTCCTCGACAGCCAGCGCCTCAAGGGCATCCACCTGGCGATGAAGTCCGGGATGCTGGCGGCGGAGTCGGTGTTCGCGGCCGCTGTGGCGGGTCGGCCGCTCGCCGAGGCCGGGCGCGACTACCCGGCGCGCTTCGAGGCGAGTTGGGCGCGCGCGGAGCTCTGGAAGAGCCGCAACTTCCATCAGGGCTGGGAGCGCGGGGGCTTCGACGCGCTCGTCAACGCCGGGCTGGGGGCCCTCTCGGGCGGTCGCGGCTGGGGCGTGCTCGACCGGCTCCACGCCGGGCCCGGCCACGAGCGCATGCGCAGGCTCGACGCCGAGCGCCGCGACTACCGTCCCGCCGCGCCGCTGCCCGCCGACGACGAGCTCGTCTTCGACCGCCTCGCCGACGTTTACCAGTCGGGCACCACGCACGAGGAGGACCAGCCCGTCCACCTGCAGGTCGCCGACCTCTCGATCTGCGTCGATCAATGCGTGCGCGAGTTCGCCAATCCGTGCACGCGCTTCTGTCCGGCGGCGGTCTACGAGATCGTGCCGGACAGCTCGCAGCCCGCCGGGCGACGGCTCCAGATCAACGCCAGCAACTGCGTGCACTGCAAGACCTGCGACATCGCCGACCCGTACCAGATCATCACCTGGGTGCCGCCCGAGGGCGGTGGCGGCCCCAACTACGGCCGCCTGTGAGCCGCCAGCGGCCGCCCGCAGGCCGCCCGTTCGCGTCGCGACGAGGAGGGGGAGACCCATGCGCCGATCGCTCGCCGTCCCCGCCGCAGCGCTCGTCCCCATCCTGCTGGCAAGCGCCGGGACCGCGCGCGCCGAGCTGCCGCTCGCCGCGCTCTTCGATCCGGCGCTCCAGCCCCGTCTGTCGGCGCCGGTCTGGAGCCCGGACGGCAAGGCGCTCGCCGGCGCCTGGCGCGAGGGCGAGCGCAAGGGCGTCAAGGCCTTCGACGCCGCGGGCGGCGCCGAGCTCTGGACGGTCTTCGCCGATGAGCTGAGCGAGGCAGCGGGCCCGCTCGCGGCCGCCGCCGAGCGGCCCCCGAGGCCCGCCGCCGTCGAGCGCTTCTCGTTCCGGCCCGGCGCCACCGACCTCCTGCTCACGGTCGGCGGCGACCTCTTCCTCTGGTCCCCGGGCACGCGCAGCGCGCGCCGCCTGACGCGCAGTGAAGCCGAGGAGGAGGGGGCGGCGTTCTCTCCCGACGGCAGCCGGATCGCCTTCTCGCGCGCGGCCGACCTCTGGGTGCTGGACCTCGCGAGCGGCCGGGAGACGCGCCTGACCGACGACGGCCGCGAGGACGAGATCCTCAACGGCAGGACCGACTGGGTCTACTGGGAGGAGATCTGGAACCGCCGCTTCGCCGGCTTCTGGTGGTCGCCGGACGGCAACGCGCTCGCCTACTACCGCTTCGACGTGCGCGGCGTCCCATCCCACCCGATCCTCACCCAGCGCGACGGCGAGGCGCAGGTCCGGTGGCAGAAGTACCCGCGCCCGGGCGAGGCGAACGCGCTGGTCTCGGTGAGAGTGGTGGACGTCGAGCGGCGTCAGACGCGCACGCTCGCCACCGGCGCCGATCCGACGTCGTACCTGGCGCGCGTCGCCTGGAGGCCGGACGGCGGCGCGATCGCAGTCGAGCGCCTGAATCGCGACCAGACGCTGCTCGACCTGCTGCTCTGCGATCCGGCCACCACCATCTGCCGGCCGGCTGCCGCGCAGAGCGCCCCGACCTGGGTCGATCTCGCCGACGACTTCCTCTTCCTCCCCGACGGCGGCTTCCTGTGGAGCGACGAGGGCTCCGGCTGGCGCGACCTCGCCCGCTACGACCGCGAGGGCCGCAGGATCGCCGACCTGTTGCCCGAACCCTGGGTGCTCGACGCATCGGAGGGACTGCTGGGCGGCACGCGCGAGGTGGTGGTCACCGCCTGGCGCCGCGACCGGCCCCTGGGCGCGTGCGGACGGCAGGTCCTGGCCCTGCCGCTCGACGGTGGCGCCGCGCGCCCGCTCGCCGACGGCTCGGGTTGGAGCTCGGCGCGCGTCGCGCCGGCCGGCGATCGCTGGCTGCACGAGTGGAGCGACGCGGCGCACCCGGTGGTGCGCACCCTGCGCGACGCGGGCACGCTCGCCGCGGTCCTGCCCGGCGGCGTCGAGCTCCCGGCCGAGCTCGCCGCGCTGCCCGCCTGGGAGTTCCTCGAGCTGCCCGGTCCGGACGGCGCGCGGCTCCCGGCGCGCTGGATCGCGCCCGCCGGCGATCCACCGCCAACCCGCCGGCCGGTGATCACCTATCACTACGGCGGACCGGGATCCCAGGTCGTGGTCGACCGCTGGGAGGGCGGGCGCGGCCTCTGGCACCGCTGGATGGCGACGCGCGGCTACGCCGTGTTCATGATCGACAACGAGGCCTCGCTCGCCTTCGGCCAGCGCGGCGAGGACCGCATCCACCTCCGGATGGGCCCGCTCGAGCTGGCCGGCCAGCTCGCCGGAGTCGCGGCGCTCGCGTCCCAGGGCTGGGCGGACACCGGCCGGCTCGGGCTGTGGGGCTGGTCCGGGGGCGGGTTCAACACGCTCTACTCGATCCTGCACCGGCCCGGGACGTGGAAGGCGGCGGTGGCCGGCGCGCCGGTCACCGACTGGCGGCTCTACGACTCGATCTGGACCGAGCGCTACCTGGACACGCCGGAGTCGAACCCGGAGGGCTTCCGCGACTCCTCCCCCGTCCACGCCGCCGCCGCGCTCGCCGACGCCCTGCTCCTCGTCCACGGCGCCGCCGACGACAACGTCCACCCCGAGAACTCGACCGCCCTCGTGGCGCGGCTGATCGAGGCCGGCAAGCCGTTCGACGACGCCTTCTACCCCGGCCAGAAGCACGGCTTCGCACCGGCCGCCAACCGCCACTTCTACGAGCGCATGACCGAGTTCTTCGACCGCCACCTCCGCCCCGGCTCCTGACCCGGGCGCGCCGCGCTCAGGCGGAGTCGGCGGGGGCCCGGCCCAGGGACTGCTCGAGGAAGGCGCGCGCGCGGCTCCACTCCCTGCGCACGGTGCGCACCGAGAGCCCGAACAGGGCGGAGATCTCCTCCTCGGTGAGCCCTTCGAGGAAACGCAGCTCGACCAGCTGGGCCTGCCGGGGATCGCGCGCGGCGAGCCGCTCGAGCCCGTCCTGGAGGGTCAGCATCTCGTCGAGCGAGAGCGCCGGAGCTCGCTCCGCGGACTCCTCGTCGAGCTCGAGACGGGGCGCCCCCCCACCGCGCTTGAGGCGGCTCTTCTCCTGGGCGCGGCTGATCAGGATCTGGCGCATGGCGCGCGCCACCAGGGAGAAGAAATGGACGCGGTCCGCGACCGAGATCCGCTGCGCGCGCAGCAGCTTCAGGTAGGCCTCGGAGACCAGGCCGGTGATCTCGAGGCTGTCCTCGGGGAAGGAGCGGCGCACCGAGCGGGCCAGGGCGCGCAGCTCCTCGTAGGCGGCCTCGAAGATCCGGTCCAGGGCGCGGCGGTCCGCGCCACGCACCGCCGCGAGCAGCTCCTCGAAGCGGCCCTCGGCGTCGCGGCCCCACCCCCCTCCGGCGCTCATCGAGCGCGAGTGTAGACCGGGAGCGCCGCCGCGCGCGAGGAGGATTCCACCGTCGCGCCCGCTCAGATCAGGCCCTCGAGCGGCAGCCAGGAGAGGAGGCGGGCGACCGAGCGCCGCCAGAGTCCGGCGCGCGGCTCGTGGCTCCAGACGCGCTCCGCGCCGTCGCTGCCGCGTCCCACCCAGGCGAGCTCGCGCAGCTCGAAGGGAGCGCCGTTGCGTTCCACCCGGCGCGTCCGGAGCTCGACGCGCCAGCTGCTCTCCGGCGAGGCGATGGCGTCGAAGCGGCGCGCCACCTCGAGCGCCAGCTCCCGGCTCTCGACCAGGAGCCCGATCTCGGTGTTGAGCCGGATCGAGCGCGGGTCGAGGTTGAGAGATCCCACGAACAGGGCGCGCTCGTCGAACACCGCCGCCTTCGAGTGCAGACTCGCGCGCGACCCGAGCGGAGGCGAGAGCACGCGCCCGCGCTCGTGGCCGCCGGGCCGCAGCTCGTGCAACTCGACGCCGGCGACCAGCAGGCGCTTGCGGGTGCCCACGTACCCCGCGTGGGCGAAGACCACGTCGGTGGTCGCGAGCGCGTTGGTGAGCACCCGCACGCGCACGCCCCGGCCCACCAGCTCCGCCAGCTGCTCGAGCGCGGGCCGGCGCAGGGACAGGTAGGCCATCTCCAGGCGCAGCTCGCGCTCGACGCGCGCAGTCTCGGCCACCAGCCGCTCGGCGATGCTGCTCGTGCCGTGCTCCTCGATCTTGCTCGGCTCGTCGGCCAGGACCTCGACCGGCGCCCAGGTCCGGATCGGCGCGCTGCGCTCCAGCACCGCGGCGGCCTCGGCCGCGTTCGCGCCGGCCGAGCTCGGGAAGTCCTCCTCGCGGCTGGCGAACGCCGCCAGCCGCTCGCGCAGCGCGTCCAGCCTGGCGGCGTCGGGTCGGGCGAGGTGACCCGCCGGGACCGCCCAGCGGCTGTTCCAGTAGCGATCGAACACCTCCGAGGCGCGGTGGGCCGCCTCGCCCGCCGCCATCAGGTCGAGGTCGCGGAAGTTGCGCTCCTCGGAGATCAGGAAGTACTCGTCGGAGACGTTGCGCCCGCCCACGATCGCGAAGCCGTCGTCGGCGATCCAGGCCTTGTTGTGCATGCGCCGGTTGAGTCGGGCGAAGTCGAACAGGAACTCCAGCCCGCGCGCCGCCCACGTGCCGCCGGCGCGGGTGCGGAACGGATTGAAGAAGCGGACGTCGAGGTTCGGGTGGGTGTCGAGGGTCGCGAAGGTGCGCTCCGAGGTGATCGTTGTGGTGTCGTCGAGCAGCAGGCGCACGCGCACGCCGCGGTCGGCCGCGGCGAGCACGCGCGCGAGCACGATCCTGCCCGAGCGGTCGAGGTCCCAGATGTAGGTCTGGATGTCGAGCGAGCGCCCGGCGAGGTCGGTCAGGGCCAGCCGCGCGAGGAGCGCGTCCTCGCCGGTGGCGATCACCGACGCGCCGCTCTCGCCCGGGGCCTGGCCCTCGCCTTCGCGCTCGAGCCTGGCGTCGAGCGCCGTCGGCCGCGCGGGATCGCGCGCGAGCACGTTCTCGACCGGACCGCTGTAGCCGCGGTAGGTGGCGCAACCCGGGAGCGCCAGCGCGAGCGCCAGCGCGGCGATCGACCGCGTCGACCGGCGACCGCTCGCCACGGCCGGGCGGCGCGACGTCAGGCGACCCGGCGCATGAGCAGCGCGCCGTTGGTGCCGCCGAAGCCGAAGGAGTTGGTGAGCGCCACCTCGAGCGGTGCGCGCCGCGCCTCGTGGGGGACGAAATCGAGGTCGCAACCCTCCCCCGGCTCGTCCAGATTGAGGGTTGCCGGGTAGACCTGGTCGCGGATCGCGAGCGCCAGGATGCCGCACTCGAGCCCGCCCGCGGCGCCGAGCAGGTGACCGGTCGCGGACTTGGTCGACGACATGGCGAGCGAGCGAGCGTGCGCGCCGAAGACCTGCTTGACGGCCTGCACCTCCGCGAGATCGCCGAGCGGCGTCGAGGTCCCGTGGGCGTTGATGTAGTCCACCGCGTCGGGCGCCAGCTCGGCGTCGGCGAGCGCGTTGCGCATCACCGCCGCCGCGCCGCGCCCCTCGGGATGCGGAGCCGCCATGTGGTAGGCGTCGCCGCTCATGCCGTAGCCGACGATCTCGCAGTAGACCGGCGCCCCGCGCCGGCGTGCCCGCCCGAGCTCCTCGAGCACGAGGATGCCCGCGCCCTCGCCGATCACGAAGCCGTCACGGTCCTTGTCCCACGGGCGCGAGGCCTTCTCCGGAGCGTCGTTGCGCTGTGACAGCGCGCCCATGACGCTGAACCCGCCGACCGCGATCGGAGTGATCGCGCCCTCCGTGCCGCCGGCGATGACCGCGTCCGCGTAACCGTGCTGGATCAGCCGGAAGGCGTCGCCCACCGCGTGCAGCCCGGTCGTGCAGGCCGTGCAGGGGGCCGTGTTCGGCCCGCGCGCTCCGGTGCGGATCGAGACCTGGCCCGCGGCGAGATTGACGATCACGCCCGGGATGAAGAACGGCGAGATCCGGCCCGGCCCGCGCTCGAGCAGCGTCGAGTGCATCTTCTCGATGAGCGGGAAGCCGCCGATGCCGGAGCCGATCACCACGCCGATCCGGTCGGCGTTCGCGTCGTCGATCTCCAGCCCCGAGTCCTGGAGCGCCATGTCGCTCGCCGCCAGCGCGTAGTGGATGAAGAGGTCCATCTTCTTGACCTCTTTCTTCTCCACCCAGCGCTCGGGGTCGAAGCCCTTGACCTCGCCCGCGATGCGCGACTCGAAACGCGCGGTATCGAAGCGAGTGATCGGCCCGATGCCGCTCGCTCCGGAGAGCAGCGCGCTCCAGGTCTCGCGCGTCCCGACGCCGATCGGGGACACCAGCCCGACGCCGGTGACGACGACGCGTCGACGGTCGCTTCTCGCCATGATGTGCCGGTTTTCCGCGCCCGCGGGACGGCGGCGCGAGCGTCAGTTCTTCTGGCCCGCGTGCTGCTCGATGTAGGAGATCGCCTCGTTGACCTTGCCGATCTTCTCGGCGTCCTCGTCCGGGATCTCGATGCCGAACTCCTCCTCGAAGGCCATGACCAGCTCGACGATGTCGAGCGAGTCGGCGCCGAGGTCGTCGGTGAAGCTCGCTTCCGGCGTCACTTCGTCGGCCTCGACTCCCAGCTGCTCCACGATGATGCTCTTGACCTTCTCAGCAACGGTCGACATGCGACGGTTTCCTCCCCAGGGAAAGCACTGCGGCAGGCGGTTTCTAGCACAATCCGGCGAATCGAGTCCAACGCCGCTGCGCGGCGCGGCAGGCTCCGCCGGGCTTCAGATGTAGAGGCCTCCGGAGACGTTGATGACCTGTCCGGTAACGTACGCGGCTTCGTCGCTCGCCAGGTAGACGACCGCGGCCGCCATCTCGTCGGCGAGCCCGAAGCGTCCGCTCGGGATGTCCGCGAGCATGCGTGCGCGCGTGGTCTCGGCGAGGGCGCCGGTCATCGCGGTCTCGACGAAGCCGGGAGCGACCACGTTGGCGGTGACGTTGCGGCTGGCGAGCTCGCGCGCCACCGACTTCGTGAACCCGATCAGGCCGGCCTTGGCGGCGGCGTAGTTGGCCTGGCCGGCGTTGCCCATCAGGCCGACCACCGAGGAGATCGAGACGATCCGCCCGTGGCGGCGCCGCATCATGCCGCGCGAGAGCTCGCGCGTGACCACGAAGGTGCCGGTCAGGTTGGTATCGATCACGCGCTGCCACTGCTCCAGGCTCATGCGCGCGAGCAGGCCGTCGGCGGTCACGCCCGCGTTGTTGACCAGGATCCCGACCTCGGCCCAGTCGTCGGGCAACGCCTTGAGACGCTCGGGAAGCTCCTCCGCGGACGCGAGGTCGAGGCGGTGGGCCAGGGCCCTGCCGCCGCCGGCCTCGATCTCGCTCGCCAGCGCCGCGAGGCGCCCCTCGTTGCGCGATGCCAGGATCACGCGCGCGCCCTGCGCCGCCAGGCGCCGGGCGATCGCCTCGCCGATGCCCTGCGAGGCCCCGGTGACGAGAGCGGTCCTGCCGTCGAGTCTGAACATCTCCATCTCAGGTCGTCTCCAGCCTGACCATGGCCTCGGGCTCGGCGAGCGCGATCGCCTCGGCCGCAGGGACGATCCGGCGCACCAGCCCGGTGAGCACCGAGCCCGGGCCCACCTCGACGAAGCGCGTCACCGCGAGCGCGCTCGCCAGGTGCCGAACGGACTCTACCCAGCGCACCGGCCCGTCGATCTGCCGTTCGAGCGCCGAGCGCGCCGCGGCGCCGTCGCGCACCGCGGCGGCGTCGATATTGACCACCACCGGCACCGCCGGAGCCCGGAACCGCGCCGCCGCGAGCTCGGGCGCCAGGCCGGCGCGCGCCGGCGCCATCAGCTCGCAGTGGAAGGGCGCGGAGACGGGCAGCGGCAGCGCCCGCCTGGCGCCGCGCTCGCGGGCGAGCGCCATCGCCCGCTCCACCGCCGCGCGGTGGCCGGCGATCACGGTCTGCTCGGGCGAGTTGTAGTTGGCGACCGCGCAGATCTGGCCGCCGGCCGCCTCGGCGGCGAGCGCCGCGACCGACTCGGCTTCGAGCCCGAGCACCGCCGCCATGGCGCCCTCGCCGACCGGCACGGCCTCCTGCATGAGCTGGCCCCGGCGGCGCACCAGCCGCAGCGCGTCGCCCAGGTCGAGCGTCCCGGCGGCGACGTGCGCCGAGTACTCGCCCAGGCTGTGGCCGGCCATTGCCTGCGCGGCGAAGCCGCGCGCGGCGAGCACGCGGTGGATGGCGACCGAGACGGCGAGGATCGCGGGCTGGGTGTTGGCGGTGAGCTGGAGCTCCTCCTCGGGACCCTCCCAGCACAGCCGCGCGAGGTCGAAGCCGAGCGCCGCCGAGGCCTCCGCGAAGGTCGCGCGCGCCTCGGGAAAGGCCTCGGCCCAGGCGCGGCCCATGCCGACCTTCTGCGATCCCTGGCCCGGGAAGACGTACGCGGTCACCGGTGACATGGTTGCTCTGCGCTCCCGATCCCCGGAGGACCGCCTCAGACCGGGCCCGCCGAGCTCGCCAGCCGCGCCTCCTCGGCCGCGAGCTGCGTCAGCTTCGCGCCGATCTTGCCCGACAGCTCGGCGCGGCCGAACTCGGAGGCGGAGTGGATCGCGTTGCGCATCGCCTTGGCGTTGGAGCGGCCGTGGCCGATGAAGCAGCCGCCCTCGACGCCGAGCAGCGGCACCGCTCCGTACTCGGTGTAGTCGGTGCGGCGCTTGAAGTTGGCGAAGGCCGGGCGCACCAGCCAGCCGCCGAAGCGCGTGCGCGAGGTTCTCATCAGCTCCTCGCGCACCATGCCCACCACCAGCTCGGCCATCGCCTCCGAGGATTTCAGCAGCACGTTGCCGACGAATCCGTCGCACACCACCACGTCGACGCCGCCGCTGAAGACGTCCCGGCCCTCGACGTTGCCGATGAAGTTGAGACCGGCCGCGGCGAGGAAGCGGTGGGCGTCGCGCGTGACGTCGTTGCCCTTGGCGTACTCCTCGCCGATCGAGAGCAGGCCGACGCGGGGCCGCGTCGTGCCGATCACCTCCTGGGCGTAGAAGTGGCCCATCACCGCGAACTGGCGCAAGTGCTCGGGACGGCTGTCCACGTTGGCGCCGACATCGAGCACCAGGGTCCGGCCGCGCCGGTTGGGGAAGACCGCCGCCAGCGCCGGCCGGTCCACGCCCGGCACCGCGCCCATGTACAGCTTGGCGGCGACCATGGCGGCGCCGGTGTTGCCCGCGCTGACCATCGCCTCCGCGCGCCCGTCGCGGACGAGCTGGGCGCAGACCGCGAGCGACGAACGGCGCTTGCGGCGCACCGAGGTGGGTGCTTCGTCCATCGCCACCGTCTCCTCCGCGTGGACGACCTCGATGCGGTCGCGGGACAGACCGATGCGGTCGAGCTCGGCGCCCACGCGCTCCCGGTCTCCGACCAGGAGGACCGCGACGCCGTCCTCGGCGGCCGCCAGGAAAGCCCCCTGGACGGCCGCGCGCGGGGCGAAGTCGCCCCCCATGGCGTCGACGGCGATGGGCATCGCGTGCGGGGGGCGGAGGCCCGGTCTACGGCTTCTCGCCGACCTCGACGACGTCGCGGCCGCGGTAGGTCCCGCAGCTCGGGCAGGCCCGGTGCGGCAGCTTGCGCTCGCCGCAGTTCGGGCAGAGCGAGGAGGCGGGCGCGACGAGCGCGTCGTGGGCGCGGCGCTTGTCGCGGCGGGCCTTGGAGTGGCGGTGCTTGGGATTCGGCATCTTCGATTCCTCGTCAGGACTCGTCTCGGCCGCTGCCGCGGCCGTCGAACTTCGTACGCAGCGTCGCGAGCGCCGCCCAGCGCGCATCGGCCGCGCCCTCGGGGCAGTCGCACCGGCCCCGGTTGCGGTCACGGCCACAGGTCGGACAGAGCCCGGCGCAGTCCTCCCGGCAGAGCGGATGGGTCGGCAGGTTGAGCTGCACCTGCTCGGCCACCAGCGGCCAGGTGTCGAGCTCGTCGCCCGCCACCTCGACGGCGTCCAGCTCCTCTTCGAGGAGCTCCCTCTCCGCGCCCTCGGGAACGGCCCGCTGCCGCTCGACCAGCAGCTCCACCGGCAGATCCACCTCGGAGACGACCGTCGCCAGGCATCGATCGCAGGGCACCGTCTGCCGGTAGGCGAAACGGGCCTGGAGGACATAGTTGGGCGCCGCCCAGGTCAGGGTGCCGCGCACCGTGACCGGCGAAACCTCGACGTCCTCGCCGGGCTCGAGCCCGGCGTGCCGGAGGTCGATCGACTCCTGCCAGCGGAACGGCTCGGCACGTGCGGAATCCAACCGGATCTTCATCGTCCGAGCCCTCCGGAGAGAGCCCGCGAAGGCTATCGGATTCGCACCCCCAGGGTCAATTGGAGCGTCCTCCCGGGAGGACGTCCCCGGCGCAAGGCACCCATCTGACGTAGGCACCTCCCGCGCCGATCTCGAGCGTAGCGAACGCGCAACCGGTCAGCGGAGCGAGCACGGAGACGACTCGCTCCACGGCACGGGCGCTCTCCGGCCCGACCACCGGCAGCGCACCGAGCGTACGCGCCAGCCCGCGCACGCGCCGGTGGAGCGGCCCGGGGCGGGCCGCCGCGAGCAGCGCCGGCGACGACACCCCGGCGCCTGCGCCGAGCGCCGCGGCGAGGTCCCCCGCCAGCGGCACGCTGCGCGCGACCGCCTCGCGCTCGAGAGCGCGGATCCGGAACCCCGAGGCCTCGACCTGCTCGAGCGGCCGGCCGACGAGCCGCGCGAGCGGCTCGGCCGGCAGCCGGAACGGCCGCGCGCCGCCTCGATCGAGCGACGAGACTGCGGGCAGACCCGGCACGTCGCCGTCGAAGTCCCACACCACGAGCGCCCGCGCGGCGCCGTCCGGGGCGCGCTCGGCCCACCAGCCCGCCGGAGCCGCGTCCGCGTCGAGGTGCAGCAGGTCCGGCGACCCGGCCGGCGGAGCCCCGCACAGGATCTCGAGCCGCCCCGAGCCCGGCGCACGCAGGACCCGGTAGAGACCCTCGGGCAGGGGCTCGACCGGCCGGATCAGGCGCACGAGGCCGAGCGTGTCGCCGGTTGGCAGCGGCACCACGCCGGCCGGCCGGGCGGCCCCGGCCTCCGGCAGCCCCGCGTCGAGGGTCCACCTCCGGCCGTGCCAGTCCACCCGGCCGCGCCGGCCGCGCGCGAGCGTCACCTCGCCCCCTGCCAGCCAGGGGTTGCGCGCCAGCGTGCCCGCGGCGCGCGCGAGCGCGACCACGATCGGGAACGCCGCCAGCTCGGCGCGCAGGGCTCCGTCCGCGCGCGCCACGACCACGAGCTCGTCGGCGGGCGGCACCGGGAACGGCCCGAAGCGAGGCAGCGGCGGCGCCGCGCCGGCCTCGCGACCGGCCACCGACGCGGCCCATCGTCCCAGCTCGCCGGTGCGCCGCTCGAGCCGCGCCAGGTTCAGGTGCGGAAACGGGATCCAGACCGCAAACTCTCCTGCGCTGCCGGCGAGAAGGACGCGGGCCGCGGCGCTCGGCTCCGCCGCACGCTCGCGGGGCAGGTACCAGAACGCGAGATGCCCGGCCGCCCCGGCGAGGGCGAGCGCAGCGAGCGCCCGCCGGACGGCGCGCGCGCTCACCGCCGGCGACCGCCGCCCGGCGCGAGGCCGAGCCCGGCCAGCATCGAGGCGACCTCGCCGAGCGCCTCGGTGTCGGTGTCGGCGACGCCCAGGTCGGCCAGATCGCCGCCCACGCTCGCCGCCAGGGCCACCCTCGGATCGACGCCGTCCCAGGCCGCGAGAGGGGGTACGGCAGCCGCCGGCTCGCCCGCCGTGACGGCACACTCGCGCAGCCGCTCGCCCCAGAGCGCGGCCGCGGCCGGCAGGGCGTGCGCGCTCTCGACGTGGTGGCGCGCCGCGGCGCCGACCCGCGCGGCCAGGTCGCGGTCGCGCGCGAAGACGACCAGCAGCTCGGTCAGCAGCTCGGTCTCGCGCTCGTCCACCGCGACCTTCGCGACGACTCCGTCCGGGAGCTCGGCGAACGAGCCGGCGCGGGTCACGATCGTCGGCCGACCCAGGGCGAGCAGGCGCAGCAGCGAAGCCGAGGTCTCGCCACCGGTCGGGTGCCGCAGATTGAGCGCCACGTCCACCGCGGACATCGCCGAGGTGAGCTGCGAGAGCGGCAGCCGGCCGGTGACGACCACGCCGTCCACGCCGGCGGCGGCGAGCACGGCCGCGAAGTCGTAGTGCGGCGAGATCTCGCCCGCGATCAGCAGGACCGCATCGGGCCACTCGCGGCGCAGCCGGGCGAAGGCGGCGAGCGCGGGCTCGAGGCGCTTCTGCGGGGTCACGAAGCCGAAGCTGCCGACCACGAAGGCGTCGGCGGGGAGGCCGAGCTCGCGCCGGACGCGGCTCCGTTCCTCGGCAGCCGCCGGCGCCAGGCCGCCGAGGTCGACCGGGAAGGGCACGACCGCGACCCGCGCCGCCGGGCGGCTGGCGAGGATCCTCCGCCGCGCGAACTCGGAGTGCACGAGCACGGCGCGGCTGCGGTCCACCACGCGCTCGAAGAGCGGGAACGCCCAGACGTCGACGGGATAGTGGGTGTCGAGCAGGCGCTGCGCCGCCTTGCGGCCGGACTCGCCGGCGCAGTAGCGCATCTCCTCCAGGTACCCCTGTGGATCGCCCGCGACCAGCGTCCGCTCGCGCACCAGGTGATGGAGCATGAACTCGTGGAGGACCACGACGCCGGGCACCTCGAGCAGGGTTTCGAGGATCTGGGCGTGGTGGGGGGCGCTGTTGCCGAGGTGGTAGAGGACGAGGTCGAACTCCGTCGCCGCGCCCGCCAGCTCGCGCACCGGGCGGCACCGGAAGCGCGCGCCGAGCGGCGGCGGCGGCGGCACGCGGCCCTCGTGGAAGAGCCCGATCTCGAAGCCGGCGGTGGCGAGCGCCGGCGCGAGCTCTGCCGAGTAGTCGGCGATGCCCGAGGTCATCGGCGGCAGGGGCGAGGCGTAGGCGAGGCGCACCGCGCTCCCCCGTCCGCCCTAGAGCAGCGCCAGGAGGCGCTCGACCACCCGGTCCCAGCCGATCGCGGCCACGCGCTCGGCGCCGGCGCGCCCGAGCCGCAGCGCCTCGCCGCGCTCGTCGAAGAGCCGATCGAAGCGCGCCGCGATCTCGCGTTCCGCGCCCGGCGCGCAGACGAACCCGTTCTCGCCGTCGCGCACGAACTCGAGCACGCCGCCGGCGTCGGCGGTGGTCACCACCGGCCGCTCGGAACGGAAGGCCTCGAGCGTGACGTAGCCGTAGTCCTCGTCGAAGGGCGCGTAGAAGACCGCGAGCGCGCGCGCATAGAGCTCGACCAGGCGCCGGTCGTCCACCCGCCCCGGCCATTCGACGCGGTCGGCCACCCCCAGCTCGACGGCGAGCGCCGCGAGGCGCGCGCGGTCCGGGCCTTCGCCCGCGATCACCGCGCGCCACGGCCGGCGGCGCGCCGCGAGCGCGCGCAGCAGCAGGTCGAAGCGCTTCATCGGATCGAGGCGGCCGACGGTGAGCACGTAGTCCCCGGGCGCCTCGCTGCGGTAGGCGTCGCCCAGGCGGGGCGGCGGGTAGAGCGGCTCGGCATCGAGCCCGTTGTGGTCGCGCAGGCGCGCCGCGGTGTTGGCCGAGATCGCGAAGCGGGCGCGCGCCTCGCCCAGCGCCCGGTCGTCGATGGCGCGGATCATCGCCGCCACTTTGTCGTCGCCCTCGCGCGCGCCGAAGTCGGAGTAGGGCGTGCCCGCCAGCTCGTAGACCTGGCGGAACTGGTGGATGAGCCAGACCACCTTGCGCGGGTGGCGCACCACGTAGGACGGGAACCGCGTCGCGATCACCAGGTCGACGCGCTCGCCCGCGGCCTCGCCCAGCTCGACCAGACGCCAGGCCAGCGCGCTCCTGAGGATCGCGAGCCGGCTCGACCAGTTGAACGGCAGGGCGACGATCTCGACGCGGTGGCCGCGGCGCACGAGCTCGTCGCGCAGCGATTCGTAGAGCACCTCCGCACCGCCGCGCGTGAACGGGACCTGGGCGGCGCAGATGGCGATGCGCGCGCTCAAGCGCGGGCTCCGGGACCGGCTCCCGGGCGCTCCTCGAGCTCGGTCAGGCGCGCGCGCAGCCGTTCGACCTCGCGCCGGGTCTCGCGCTCGCCGGCGGCGAGCTCGGCGAGCAGCGCGGAGGCGGCCTGGTTGAACTCGTTCTGCTGCTGGAGCACGGCGCGCGCGTGCCACTTGAAGAAGAGGTGGTAGACGGCGCGGCGCACGAACACGATGACCCGCCCCAGGCCGCGCCGCGGCGAGACCGGGCGGGGCTCCTGGACGAACTCGCGCCGGGCGAGCTCCGCCAGCCGGAGCGCGAGGTCGTCGCCGCCCGTGCCCCAGGCGGCGAGCTCGCCGCGCCGCTGCCGCACCGCGGCCTCGAGCGCCGCCAGCGCGGCCGCGGCCGCCTCGCGGTCGGGATCGGGGCGCTGCGCGTCGGCCGGCATCGCGCGCAATCTACCGCTTCGCGGGCCCGATCAGAAGGGAAGGCGGCGCCCGGGAACGATAGACTTCACGCCGACGCGCGGCAGCGCTGGCCGTCGTCCCCGCGTACTTCCGGAGGCCCGTCATCCCGACCCCCCGCCGTCCGAGCGTCGCCGTCGACCTGCGCGCCCTGGTGCGCGAGCCGACCGGCATCGGCGTCCACACGCTGGAGCTGGTCGAGCGACTGGCGCGTGCCGGCGAGTTCGAGATCGTGGGCCTCGCCCACCGCGAGCCGCGGGCCGCCGAGCGCCTGCGCGCGGCGGGCGTGCGCATCGAATGGCAGCCGGCGCCGCTCGGCGTCGTCTGGCAGCAGACGCGGCTGCCGCGTCGCCTCGCCGAAGGCGACCTCGACCTGCTCTGGTCGCCCCTGCTCACTCTGCCCCGCCGGCTGCCGGTGCCGGGCGTGGTCACCATCCACGACCTCGCCGCCCTGCTCTGGCCCGAGACGCTCCCGCTCAAGGTGCGCTGGAGCCTGTTGCCGTTCCTGGGCAGCACGGTCGAGTCCGCGCGCCGCATCGTCGCGGTCTCCGCGGCCACCGCGCGCGATCTGGTCGCCGCCTTCCCGGCCGCCGCAGGCAAGGTCGAGGTGATCTGGAACGGCGTCGGCGAGGGCTGGACGCCCGCCGGAGCCGCGGCCGTGGCCGCCACCCGCGCCCGGCTGGGCGCCCCGCGCGGCTACTTCCTCTACGCCGGGACGCTCGAGCCGCGCAAGAACCTGGAGCTCCTGCTCGACGGCTGGGAGCGGTTGCGCCGGGACGCGCCGGACGCCCTCCTCCCGCTCTTCGTCGCCGGGCCCGACGGCTGGAAGCAGCACGGGCTGGCGGCGCGCCTGGCCGCGCTCGCGCCGGCCGGAGTGCGCCGCCTGGGCCGCCTGCCGCTCGCCGAGCTGCGCGAGGTCGTGCAGGCGGCGACCGCCTTCGTCTATCCGTCGCTCTACGAGGGCTTCGGCCTGCCGGTCGCCGAGGCGATGGCGTGCGGCGTGCCGGTGGTCATCGCGGCCGCCTCGAGCCTGCCCGAGGTCGCCGGCGACGCCGGGCTCGCCGTCCACCCCGACGATCACGAGGAGCTCGCGGCGGCCCTGCAGCGCCTCGCCACCGAGCCGCGGCTGGCCGCCGAGCTCGGCCGGCGCGGCGTCGAGCGCGCGCGCCTCTTCTCCTGGGACGAGGCCGCCACGCGCCTGGCCGGGGTCTTCCGCGCCGCGCTCGCACCGGAGGCTCCGGCGCGATGACGACCGTCGCCATCGACGCCCGCAAGATCGCCGACTTCGGCATCGGCACCTACGTGCGCGGACTGGTCGGCGCGCTCGCCCGGCTCGATCACGCGGTCCGCTACCTGCTGCTCGCCGGCCCCGACGGCCCCGCCGCCCTGCCCCACCTGCCCGGCAACTTCCGCTGGCTCGAGGAGCGTTCGCCCGGCTACTCGCTGCGCGAGCTCGTGTCGGTCGCGCGCTCGCTCCGGCGCGAGCGCGTGGACCTGTTCCACGCCCCCCACTACGTGGTGCCGTTCGCACTGCCCTGTCCGTTCGTGGTCACCGTGCACGACCTGATCCACCTGCGCTTCCCCGAGCACCGGAGCCGGCTCGAGCTCGCCTACGCACGCACCATGATCGGGCGCGCGGTACGCCGCGCCGAGCGCGTGATCGCGGTCTCCCGGTCCACCGCCGAGGAGCTCTCGGCGTCGTTTCCGGCCGCCGCCGGGAAGCTCGAAGTGATCCCCAACGGCGTCGACGAGGCCTTCCGGCACCCGCCGAGCGACGCCGAGACGCGCTCGGCGCTCGCCGGCGCGGGTCTCGAGCCGGGCTACCTGCTCTTCGTCGGGAACCCGAAGCCGCACAAGAACCTGGAGCGGCTGCTCGCGGCCTACCGCAGGCTCCTCGACCGGCGCCCCGCGGCCCCGCCCCTGGTGCTGGTCGGGGAGCGCGAGGGGGTCCGCTCGCCGGTCGCCTCCTGGATCGCGCGCGCCGGCCTCGAGGGCCGCGTTCGCCGGCTGGGCCACCAGCCCGCCGGGCACCTGCCGGCCCTCTACCGGGGCGCTTCGATGCTGCTCCAGCCCTCGCTCTGGGAGGGCTTCGGGATGCCGGTCGCCGAGGCGATGGCCGCCGGCACGCCGGTGGTGGCGGGCGCGCGCGGCGCCCTGCCCGAGGTCGCCGGGGACGCCGCGCTGCTGGTCGATCCGGAAGACACCGAAGCCCTCTGCCGGGCCATCTCCCAGCTGCTCGACGATCCGGCGCGCCGCGCGGAGCTCGGCGATCGAGGGCGGGCGCGGGCCGGGGCCTTCCACTGGGACGATTGCGCCCGCCGCACGCTCGAGGTCTACCGCCGGGCGCTGGGGAGCGGGTACGGGGGGACCGGGTGACGCATCCGGTCGGCCTCGTCCACGACTGGTTGACCGGCCAGCGCGGCGGCGAGCACGTCCTGCGCGCGATCGCGCGCCGCTTCCCGGCGGCACCGATCTACACCCTCTTCCACTTCCCGGGCAGCGTGGACCCCGAGATCGAGGCCCATCCGATCGTGACCAGCTTCCTCCAGCGCGCGCCCGGCCTCGACCCGCGCTATCGCTGGTACCTGCCCCTCTACCCGCTCGCGGTCGAGGACCTGCCGGTCGACGGCCACCGCCTGCTGATCTCGTCCAGCCACTGTGTGGCGAAGGGCGCCCGGCGCGGACCCGGGGCGTTCCACCTCTGCTACTGCCACACGCCGATGCGCTACGCCTGGGACCAGGAAGAGGCGTACTTCGGGCACGGACGCGGTCCGGTCGCCCGGCTCCGGCGCCTCGTCCTGGCGGGCCTGCGCCGCTGGGACGTCGCCACCGCCGGGCGGGTCGACCTCTACGTCGCGAACTCCCGCTTCGTCGCCGAGCGCATCCGCCGCTACTACGGGCGGCGCGCCGAGGTCGTGCCGCCGCCGGTCGAGACCGGTTTCTTCCGGCCCGATCCGGCGCGCCCGCGCGAACACGTCCTGATGGTCGCGGCGCTCGCTCCCTACAAGAAAGTGGATTGCGCCATTCGGGCCTGCGAAGCGGCCGGCCTGCCCCTGGTCGTGGTCGGCGACGGCCCCGAGCGCGCCCGGCTCGAACGGCTCGCGGGGCCGAGCACGCGCCTGGCCGGGCGGGTCGGCGCCGACACGCTGCGCGACCTCTACCGGGGCGCCATCTGCTTCCTGCAGCCGGGGATCGAGGACTTCGGCATCGCTGCGGTGGAGGCCCTCGCCTGCGGCACCCCGGTGGTCGCCCGGGGCGAGGGCGGGGTGCTCGACATCGCCCGGGACGGCCTCGAAGGGGTCTTCTTCCACGCCGACGAGCCCGGGCCGATCCGCGCCGCGATTGACAAATGCCGGGGGATGCAGTTCAATTCCATGAACCTTCGGGAGCGGGCGGAGGGGTTTTCCGCCGGGCGTTTCGCCCAAAGGCTCGAGGAGACGCTGGTCTCTGGCTGGCCCGACGCGGGGGGATTCCTGGCTTGATCCGACAGCGCCACCGCATCACCGCGGCGGTCCTCCTCGTGGGCGACCTCGCCGCCTCCTTGGCGGCCTTCTTCCTCGCCTGGTTCCTCCGTTTCGAGATCGAAGTCGTGCCGATGACGAAGGGGGCGCCCGAGCTCGGGCGCTACTTCGACCTGCTGCCGGTCATCCTGGTCCTCTACCCGATCGTCTTCTACTTCCACGGCCTCTACCGGCCGCGGGGGTCGAGCAGCCGGGTGGACGAGGCAGTGGCCGTGCTCTCCGGCGTGCTGCTCTCGACCGTCCTGCTCTCCGGCGCCCTGGCCTGGTACCGCCCCGCGCGCGAGCCCGGCAGCATCGAGCCGTTCACCTTCAGCCGCGTCTTCCTCGCCCTGTTCGCCGGCCTCGTCCTCGTCCTGATGATCGGCAACCGGGTGGCGTTGCGCGGCCTGCTGCGCAGCGCCAGCCTGCACGTCGGCGCGCAGCGGATCCTGGTGGTCGGCGCCGGCAAGATCGGGCTCGAGATCAGCGAGAAGCTGCTCGCCCACCGCGACCACGGCTTCGAGGTCGTCGGCTTCCTCGACGACGACCCCGGCAAGCAGGGGCGCAGCTTCCTCGGCCGCCCGGTCCTGGGCACGACGCGCGACGTCGAACGCGTGCTCGCCGAGAGCCCGGTGGACCAGGTCTACGTCGCCCTGCCGGTCGAGGCGCACAAGAAGATGATGCGCGTCGTCCAGGCGGTGGGCAGCGAGCTGGTCGAGGTCAAGCTCGTCCCCGACATCCTGCAGTACGCGGCGATCAAGGCGACTCTCGAGGACCTCGACGGGACCCCGGTCATCAACCTCACCCAGGTGCCGCTCCAGGGCTGGAACAGCCTGGTCAAGCGCCTGGTCGACCTGGCGCTCTCGGCCGCCGGCCTGCTCGTCCTGCTCCCCCTCTTCCCGCTGCTCGCGCTCGCCATCTGGATCGAGGACCGCGGCCCGATCTTCTACAAGCAGGAGCGCATGGGGCTCGACGGCCGGCCGTTCTGGATCTGGAAATTCCGCTCCATGCGGGTGGACGCCGAGGCCTCCACCGGACCGATCTGGGCGGTCCAGGACGACCCGCGCCGGACCCGCTTGGGCGGCCTGCTGCGCCGCTGGTCGCTGGACGAGCTGCCGCAGCTCTGGAACGTGCTCAAGGGCGACATGTCGCTGGTCGGCCCGCGCCCGGAGCGGCCCTCGTTCGTGCAGGAGTTCCGGCAGCGGCTGCCGCAGTACATGCTCCGCCACAAGGTCAAGGCGGGGATCACCGGCTGGGCCCAGGTCCACGGCTGGCGCGGCAACACCTCGATCCGCAAGCGCCTCGAGTACGACCTCTACTACATCGAGAACTGGTCGCTCGGCCTCGACTTCAAGATCCTCTGGATGACC
>Ga0113563_10000287_pt1 | contig 22922 bp, 18 predicted proteins | sample Mud3Dept3metaG_FD_80117 | JGI IMG/M metagenome (GOLD analysis project Ga0113563, IMG submission 80117) | Freshwater wetland microbial communities from Ohio, USA, analyzing the effect of biotic and abiotic controls - Mud 3 Core 4 Depth 3... | ecosystem: Environmental > Aquatic > Freshwater >... | reverse complement strand
TCCTGATGGCGGCTGGCGCAGCGGCGCAGGCCGAAATTACCGCGACGGTGACTGCTGTGAGCGACTACGACTTCCGCGGCATTACGCAGACTTCAGGGGATCCGGCGCTGCAGGGCAGCATCGACTATGCGCACGACAGCGGTTTATACGCCGGCGTGTGGGCCAGCAACGTGGACTTCGACACGAAGGGTGATGTCGAAGTGGATCTCTATGCAGGCTTCGCGGGCGGCGAGACCTTCCCGTGGGACGTCGGACTCGTGTGGTACACGTATCCGAGTTCCGACCGCGAACTGCTCGATTTCCCGGAGTTTTACGCTTCGCTCGGCTACAAGTGGATCGAAGGAAAGATCTGGTACTCGAGCAATTTCGGCGGCGTGAGCGAGAATGCGTTCTACTACGAGGCAAACGCGAACTTCGAATTGCCCGCCGGATTTGGCCTTGGTCTGCACGTCGGCAAGAGCGACGGCGATTACTGGGACAATTCCGACTACTTCGATTACTCGGTCGGCGTGACGTACACGCTCGGCCACTTCGACCTCGGCCTGAAGTGGGTGGACGGCAGCGATCTCGACAGCGAGGATGTGCCCTGCGAGAACTGGGGGGACGCCTCGAGCTGCGAGGCTCGCGCGATCTTCTCGGTTTCCACGACGTTCCCGTGGAGCAAGGAGTAAGCGGCTGAGCCCGGGCCCGGCCTGCTGCCGGGCCTCTGGCCAACGAACGCCCGGTCTCCGCGAGGAGGTCGGGCGTTTCGTTTTCCGGAGGAAGGGGGTAGTGATTGGTGACTAGGGGGTAGTGAAGAGGCGGTCCTCATGCGCTGCGGGGCGAACCAGCGCCGCATGAAGCTCGTTTCTTCACTACCCCCTAGTCACCAATCACTACCCCCTTTTTTTCACGCCGTTTCCTTCAGCACCTCCGCCAGCTTCCCGAACAGCTCGTCCACGTGCGTCCGCCCGATGATCAGCGGCGGGGACAGCGCGACGATGTCGCCCGTCACGCGCACCAGGACTCCCTTCTCGAAGGCCCGCAGGAACACGTCGAAGCCGCGCGCGCCGGGCTTGCCGGGAATGGGTTCGAGCTCGACTGCGCCGATGAGCCCGAGGTTGCGCAGGTCGATGACGTTGGGCAGACCCTTGAGCGAGTGGACCGCGTCGGCCCAGTAATCAGCCATGTCATTCGCGCGGGTGAGCAATCCTTCGCGCTTGTAGATCTGCTGCGTGGCGATGCCTGCGGCGCAGGCGACGGGATGCGCCGAGTAGGTGTAGCCGTGGAAGAGCTCGATCGCACCTTCCGGGCCGTTCATGAAGGCCTCGTAGATCTGCCGGCTGGCCGCCACTGCGCCCATCGGGATTGCGCCGTTGGTGAGGCCCTTGGCCATGGTGATCATGTCGGGCATGACGTCGAAGTGTTGCGCGGCGAAAGGCGAGCCGATGCGGCCGAATCCCGTGATGACCTCGTCGAAGATCAGCAGGATGCCGTGCTTCGTGCAGATCTCGCGCAAGCGCTGGAGGTATCCCTGCGGCGGAATCAGCACGCCCGTGGAGCCCGCGACCGGTTCGACGATCACCGCCGCGATGTTGCTGCCGTCGTGCAGCGCGACGATGCGCTCGAGCTCGTCGGCGAAGTGCCTGCCCCATGCGGGTTCGCCACGCGTGTAGGCGTTGTGCGCGAGGTCGTGCGTGTGGGGCAGGTGGTCGACCCCCGGCAGCTGCGCGCCGAAGAACTTGCGGTTATTGACCATGCCACCGACGGAAATGCCGCCGAAGCCCACGCCGTGGTAGCCGCGCTCGCGACCGATCAGGCGGGTGCGCGTGCCCTCGCCGCGGACGCGGTGGTAAGCCAGCGCGATCTTGAGCGCCGTGTCGACCGATTCGGAGCCCGAATTCGTGAAGAACACGTGGTCGAGCCCGCCAGGGAGCAGGTTGACGACTTCGTTGGCCAGTTCGAACGCACCCGGGTGCCCCATCTGGAAAGGCGGTGCGTACTCCATCTCGGCGATCTGCCGGCTGACGGCTGCCGTGATCTCCGGACGCCCGTGGCCTGCATTGACGCACCACAGGCCCGCGACGCCGTCGAGGACCTGTCGCCCGTCCGGCGTCCAGTAGTGCATCCCCGATGCCCTGGCGAACAGGCGCGGGTTCGCCTTGAACTGACGGTTGGCCGTGAACGGCATCCAGAACGCTTCGAGTTGCGCTCGGTCGAACTTGGCGGGTGCGGGCATGGGGGGACCACGGGGATGAAGGTGGGGAGGCCGGATGATAAGAAAAATTGACACTTGCCTCAAATGAACCCGAAACTTCCGTTACTTACGGGCTTCGTGTGCAGGATATTGAACACTCCGTGACCGGCCAGACACTCGACGTGGGCGCCCACCTGCGCGCCGTTCGCACCATGTACGGACTCTCCCAGCGCGAACTCGCCAAGCGCGCGGGGGTCACCAACGGGCTGATCTCGCTGATCGAGCAGAACCGGGTGAGTCCCTCCGTGAGCTCGCTGAAGAAGGTGCTGGACGGCATCCCGATGTCCCTGGCCGAATTCTTCACGCTGGACCTGTCCGCGAGCCCCCAGGTGTTCTTCGCGGGCGACGAACTCACCGACCTCGGGGATCGCAGCGTGTCATTGCGCCTGGTCGCCGCCCGCCGGCCGAATCGTGCGATGTCGATCATGCACGAGCGTTATGCACCGGGCGCCGACACCGGCGCGGACATGCTGCGGCACGAGGGCGAGGAAGGCGGGGTCGTAGTGCGGGGCCGCGTCGAACTCACCATCGGCGCCGACAGTCGTGTGCTCGGACCCGGGGACGCCTACTATTTCACCAGTGCGATCCCGCACCGCTTCCGCAATAACGGCAGCGAGCCCTGCGAGATCATATCCGCCAGCACGCCCCCGACTTTCTGAGGCTTCCCGCATGAGTGCCTACCGGAACGTCACGTTCGACGAACTGCAGCCCGGTGCCGCGGCCAGTGCGCATCGCGCGCTCACGCAGACGGAGATCGAGGCGCTGGTGCTCGTCTCCGGCGACATCGAGCCGTTCCACGTCGAGGACGGCGAGTTGCCGCCAGACGAGGAACTCGCCGTCGACGCCGTCGGCGTCGAGGCCGTGATCTCGGGGCTCCTCGAGCGGAAGCTGCCCGGGCCGGGCACGCGCATCGTCTCCCAGCAGTTCCAGTTCGACGGACGGATCCGGGTCGGCGATGAGTTGTCGGCGTCGGTCACCGTGCTCAGGAAGGAACCGGAGACGGGCCTCGTCATCTTCGATTGCGAGGCGCACGTGGGCGAGCGGCGCGTGCTGTGGGGCACGGCAGTGGTCGAGGCGCCGCGGCGCCGGCTCTCGTATTCCGACATCGCCACGCCCGAGATCATCCTGCGCCGGAGCGACGTGTTCGCCCGCCTCCTGAGGCAGTGCGAGCCGCTCGAGCCGGTGAGTTGTGCCGTCGCCCATCCCTGCGACCGTGATTCGCTCCTGGGCGCGCTGGAAGCCGCGCGTCGCCGGCTGATCTCGCCGGTGCTGGTCGGACCACCCGCGCGCATCCGCGCCGTGGCCGAGGCGAATGGCGCGGACATTTCCGCCTTCAGGGTCGTGGCTACGGAACACAGCCACGCATCCGCCGCTGCGGCTGTCGCGCTCGCCCGCAGCGGCGAGGTCGAAACGCTCATGAAAGGCAGTCTGCACACCGACGAGATCCTGGGCGAGATCGTCGCGTCGCAGACCGGCCTGCGCACGGAACGGCGCGTGAGTCATGTCTTCGTGATGGACGTCCCGGCGTATGACCGGATGCTGCTCGTGACGGACGCCGCGATCAATATCGAGCCGACGCTGGCGGAAAAAGCCGACATCCTCCGCAACGCGATCGAGCTGGCACACGTGCTCGGCATCCCGATGCCGAAAGTCGCCATCCTGTCGGCCGTCGAGACGGTCAATCCGTCCATACGCTCCACGCTGGACGCCGCGGCGCTGTGCAAGATGGCCGATCGAGGCCAGATCACCGGCGGCATCCTCGACGGGCCGCTCGCATTCGACAATGCGGTGAGCGAACACGCGGCGCGCACCAAGAGCATCAAGTCGCCCGTGGCGGGACGGGCCGACATCCTCCTCGTGCCGAACATCGAGTCCGGCAACATGCTGGCGAAACAGCTGCTGTATTTCGCGGGTGCGGACAGCGCAGGCGTCGTACTTGGCGCGCGAGTGCCGGTGGTGCTCACGAGCCGCGCGGACAACGTCCGCATGAGGATCGGGTCGTCCGCAGTCGCGAAGCTGATGGCGCATGCGAAGCGGGCTGCGGCCGCCCGGCCGCCGCTCGGCTGAGGGTCGACGTGGACGCGATCCTGGTCATCAACGCGGGTTCCTCGAGCGTCAAGTTCTGTACCTTCCGGCTTGGCGCGGAGGGGCCGGAGCGCGAGTTGCGTGGCCAGGTGTCGGGGCTCGGAACGGCGCCCCACCTCGTCGCCAGGCGCAATGGCGCAGTGGTCGCCGATCGCCCGCTGTCGCCAGGGTCGACGAGCCACGCACAGGCGCTCGGCATGCTGGTCGACTTCCTGCACGACGAACTTCGTGACGGGACGATCATCGGAGTCGGGCACCGCGTGGTGCACGGTGCGCTCGAATTCATGGCGCCCACGGTCGTCGATCGCGCGGTGCTTGAGCGGCTCGTGCAGTTCGTGCCGTTGGCGCCCCTGCACCAGCCGCAAAACCTCGCCGCCATCCGCCTACTGATGGAGCGCATGCCGGGCGTGCCCGAGATTGCGTGCTTCGACACCGCGTTTCATCGCACCGTTCCGGAGATCGCGCAGATGTTCGCGCTGCCGCAGCGCTTCGCGACGGCGGGCGTGCGCCGCTACGGATTTCACGGGCTTTCCTACGAGTACGTCGCCTCGGTGCTGCCGACGCTCGACGAGCGGGCGGCGCAGGGGCGCACCGTGGTCTTCCACCTCGGCAATGGCGCGAGCATGTGCGCCATGCACGCGGGTCGCAGTGTGGCCACGACGATGGGGTTCACCGCCCTGGAGGGCCTGCCGATGGGGACGCGTTGCGGGTCCATCGACCCGGGCGTCCTGCTCTTCCTGTTCGACTCGCTCGGGCTCAGCGTGCGCGACGTCGAGCACCTGCTCTACTACGAGTCTGGATTGCTCGGATTGTCGGGGATTTCGAGCGATATGCGGGAACTGCTCGACAGCGACGATCCGGCCGCGCGACTCGCGGTGGACGTGTTCGCGTACCGGGCGCAACGCGAACTGGGCTCCCTGGCCGCGGCCCTGGGCGGCCTCGACGCGGTCGTCTTCACGGCCGGAATCGGCGAGAACCAGCCCGGTGTCCGCCGCCGGATATGCGCCGGGGCGCAGTGGCTCGGGCTCGCCGTGGACGAGGCGGCCAACCTCCGCAATGGACCGTGCATCAGCGCCAGCGGCAGCCGGGTCTCGGCGTGGGTGGTCCCGACCGACGAGGAAGCGATGATCGCGCGACACGTGGCGCACATCGTCCGTTAGACTGTCTCACCGGGGTGTTTCGATGAAAGTGACGCTCGCCGCGACGCAGTTTGCCTGCTCCGCCAATGCTGCCGGGAACCTCGATCGGGCGGAGCACCTGGTCCGCGAGGCGGCGGGAAAGGGCGCGCAGGTGATCCTGCTCCAGGAACTCTTCGAGACGCCTTACTTCTGCAAGGACCACCTCGCGAGCCATTTCGAACTGGCGCGCCCGCTGGCGGGGAACGCGGTGCTGGAGCGCTTCCAGGTGCTCGCGCAGGACCTGCAGGTGGCGCTGCCTTACAGCTTCTTCGAGCGCGCCCACAACGCGTACTTCAACTCGCTCGCCATGATCGATGCGGACGGCCGTGTGCTCGGGGTCTACCGCAAGTCTCACATCCCGGAGGGCCCCGGCTACCACGAGAAGTACTACTTCTCGCCGGGAGACACCGGATTCCGCGTCTGGCGGACGCGCTACGGCGTGCTCGGAGTCGGCATCTGCTGGGACCAGTGGTTTCCGGAGAGCGCACGCTGCATGGCGCTCATGGGTGCCGACGTGCTGCTCTATCCGACGGCGATCGGCTCCGAGCCGCACGATCCGGGCATCGATTCCCGGGACCACTGGCAGCGCTGCATGCAGGGACACGCTGCAGCCAACGTCATGCCGCTGGTGGCTTCGAATCGCATCGGTACCGAGCGCGGGCAGCAATACGAAATGACGTTCTACGGCTCGTCGTTCATCGCGGGGCCGGCCGGCGAGAAAGTCGTCGAGGCCGACCGCAGTACCGAATCCGTGCTGACGGCAACGTTCGACCTCGACCAGGTACGTGCGCAGCGGCATGCGTGGGGAGTCTTCCGCGATCGACGCCCCGACCTCTACGGGCCGCTGCTGACGCTCGACGGAGAGGGCACACTCTGATCGTCTCGCTCGACGCTCCCGCGCTGCGTGGCCCGGTCGCCTGCATCGACCTCGAGACGACGGGCGGCATGGCCGCCCATCACCGCATCATCGAGGTGGGGATCGTGCTGCTCGATGGGGGCGTGGTCGTCGAGGAGTGGAGCAGTCTCGTCAATCCCGGCACGCGGATCCCGTCCTCCATCGTGGATTTCACCGGCATCTCGAACGAAATGGTGCAGGACGCGCCGTCGTTCGACGACATACGCGCGGAGGTTCGCCGGCGGATCGACGGCCGGCTGTTTATCGCACACAACGCGCGATTCGATTACGGATTCGTGCGCAACGAGTTTCGTCGAGCGGGCGAGAAATTCTCGGCGCCGGTGCTCTGCACGGTGCGCCTGTCGCGGGCGCTGTTCCGCGAGCACGCGCGACACAATCTCGACACGTTGATCGAGCGCTGGGGCCTGCAATGCGACGCACGGCATCGTGCGCTCGGCGATGCAGCCGTGCTTCCGCCGCTGCTGGCCGCGTTCGAACGAGCGGTCGGTACTGGTCGGCTGCAGGAGGCCGCCGAGGCTGCACGGCACGAATCACGACTGCCGGCGCACCTGCCCCCCGACATTGCCGACGACCTGCCCGAGGGTCCCGGCGTTTACCTGTTCCACGGCGATGGCGGAGCGCTGGTGTACGTCGGCAAGAGCCGCAACCTGCGCAGCCGGGTCCTCGGGCATTTCGCCGCCGAGCACCGCTCGAGCAAGGAATCGAAGCTTGCCCGGCTGGTACGCGGTATCGAGTGGATCGAGACCGGAGGTGAGCTGGGTGCGCTGCTGCTCGAGTCGCGCCTCGTCAAGGATCTCGCGCCTTCCGCCAACCGGCGCCTGCGCAAGGACCAGGGCGCGCACTGCATCCGGTTGCGCACGACCGCGGACGGACTGCTTGCGATCGTCGAGCCGCTGGGCCCGGACGATCTCGACGCCGACGTCGAAGCGTTCGGTCCGTTCCGCACGGAGCGTGATGCGCAGCGAGCGCTCGAGGGTAAGGCGCGCGAGTCCGGCCTGTGCCTGAAAGTCATGGGACTGGAGAAGGGCGAGGGTTCGTGTTTCGCGTTCCAGCTCGGGCGTTGCCGCGGCGCGTGCGTCGGCCGGGAACCTCGTCCATTGCACGACACCCGCCTGCGATTGGCTCTGTCGTCACTGCGTGTGCGGCCGTGGCCGTTCGCGGGGCCCGTCGGAATTCGCGAGGCTGCCGCGAACGGCGCCGGCACGGTGCTCCACGTCATCGATCGCTGGCAACATCTCGGCACCGCGCGGGACGAAGACGAAGTCGCGGGGCTGCTGCACGGGACGCAGAGCGCGAGTTTCGACGCCGACGGCTATCGGATCATCGCCCGCTGCCTGCAAGACGTGGCGCCACGCGACCTCGTCATGTTCGAACGACCGAGCGGCTGAACCTTGACTGATGCATCACTCGACGCCGGGCTCGAGTTCTTCGCTGCCTGCCCCCGGCACGTCGCGGACCTGCTGGCCTCCGAGCTGCGCGACCGCGGCATCAACGTCACGCGCGAGCACCCCGCGGGCGTCAGCTTCATGGGACCGATCGCTCACGGCTACGTGGCGTGCCTGCACGCGCGCACCGCGAGCCGGGTTCTGCTCACGCTGGCGACCGTGCCGCTCGATTCGCCCGCGACGATGTACGAGGCGCTGCGCAACCTGCCTTGGGAAGAGCACCTCGCAGCCGACGGGACGCTCGCCGTGGACGTCGTCGGCGAAGCGCCGGCATGGCTGCGTCACTCCCAGTTCGCGGCGCAGAAGGCCAAGGACGCAATCGTCGACCGGTTTCGTGCCCGCACGGGTGGACGCCCGTCGGTGGATCTCGGCACTCCCGACCTTCGGGTGAGCCTGCGCCTAGCGCGCTCGCACGCCACGGTCGGTATCGACCTGAGCGGGGAGCCGCTGCACCGTCGCGGCTACCGGCAGTCGGGCGTCGAGGCGCCGCTCAAGGAGAACCTCGCGGCGGCACTGCTGCTGCGCTGCGGTTGGCCGGCAATTGCGGCGCAAGGAGGTGCGTTCGTCGACCCCATGTGCGGCTCGGGCACGATCGTGATCGAAGCCGCGCTGATTGCGGCCGATGTCGCGCCCGGTCTGTTGCGTCGTCGGTTCGGGTTCGAGCGCTGGCGCCAGCACGACGCAGCGGCCTGGCTCGCACTGCGCGAAGCAGCGCTCGCGCGTCGAAACCTGGAGGGGCTCGGACGCGGGCGGTTCCGCGGCTTCGACCGTGACCAGACGGCAATCCGCGCATCGCTTGCGAATTCCGGGCGTGCCGGCGTCGGCGACCACGTCCTCTTCGAGCGCCGCGACCTGGCCTCTCTGGCGAGCGCGCCGGAGCCGTCGGGACTGGTGCTCGTGAATCCCCCGTACGGTGCGCGGCTCGAGGACGAGGGCACGCTCGGCCCACTCTACGAGCAACTCGGCCGCGTGTTGATCGAGCGGTTTCCCGGCTGGGAGGCGGGCGTCTTCACCGGCAATCCGCCGCTGGGGCGCGCGCTGCGGCTGCGCGCCTACCGCGCGCACACGTTCTTCAACGGCCCGATCGAGTGCCGCCTGCTGCGCTTCGAGTTGCTTCCCGAGACGGTCGAGCCCGATCCCGAGACGGCACGCCTGGAGCGCATGGAAGCGGCCCGGGCGCGGCCAGGGGCCGCGATGTTCGCCAACCGCGTGCGCAAGAACCTCGCGCGGCTGGAGGCCTGGGCGCGCCGCGAGGGTGTGGTGTGCTTCCGCACATACGACGCGGACATGCCCGAGTACGCTTTCGCAGTGGATCTCTACTCGAATGACGAACGCTGGGCGTGCGTGCAGGAATATGCCGCACCGGCCACCGTTGCGCAGGATGCCGCCCGCGGGCGACGTGACGAGGCGCTGTCGGTCCTGCCCGAGGTGCTGGGATTGCCGCGCGAGCGGATCGTGCTGCGGGTGCGCCGGCGGCAACGCCACGGTGAACAGTACGAAAAGGTCGGTGAGGAGGCCGTGTTTCACACGGTGCGCGAGGGACCTTATCGTTTTCTCGTCAACTTCACCGACTACCTCGACACGGGGTTGTTCCTCGACCATCGCCTGACCCGGCAACGAATCGGCCAGCTGGCCGCTGGCCGGCGGTTCCTGAACCTGTTTGCGTACACCGGCGCCGCCACTGTCTATGCCGTGGGTGGAGGCGCGACGGCCTCGACGACCGTCGACATGTCAAAGACCTATCTGGAGTGGGCCAGGCGTAATCTCGCCCTGAACGGGCTCGCGGGCCCGCCCCACGGCTTCGTGCAGGCAGATTGCCTCGCATGGCTGGAAGAACAGGGCGGGGCGCCGCGCTCTCGTTACGGCATGATCTTCGTCGATCCGCCGACACTTTCGCGCTCGAAGCGCATGGCGCGCGAGTTCGACGTGCAGCGCGACCACGTCGAATTGCTGCGGATGGCCGGCCGGCTGCTCGAGCCGGATGGCGTCATCGTGTTCTCGAACAATTACCAGCGTTTCAAGCTCGACGCACACGGCCTGGCCGAATTCTCGGTCGAGGACATAACGCGCGCGACGATCCCCGAGGACTTCGCGCGCAATCCCCGCATCCACGTCTGTTTCCTGCTGCGTCCCCGCACGGGGAACCTTGTCGGACCCGCGGAATCTGATAGAAATGCACGCCCCTCGAAGTAAGGAGTTCATGATGTCGCGATGGATCACGATTGCGTTGGTGGCATTGTTCGCCGCAGGCCCTGCTCTTGCAGACCAGGGTCAGGCCCAGGACAAGGGCAAGGGGAAGGAGCAGGCCCAGGCCCAGGGCCAGGTCTACCACGGCCCGGATCAAGCCCAGGGCAGCGGACAGGGTCAGGGCAGGAGTCAGGCCCAGAACAAGGGCCAGGACAACGCGCCGGGCAACGACCCGTCGAATTATGGGCAGGTGGTTTCCGACTGCAACCACCAGGCCAACGAGCGCAAGCTCCAGGGCCAGGACCGCAAGCACTTCGTCGAATGGTGCAGCGACCGCGGCGAGCGCTACGGGTACGACCAGCAGCGCTACAACTATGACCGTAACTGCTACCAGTCGGCAGACGGCAAGGGTTTGACCGATTCGCTGCGCAAGGCGTTCCTCGGTGATTGCCTGAGCAAGAGGGATCGCGAGTACGAAACCGAGCGAAAGCGCGAACAGGATCGCGACGGCAATGTCAGCGTACCTGGGCGCGACGTGCTGAATAAGAGCGGCCAGAAGAAGTAAGACCGGGCCTCGTGGAGATCTTCAAGTCGTTCACGCTCGAGTGCGCGCACCGGCTGCCGAACGTCCCGGCAGGGCACAAGTGCGCGCGCGTGCACGGCCACTCCTTCCGTGTCGAGTTGCACGTCACCGGCCCCGTGGACGAACGACTGGGATGGGTGATGGACTTCGCCGACGTGCGCGCGGCGTTCGAGCCCCTCTACCAGCGGCTCGATCATCATTATCTCAACGACATCCCGGGGCTCGAGAATCCAACCAGCGAGAACCTGGCTCGCTGGATCTGGCGGGAATTGCAGCCGAGGCTGGCGCAGCTCTCGCGCGTCGTCGTGCACGAGACGTGTACGAGCGGAGCCAGCTACGGAGGAGAGCAGGAAAGGGGATAGGGGATAGGGGATAGGGGATAGGGGGTAGTGGAGAGGCGAAACTCACGCGACGGTGGACGATACGCCGACGTATGAAGACCGTTTCTTCACTACCCCCTACCCCCTACCCCCTAACCCCTATCCCCTTGACTCAGAGCAGGTCTTTCAGCCGGAACCACAACATCGCCAGCACCAGCGCCGGCGTCCGGAACGCCCGTCCTCCCGGGAAGTCGCGATGCCGCAGCCGCGCGAACATGTCGAAGCGCTCGGACTGCCCGGCGACGGTCTCCGCGACGAGCCGGCCCGCCATGCCGGTGAGCGCGATGCCGTGCCCGGAGAAACCCTGCAGGTAGTACACGTTGGGCGCGAGCCGGCCGAAATCAGGCGCGCGGCTCATGGTGATGTCGACGTAGCCGCCCCATGAGTAGTCGATCTTCACGTCGGCCAGTTGCGGAAATACCTTCACCATCCGCGCTCGCGTGGCGCGCGCGGTATTGACTGGGTCGAGGCCGGAATAACTCACGCGACCGCCGAACAGCAGCCGATGGTCGGCCGAGCGACGAAAGTAGTCGAGCACCCAGTTCACGTCCGTTACCGCGAAATTCCCGGGCATCACTGCTGCCATGCGCGCCGGCCCCAGCGCCTCGGTCGCCACGATGTACGTGCCGACCGGCATGATGCGTGCGCGCAGTTGCGGCGACAGGTCGTCGATATACGCGTTGCAGCAGAGAGCCACGTGCCCCGCGCGCACGCGGCCTCCCGCCGTGTGCACGACGACGGTATCGCCATGCTCGAGACGCGTGACCTGGCTGCCCTCGAAGATCGTCGTCCCGGCCGCCTCGGCGGCGGCCGCAAGACCGAGCGTGTAATTGAGCGGGTGCAGGTGCCCGCTGCGCGAATCGAGCAGCCCGCCGCTGTAGCGATCCGTCGCGAGCACGGAGCGCAGCTCGTCGCGCTCGAGCCAGCGCAGCGACGTGTAGCCATACTGCTCCGTGATCTCCTCGCGCCAGGCCTTGAGCTCGGTCTCGTGCCGCGGCTTGATCGCCACGTGCATCTGGCCCCAGTGCAGGTCGCAGTCGATGGCGTGCCGGGCCACGCGCTCCTTCAGCAGGTCGAGTGCTTCGACGGAGACGTCGAACATGCGTCGCGCAGTCTCCTTGCCGACCTGCGCGATGAGCTTGTCCTGGCCCGCCGCGAATCCGAAGATCGCCTGCCCGCCGCTGCGCCCGGAGGCCCCCCAGGCGACGCGTCGGCCCTCGATCAGCACGACCCGGTAACCGCGCTCGGCGAGGTGCAGTGCGGTGGAGCAGCCCGCGATGCCGCCGCCGATTACGCAGACATCGGCCGTGACGTCGCCGCGCAACGGGTCGCGCAGCGGGGCAGGGTTGGCAGACGCAGCGTAATACGAGCGGACGTGCTGCACGGCTCACACCGTCGTCAGGTACCAGGAGTATTCGAGCGCCGAGACGTACGAGCTGAAGTCCTGCATCTCGCCGCGCCGCGTCTGCGCATACAGGTTCGCGAAACGCTCGCCGAGATATTCACGCACGAATTCGCTGCGCTCGAATGCGACGAGCGCTTCGGGCCAGCTGAGCGGCAGGGTCGGTGTCGTGTCGCGGTACGCATTGCCGGCCAGGACGGGACCGGGGTCGAGCGTCTGCACGATGCCCAGGTGCATGCCGGCGAGGACCATGGCCGCGAGCAGGTACGGGTTGGCATCGGCCCCCGCTACGCGGTGCTCGACACGCCGGCTGCCGGGCGGTCCGTGCGGCACACGGAAGGCGACGCCCCGATTGTTGACCGACCAGCTCGGATTCAGCGGCACGTACGCCTCGGGCTGGAAGCGCCGGTATGAGTTGGCCGTCGGCGCCCAGACGGCCATCGCGTCGTTCACCGTGGCGGCGAGGCCACCGATCGCGTGGCGCAGCACAAGGGTGCCGGCGGGATCGTTTGCAGCGAAGATGTTGCCGCCGTCTGCGTCGACCAGGCTCACGTGCAGGTGCGCGCCACTGCCGGCATGGTCGCGGTACGGCTTCGGCATGAACGTGGCGTCCATGCCGTGCTGAAGCGCCACGCCCTTGACGAGCCGCTTTAGACGGATCGCGTGATCGCAGGCGAGCAACGCATCGTCGACGTGGTGCAGGTTGACCTCGAACTGGCCGGGGCCGTACTCGGCGAGCACCGTGCCGGTCGGCAGTTCCTGGACGCGCGCCGCCTCGTCGATTGCGCGCAGCACCTCGGAGTATTCGTCGAGTTCGGCCATCGAGTTGATCTGCGTCTTGTGCTCGCGCCGGCCGGACATCGGCTGCCGGGGTGGCTGCGCGCGGCCCTCGATCGTGCGCTCGCGATCGACGAAGTAGAACTCGAGTTCGACCGCCATGACGGGCTTCAGGCCCAAAGCCTCGAACCGCCCGAGCACGCGCTCCAGCGCGTGTCGCGGGTCGCCGTAGAACGGCGTGCGATCGTGCTCGTACATCGCCACCTGCATCTGCGCGACGTGTTCGCCGAGCCAGGGCACGGGCGCAAGCGATCCCGGCAGCGGCAGGCAGACTCGATCGGCATCGCCTTCGTCGAAACCGAGCCCGGTGGACTGCACCGTGCCGCCGAGCACGTCCAGCGCGAACATCGACGCGGGGAGCAGCAAGCCGTTGCAGTGGATACCTTCCAGCTCCGCGACGGTGACTCGCTTGCCGCGGGGAATTCCCATCTGGTCCGGCAGGAGCAGGTCGATCACGCGCACCTGGGGGTGGCGCTGGAGCCAGGCGCGGGCCTGCTCGAAATCCGCGAACTGCGGCATGGGAACCCCGAATGTTTAGGATTTAGCGACGGCCTGGCCGTGCGGGTCGCGGGAGCATAGCCTCTCGGTGGTGGCCCGGGCAAGCGCCGGGCGCCGCCGTTGGCCGGTCACAACTGGCTGTTATATCTCGCTTTTACGGCTTTTTTTGCGTTGCTCGGCGACGGGCGACCCGGGGCTGTGGTTTAATTCCCCTGGCTTTCAGCTAGCGGCCCCCCGTCGGCCGTCTAGGATCTTAAACGTGGCTACCCGCAAACCTCTGATCGGCATTCCCGCGGATCGCCGGATTCTCGGCCCGCACCCGTTCCACTGTGTCGGCGAGAAGTACATCGACGCGGTGGCCGAGGCGGCCCAGGGCATCCCGGTGCTCATTCCTGCACTCGGCGACCGTGCGGACCTCGACGAGGTCCTGGCGCGCGTGGACGGCATCCTGCTCACGGGCAGCCCGTCCAACGTCGAGCCGCAGCGTTACGCGGGCCCGCCGTCGGATCCCGATACGCTGCACGATCCGCACCGCGATGCGACGACCTTGCCGATGATCCCGCGGGTGATCGCTGCAGGCATGCCGCTGTTCGCCGTCTGTCGCGGCTTCCAGGAGATGAACGTCGCGTTCGGTGGCACGCTCTGGCAGAAGGTGCAGGAGCTGCCAGGCATGCGCGATCATCGAGAAAACAAGGAGGACCCGCTCGACGTGCAGTATGCGCCGGTGCACGAGGTCGAACTCGTGGCGGGCGGCCTGCTCCACAGGATCGCGGGCGCCGACCGCGTGGTCGTCAACTCCCTGCATTCGCAGGGCGTGCAGACGCTTGGACAGGGCCTGGACGTGGAAGCGCGCGCGCCCGACGGCCTGGTCGAGGGCTTCAGCGTTCGCTCGGCGCCCGGATTCGCCCTCGCGGTGCAGTGGCACCCCGAGTGGCAGGTGATGAAGAACCCATTCTCGCGAGCACTGTTCGCCGCCTTTGGAGAGGCGGCGAGGGCGCACGCCAAAGGACGATGAACATGAGTACGCCCATCAGGCAGTTTTTCAAGGAACATGGCATCTCGGAGGTCGAGGCCGTGGTCCCGGACATGGCGGGCATTGCGCGCGGCAAGGTGATGCCGGCCATGAAATTCGCGGAAGACGAGGGCATGCGGATGCCCGAGAGCATCTTCCTGCAGACGGTCACCGGCGACTATCCGGAAGACGACCGCGCCATCAGCCCGTCGGAGATCGACATCGTGCTCAAGGCCGACCCCGGCACGACACGGGTCGTGCCCTGGGCCGCGGAGCCCACGGCGCAGGTGATCCACGACAGCTTCTACTCGGACGGCCGCCCGGTGACCATGGCGCCGCGCTACGTGCTGCGGCACATCCTCGACCTCTACGCCCAGCAGGGCTGGAAGCCGATCGTCGCGCCGGAACTGGAGTTCTACCTGGTCGAGCCGAACATCGACTCGGACTATCCGCTCAAGCCACCCATTGGACGCTCCGGTCGCCCGGAGATCGGGCGCCAGTCCTACAGCATCGCCGCGGTGAACGAGTTCGACCCGCTGTTCGACGACATCTACGCATTCTGCGAGGCGCAGGAGATCGAGATCGACACGCTGATCCACGAGGATGGCGCGGCGCAGATGGAGATCAACCTGATCCACGGCGATGCGATGTCGCTGGCCGACCAGGTGTTCATGTTCAAGCGGACCGCGCGCGAGGCGGCGTTCCGTCACAAGATGTACGCGACGTTCATGTCGAAGCCGATGGCACGCGAGCCCGGCAGCGCAATGCACATCCACCAGAGCGTCGTGGACGCGAAGACCGGCAAGAACGTCTTCAGCGACAAGGACGGCAACCCCAGCCCGCTTTTTTTCTCGCACATCGCCGGCCTGCAGAAGTACCTGCCGTCGGCCATGGCGCTGTTCGCGCCGAACGTGAACTCCTTCCGCCGCATCATCCTGCGGCACATGGCCCCGATCAACACGCAGTGGGGCTATGACAACCGCACCGCCGGGCTCCGTGTGCCGATTTCCAACCCGGAGAACCGGCGCGTCGAGAACCGCCTCGGGGGTGCAGACGCGAACCCGTACCTCGCCATCGCTGCGTCGCTGGCGTGCGGTTACCTGGGCATGCTCGAGGGCCTGAAGCCGTCTGAGCCCGTGTCCGGCAGCGCCTACGACCTGCCGTTCGGCCTGCCGCGCAATCTCGAGGAGTCGGTGCGCATGCTGCGCAGCTGCCGCCAGCTCATCGACCTGCTCGGCGAGCGCTTCGTGCTGGCCTACACTGCCGTCAAGGAAAGCGAACTCGACACGTTCCTGCAGGTGATCAGCTCGTGGGAGCGGGAGCACCTGCTGCTGAACGTCTGACGGAGAGGGGACACGGGGTAGGGGATAGGGGATAGTGAAGAGCGGACTTCTCGCGTCGGCTGCCACCCACGCCAAGCAACGCGCCTCTTTCACTATCCCCGATCCCCTATCCCCTATCCGCTCTCTTCCTCCTCAACCGTCACCACCATCGTCAGCCCCATGCCGTCACCAACGCCCTACGTCGCCGACCGCACGACCGCCGCCTGGCAGGAACTCGATCGCCAGCACTACCTCCACCCCTTCACGGACTACAAGTTCCTGCACGCCAGGGGTACGCGGGTCATCGTGAAGGCGCAGGGCGTGTACCTCTACGACTCCGACGGAAACCGGATCCTCGACGGCATGGCAGGCCTGTGGTGCGTCAACCTGGGTTACGGCCGCCGCGAACTCGCCGAGGCGGCGTATCGCCAGATGCTCGAGCTGCCCTACTACAACAGCTTCTTCCAGACGGCCCACCCGCCGGCGATCGAACTCGCCAAACAGCTGGTGGACCTGACACCGCCGCAGTTCAATCGCGTGTTCTTCACCGGTTCGGGCTCCGAGGGCAACGACACGGTGGTGCGCCTCGTGCGCCGTTACTGGGACCTGCTCGGGCAGCCGGAGCGCAAGGTCATCATCAGCCGCGTCAACGCGTATCACGGCAGCACGATGGCCGGGGCCAGCCTGGGCGGCATGGCATTCATGCACGAGCAGGGTGGCCTGCCGATACCGGACATCGTCCACATCCCGCAACCCTACTGGTATGCGGATGGTGGCGACCTCTCGCCCGACGAATTCGGACTGAGGACGGCGCGTGCGCTCGCGCAGAAGATCGAGGAAATCGGCGCCCATCGTGTCGCCGCGTTCATCGGGGAACCGATCCAGGGCGCCGGTGGCGTGATCATTCCCCCCGCATCGTACTGGCCCGAGATCCAGCGCATCTGCGATCAGTACGGCATCCTGCTGGTCGCCGACGAAGTGATCTGCGGATTCGGCCGCACGGGTCACTGGTTCGGGTCCGACCTGTACGGGATACGGCCGGACCTCATGACGATTGCGAAAGGCCTGTCATCGGGGTACCTGCCGATTGGCGGGGTCATGGTCGGGGACCGGGTGGCGGACGTCCTGATCGACAAGGGCGGGGAGTTCGCCCACGGCTACACCTATTCCGGGCACCCCGCGGCGTGCGCCGTCGCCAGCGTCAACCTGTCGCTCCTGCAGCAGGAGAACCTCATCCCCCGCACGCGGGACACGACCGGGCCGTACCTCGCGAAGAAATGGCGCGAGCTGGCCGGGCACCCGCTGGTGGGCGAGGCGCGCAGCATCGGCCTGATCGGGGCGCTCGAGCTCGTGCGCGACAAGAAGACCCGCCGTTTCTTCGACAAGCGCGGCGAGGTCGGGACGATCTGCCGTGACTTCTGTTTCCAGAACGGACTGATCATGCGCGCCGTGCGCGACACGATGATCATCGCCCCGCCCCTGGTGATCAGCCACGAGCAGATCGATGAACTCGCCGAGAAGGCCGGGCGCTGCCTGGACCTGACGTTCGAGCGGTGCCGGGCGGAGGGCAGGCTCTGAGGAAAGGGGGGTAGTGATCAGGGGGTAGGGGGCAGTGAAGATGCGGTCTTCATGCGCCGGCGGATTGCCTGGGTACGCGTGAGGCTCGCTTCTTCACTACCCCCTGTCTCTTGGCTCGGCCGCGCCATTGCGCTATACAGCACCACTTGTTTTTCACGTTGCCAAACGGGGTAGTTCCACGATGAACATCAGCATTCGGGCAGGGCTGGTCGGCCTGGTCGCGGCCACGGCGCTAGTCGGTTGCGGCAAGAAGCAGGAGCAGGCGCCGGCAGCGACGGCACAGGCACCGGCGGCCGCACCGGCCGAGGAAAAGGTCGTCAACGTCTACAACTGGTCCGACTACATCGACCCCAAGACGCTCGAGCAGTTCACCGCCGAGACCGGCATCAAGGTGAACTACGACGTCTTCGATTCCAACGAGGTGCTCGAGACCAAGCTCCTTGCCGGCAACACTGGCTATGACGTCGTGGTGCCCTCGGCCTCGTTCATGGAGCGCCAGATCAAGGCCGGCGTGTTCCGCAAGCTCGACCGATCGAAGCTGCCGAACTGGAGCAACCTCGACCCCGAGATCCTGCAGCGCGTGTCCCTGCACGACCCGGGCAACGAGCACTCGGTCAACCACATGTGGGGCACGACCGGCATCGGCTACAACGAAGGCAAGGTCATGGGGATCGACCCGAAGGCGCCGGTCGACAGCTGGAACCTCGTGTTCGACCCGAAGAACGCCAAGAAGTACAAGGACTGCGGCATCTCCGTGCTGGACGCGCCGAGCGAGATGGTCGCCGCCATCCTGGCCTGGAAGGGCAAGGATCCCAACAGCCAGAACCCGGACGATCTCAAGATCGCCGAGGACGTGCTGCTGTCGATCCGTCCCTACATCCGCATGATCCACAGCTCCAACTACATCGACGCGCTCGCCAATGGCGAGATCTGCATCGCCGTGGGCTGGAGCGGTGACATCCTGCAGTCCCGCGACCGCGCGGCCGAGGCGGGCCAGGGCAACGTGATCAAATACAACGTGCCGAAGGAAGGCACGATCATGTGGTTCGACATGTACGCGATCCCGGCCGATGCGCCGCACCCGGACAACGCGCACGCGTTCATCAACTTCATGATGAAGCCGGAAGTAGCGGCGGCCAACTCGAACTTCGTCAATTACGCCACGGGCAACGCGGCGTCGCTGCCGCTGGTCAGCGAGTCCGTGCGCAACGACCCGGGCGTGTATCCGCCGCCGGAGGTCAAGGCGAAGTTGTTCCCGGACCTCGCCGAGTCCGAGGAGTTCACGCGTCTCCTGAACCGCACCTGGACGCGGTTCACGACCGGCAAGTAATCCGGTCTTGCGACGGCTACCGCGGGGCGGTCGGATCTCGGTCCGGCCGCCCCGTTTTCTTGCCCGATCTACACATTGCCGGGGCGCTGAGATATAACCCTGACAGTCGCCTCGGGGTAAGCGGCGAGCATCCCCGCGCCGAGAGGGAGTTCTATGCGGATCACGACTGAAGCAGCTTGCGCCGCGCTGCTCGCGGCCTTGTGCCTCGGGGGATGCGGCAAGAAGACGGAGACGCCAGGTACGGCCGCGCCCGGCCCGGCCTTGGCGGCGACGGAAGAAAAGGTCCTCAACGTCTACAACTGGTCGGACTACATCGATCCCAAGGTGATCGAGGACTTCACGGCTGCGACCGGTATCAAGGTCACGTACGACGTCTTCGACTCGAACGAGGTCCTCGAGACCAAGCTGCTCACGGGCAACTCCGGTTACGACGTCGTCGTGCCGAGCGCCTACTTCCTCGAGCGCCAGATCGCCGCGGGCGTGTTCCGCAAGCTCGACAAGTCCAGGCTGCCGAACCTTGCCAACATGGACCCGGAACTGCAGAGCCGCGCGGCGGCGCACGACCCGGGCAATGAGCACGGCGTGGTGTACATGTGGGGCACGACGGGGATCGGCTATGACGCGGCCAAGGTGAAGGCCATCATGCCGGACGCGCCGGTCGATTCCTGGAGTCTCGTTTTCGATCCGGCGATCGTCGCGAAATTCAAGGCCTGCGGCGTTTCGGTGCTCGATGACCCGACGGACATCGTGGCCACGGTCCTGCTGTGGCTGGGCAAGGACCCGAACAGCCAGTCGCCGGAGGACCTGAAGCTCGCCGAGGAGAAATTGCTCGCCATCCGGCCGTTCATCCGCACGATCCACAGTTCGCAGTACATCGAGGACCTCGCCAACGGCGAGGTCTGCATCGCCGTGGGTTACAGCGGCGACGTGCTCCAGGCCCAGGATCGCGCCGAGGAGGCCGGCAAGGAAGCGGAGATCGAGTACTCGATCCCGCGCGAAGGCGCACTCATGTGGTTCGACACGCTCGCGATCCCGGCCGATGCCCCGCATCCGGGAAATGCGCATGCGTTCATCAATTACCTGATGCGGCCCGACGTGGCGGCCGCAAACTCCAATTTTGTCTACTACGCGAACGCCAACGCGGCCGCGACGTCGCTCGTCGATGAAGAGCTGCGCTCGGACCCGGGTATCTACCCGACGCCCGAAGTGAAGGCGCGATTGCAGCCCAACCTCTCGAAGTCAGCGGATTTCACCCGTCTCCTGAACCGCTCGTGGACGCGATTCACGACGGGTCGCTAGCCGCCGATCCAACCAAAGCCCGGAGCCTTATGGCCACGTCACCGCGCGACCCGCAGCTGAAGTTCGACCCCTGGAACGACCCCGACGCCAAGCCGTACGTGCGAATCGAGCGCGTGACCAAGAAGTTCGGCGACTTCATCGCCGTCGACGACGTCTCGCTCGACATCTACAAGAAGGAGATCTTCTGCCTGCTCGGCGCGTCGGGCTGCGGCAAGACGACGTTGCTCCGCATAATGGCGGGCTTCGAGCGGCCGACGTCCGGGCGCATCTTCATCGACGGCGTGGACATGAGCGAACTCCCGCCCTACGAGCGTCCGGTCAACATGATGTTCCAGTCCTACGCGCTGTTCCCGCACATGACGGTGGAGCAGAACGTTGCGTTCGGGCTCAAGCAGGACAGGCTCGCCAAGCCCGAGATAGCCAAGCGAGTCGCCGACATGCTCGACCTGGTGAAGCTCGGCCAGTTCTCGAAGCGCAAGCCGCACCAGCTCTCGGGCGGACAGCGACAACGCGTGGCGCTGGCCCGCGCCCTGGTCAAGAAGCCGAAGCTGCTGCTGCTCGACGAGCCGCTCGCGGCGCTCGACAAGAAGCTGCGCGAGCACACGCAGTTCGAGTTGATCAACATCCAGGAGACCCTCGGCGTCACCTTCATCGTGGTCACGCACGACCAGGAGGAGGCGATGACGCTGTCGAGCCGCATCGGCCTGATGAACCACGGCGAGATCGTCCAGGTCGGTACACCCACCGAGATCTACGAGTACCCGAACTCGCGCTTCGTCACCGAGTTCATCGGGTCGGTGAACATGTTCGAGGGGCGGTTGATCGAGGACGAGCCGTCTTACGTCCGCATCGAGGCCGGCGATCTCGAGGCTCCGATCTACGTGGACCACGGCGTGAGTTCTGCGCCGGGCGCGACGGTGTGGGCAGCCATCCGTCCGGAGAAGATGCAGATGAGCCGAGAGAAGCCCGACGTGTCCGACAACTGGACGGAGGCCGTGGTGCGCGACATTGCCTACATGGGCGACCTGTCGATCTACCTGCTGCGCCTGCCGTCCGGGAAGATCGTGCGCGTGACCCAGCCAAACGTCATCCGGCAGGCCTACGAGCGCATCACCTGGGACGAAAAGGTCTACCTGCACTGGGATCCCACCAGCCCGGTGGTGGTGACCAAATGAGCGGGCCGGGCTACCTGCCGCTCGGCCAGCGCATCACCGCCGCAATCGAGGACCTGCTGCACGCGGTGGTGCAGTCGCCGGTGGGGCATCGCCTGCGGCGCTGGGGCGTGACCGGGCGTGCCCTCGTCACGTCGGTACCGTACCTCTGGCTGGTGCTGTTCTTCCTCGTCCCGTTCGTGATCGTGCTCAAGATCTCCTTCTCGGACTCGCAGATCGCGATGCCGCCCTACGAGCCTCTCCTGCAGTGGGCGTCCGACAAGGTGCTGCAGATCAAGCTCGACTTTTCCAACTACGCGTTCCTGATCGAGGACAATCTCTACTGGAAGGCCTACCTCAACTCGATCTGGGTCGCGGCCGTCTCCACCGTCCTGTGCCTGTTGATCGGTTACCCGATGGCCTACGCGATCGCACGCAGCCAGGCGTCGACGCGCAACATCCTGCTGCTGCTCGTGATCCTGCCCTTCTGGACGTCGTTCCTGCTGCGCGTGTATGCGTGGATCGGCATCCTGAAGAACAACGGACTGATCAACAACGCGCTGATCGCGCTCGGCATCATCGACGAGCCGATCCGGATGCTGCAGACGGACTTCGCAGTCTACGTCGGTATCGTCTACTCGTACCTCCCGTTCATGATCCTGCCGCTCTACGCCAACCTGGAGAAGATGGACCTCACGCTGCTCGAGGCTGCGGCGGACCTCGGTTGCAAGCCGTGGAAGGCGTTCCTGAAGGTGACACTGCCGCTGTCCATCCCCGGCATAGTGGCGGGCTGCCTGCTGGTATTCATTCCGGCCGTGGGCGAGTTCGTCATCCCCTCGCTGCTCGGCGACCCGGGGATGCTGATGATCGGCAAGGTGTTGTGGACGGAGTTCTTCAACAACCGTGACTGGCCGGTGGCCAGTGCGGTTGCCACGGCCCTCCTGCTGTTCCTGGTGATCCCGATCATGTACTTCCAGCGCGCGCAGGACGCCGAGTCGGCCGCAGGAGCGCGCCGATGATGCACGGCCGTTCCTGGTTCCGGACGCTCGCCCTGGTGCTCGGCTTCGCTTTCCTCTACGTGCCGATCATTTCGCTGGTCGTGTACTCGTTCAATGAATCGCGCCTGGTGACGGTCTGGGGCGGTTTTTCGACGAAGTGGTACGGGGCGCTGATCCGCAACCAGCAGATCCTCGATGCGGCCTGGCTCAGCCTCAATGTCGCGGCGGTCTCGGCGACGGTCGCCGTGGTGCTGGGAACGCTCGCGGGCATGGTGCTCGCGCGTTTCGGCCCGTTCCGTGGCCGCACGTTCCTGTCCGGGATGACCACGGCGCCGCTCGTCATGCCCGAGGTCATCACGGGCCTGTCACTTCTGCTGCTCTTCGTGACCATGGAGCAGTTGATCGGATGGCCGGCGGGCCGTGGCATGACCACCATCATCATCGCGCACATCACGCTCACCATGGCCTACGTCACGGTCATCGTG
>Ga0113563_10000286_pt1 | contig 22946 bp, 25 predicted proteins | sample Mud3Dept3metaG_FD_80117 | JGI IMG/M metagenome (GOLD analysis project Ga0113563, IMG submission 80117) | Freshwater wetland microbial communities from Ohio, USA, analyzing the effect of biotic and abiotic controls - Mud 3 Core 4 Depth 3... | ecosystem: Environmental > Aquatic > Freshwater >... | reverse complement strand
GGGCAGAGTCGTATGAGACGCTGCCCTTTTCGTTTGAGCATTTCTATCAGCAATCACTGCTCTCAGCAATTACGGTAGGCCGTGGACTCGTAGGTGTAACAACCATTCGGGTCTTGAGCCACACTATGGACGAGCCACATACCCATATGGTGAAGCACTCTAACAATCCTTCGCTTCTATTTCGCTTCTACTCCCTCAGCGGACGCAGTACTGGCAAGAATCACTGCGGGTTCGAGTCCCGCCTTCGGCATTATCTTTCTGCTGTAATTTCAGGGGTCAGCGTCTGTGACCCCTATTTTTCTTATTGCACCCTATCTCGCCCAATTAACCGGCCATCACTGTCTGCGGTATAAACTCCCGAATGTCGCCCTCCGGGAGGTGGTGCTGATAGCACCGTCTCAATTCTGCGACGCGCGTGCGCATTGCCTCATCCGCACATACGTGAAGAAGGGCGCGGAACTTCTCGGGCGCCATACCCATGGTCCGGGCCAGCTCCACGTAGTTCCCGACTTTCACAACGTTCTCGAAAGAGACTATATCCCGTATTCCGTATCCCTGTAGCTTCGCAAAGTCTTCCTTCAGGTGGACCAGCAGGATGGCCTGAGCCACGAAGTCGCAGAGAAGGCGGTCTCCGTAGCCCATGCCCACGTTGCTCCGAAGGTAGCGGAGATCGACGTAGGCGAGGTTCTGGGCATCGCTTATGCCGATCTCGTCGAAGCGGTAGGCCATGTATTCTGTCATTCCTGCTATCTGGTCGAGGGATAGCTCATTGCCTCTCCTCTTCTTGAGGCCCGTGTACCTTCTTGTTATTTCGAAAATGTATTGGATCCAGCGCTGAGGCAGGAGGCCGATAGCGAAGAAGAGCAGGGGGGCGAGTGCGCTTGGCCAACGCTCGCTTAGTGAGTAGGCTATTACCAGGCAGACAATCGGCGCAAACAGGAAGCGGATCACATAGCCGACGAGCGTCTTTGAATAGAGATCAGAGGTGTAAAAGCGGAGAGCGATGTCCCGCAATGTATAGATGAGGGTCCCGAGAAAACTGAAAGCCAGGGCTATGAGGAAAGGAATCTTATAGATGGCCCCCTCGACCTCACCGTCGGGAACCTTGCCTTCAGGGCCAGACTCAAACTTTTTCGGATCCAGGTACTGACGGGCCTGATCGAGGACTGGCGCTCGTGCGGCCTGATCGAGACGGGGGTCGACATACTCTGCGTATACCTTTCCGTACATGTAGGGGTGTGTGTAGACGCCGGGTTGAAAAGGAGCCCTGTCAATGGTAATGCAAAACCCGAGAATGACGAATGCCTGGACCCAGAGCGCAGGAGTGCACCACTGTACCATCCAAATATAGATGTTTGAATATATAGAATGGGGTCCCTGAGCGGCCCGACGATGAGGCACTACGAATTTTTCGTAAAAGTAACAGGCGGTAACAAAAACGTAGATCGCCCCGATAAGCACGCCCGCTATGTACCAGCCGGGTACGTCCCACTCTTTGGCGGCGTCATAGTAAAGAAATCGCGTCAGCAGATAGGTGGCAAACGCGAAGGCAAAAGGGAGAATGGCATAGACGAGGAGAAGCTGACGTGATCTCCAGTCGACTTGTATGTGCTCATTGCTCTTCATGGCCGGATACCTCCGTGTATCACGGGTTATCGGGGCATGTCTCTTTGCGGCCCCCCTCCCGAGGTGATGTGACTCCAGCCGGCCGACCCCGAGGGCAAGATGGCCGAACCTCCTCAAAAGGTCCATCCTTCGGGAGTTCGGCCATCTGCTTCTCCAAGGACCCGTTGCTTTCCGTCCCTTATGCGGACAGCCTAGCTTCCTCGGGTAGCCCTTTTTACTAAGCCTTTAGTATAATTGTATACTATTTAGTACAATTGTCAAGCGCAGCGAGATGGCCGTTCATGAAATGGGGTGGCGGGGAGACCCGTGCCGGCTCGGGTCACGCCTTCGGCATTATCTTTTCTCCGGCCCACTATCTTCTTGGTGCGGCGCCGGGTGAATTGCCGGTAGCGCTACCTTTCTGGACGCGCTTTTACCTCTCCTATCTCTTCTATCACTACCGGATAGCCTTCAAGGGAATCGGGAATCTTCTGATCCAGAGCAGCCGTCCTCTTGATAACAAATACCTTTATGCACGGTTTTCCTTCATACAGGCCCTGGCCTGTCCCTACCACGCCGGGTATGGACATAATAGCTTTGGTATGTTCTCTAAGCACGTCGTCAATCGCCTTGACCGGCATTGCATTTCCTCCCGCGCCAATATCGTATTTGTCGTTTCCGCAAGAAAAAGACCATGTGAAGAGCGCGACGAAAAGGGCACATAATACTGCGGCCCTAAGCATTCTCGCATGACTATATTGTTCAAACATAAATCACGTTACAGATGAAAAACTGAGGAGGCGCCTTCGGGGTGCCTCCTCAATGTCAGAACTTGCAGAGCCCTATCCAGGACTCGTATCACCCTCCCATCAATCTGATTACCGGGGCGTTGTGGCGCTCGCCGAGTTGGAGTAGGCCGAGTTGCCCGCGGCGTTATAGGCGCGAATGCGATACCTGTACGTCGTGTTCTTGGTAAGGCGCGTGTTGCTGTATGACTTCACATTGGCGCCAACAGTGGCGATCTGCGAAAAGTTCGTGCACGTGGAACCTTTGCACCGCTCGATCTTGAACCCGGTCTCGTTACCGGACTTGTCCAACCAGGCTAGATTGATCTGGGTCCGGGAGACCGCGGTCGCTGTTAGGGCAGTCGGCGCTTCCGGCGGTGTCGGTGTTGGTCCTGCATCGCCATCGATGGTCACGGCGAAGGCGCCGAGCACCCGTTGAATTCGATTGGCAAATGTCGTGGTACTGCTGCCCGCAAAGAGCAGTCCAACAGGGTTCTTGTTCGCGTCATCAGTCACGATGAGAGACCCTGAGTCCCCACCAGCGCTGAAGCCCGCAGAGGATATCTGGATCTGGTCATAAAAATAGGCTGATTTTGTGCAGGTGTTATTCCATTGCTGGTAGCAGACTAGCACGGCAACATTGATCGCTGAAATGGTCCCGCGGGTCAGACTCGTGGTGCGCCCATATTTCTGCACAGGCATGTTGATGGCTGCTTCTATTGCCGCTGAACCGGGTGTACCATAGCCATCAGTCAGGGTAGCATTGCCGAGGTCCGTGGTCGATGAGAGGGCTAGTGCTGCGTCTATGTAGTTCACGCCACCGGAAAAATTGATGGGCTCGAAGTCGTAAAGTGTACCGATTATATCGGCCGGGTCTGTGGCTGTACCTCCGTCAAAGGGGCCCGGCTGGAGTACGGGGTCGCCAATGAGAGCATTATTGCTGTTCGCGTATACATGATTGTTGCTCAAAGCGTACACATTTCCGTTCGCATCCTTGACCCGTGCACCGATCGTGCCCGCAGTAATGGCCGGGTGGCCCGTGGAAACGCCGATAGGCGCGGGCCGGTATTGAGCCGTCGTATTGCCCAGTGCCACGACCATCCCGGTCACTTCTATATTCACAGGAATGAAGTCGAGCCACGCAGGAATGCCGCGCACTCCTTCCTCCCTGGCAAAGACCTTGATCGCCGGCAGTCCGTCCGGCCCGATTCCCACACCCGTGCCCACCACGTCAGGAATCTTGTGCAGGGTGTCCATGTGCCTGTGATGCGCGTCTATTGCCTGTCGGACGAGCGGGTGGTGGCTGTTGAGGCTCGCCCTTTCAGAGTTCTGAGCCTCTACCACAGACGGCCAGAGGAAGAGATCGGTTCCCATGCCCCCAAGCAAGACAAAGAGGGCGACAAAGACCGCCAGCCCTTTCCATATCTTCTTCCTTGGTGGAGTTCTCATGTCATATCCTCCTAACGATGTTGAGATTAATGGCACGGCTTGTGCCCGCAGCTAGTAGTATGATGCCTGCCCACTGTTCTGTCAATCGGCCGTCGGTATTAGGACCGAATATTTATGGACATGGCGGAACGGCTCATTGACGGTCCGTGCCGCACATGGGGTACCCGCGTCCTTGGTGTCACGCATGATCGGTGGATGACACAGTCGCGCCAATCAACAGCGTGCCTGCGCTCGAATGACTTTCCCTCACTCGATGTAGTTCACCGCGCCTCTCTTCTTGCGCTCGCCAAGCCCGAACTTGTTCTGGGCGGCAGCGTAGCCGACGATGAGGGCGCACTGCACCGTGTAGCCTTCCGGCACGCCTGCCTCCCGAGCGAGGTCACGATTACTCTCCCCGTTCAATGCCCTGGTAGGCGACACGAGATAGCATGATCCCAGCCCCAGTCCGGTCGCCTCAAGCAGCATGTTTTCCGCAGCAAGCGCTGTGTTGGCTGGGCCGAAAGGGGCATCCGCAGGCGCCGAAAGCAGGATCAGCACCGGCGCCCCGTAGACCGGCTGGTATCCGGGTAGGGCCGCCCGTTGTCGAGCAAACTCGTTCTCCGAGTGGACCATGATATCGAAGGCCCGGTCATTAATCTTCTGGCGCAGCCCGGCGTTAAGGATCACTGAAATCTGAAAAGGCCCGGCATTGGGCGCCCACTGGCCGGCTTCGACAATTCTCTTCAAGATATCGGGGGGAATAGGCTTGTTTTCGTACGACCTCACACTTATTCTCTTTGAGATTGCTTCTGTTACGTTCATTATCAGCACTCCTTTGCGCAGGAAGTATTCGTTGACATAAGTATACGATGTGGTCGGGCAATTGTGCAGCAGATTCTGTCCACAAACTCCGACTTCGCCCGGCAGGTCCTTCACGAGCTTGGTCTCTCTTGCGCCTAAATTGTCCGTGCGTTTGGAGTATCCACATCCGGGATGTCACGTATGAGCGCTAGGAGGAGCAAGTCCCCCTAGTTAACAACGTACCTCCTTTAGACGAGGCGGGATGTCAATACCAAGTTGCCTTCAAAAATAGAGCGAGGCGACCAGGAGGATAGCGACGCAGGCGTACATTAAGTACGTCGGAGTCGTGCCGACGCACACCCGCGGACGGGTACCCGGAAGCTATATGAATGAAGGCAACTTGGTATTAGCTGATGTGGAACTCGGTGCTTTGGTGGGATGCCGTCAGTATGTCCCGATGGATCACCCCTCCGTTACCGTTCTGCGCGAGCCGGGAAGCGATCTTCTCCATAGCATCATTGCAGAGCCCCTGATCGACCCCTTCCATGATGTCTACGGGTATGAAGATGAATCGTGTTTGCGGTGTTACCCGGTCCTTGTTTGACTGTCTCCAGACCCACCGCCGGGTAAGTATGTCCTTCTCGTCTTTGTAAACGACTTCGTCCTTGTCTACGACTTCAGGATCGCCACCTTCCATGGGGGAGAAAGGCTCTCCGCCTCGGGCAAACCCGCAGAAGATGTCGCCGTCGAGTGGCGTGAGGTCGTGGCCGCCAGCCGGTACCAGGTACTCGAGTGATACCGCATTGTACAGATCCACGATGGGATTGACCCTTGGGAACGGGCCACCCTTCAAGACCCTGCGCAGTAGCGACTCGATGGAACTCTGGTATTTTGCAGGCGAGATGCCCACCTTGCCGAATGCCTGGCGCCACGCTTTGACATGCGGGTGGTCCTGCGGCTTCTCGTACGGGAACCCGGAGCGGATGCGCTCCAGGACTGCGTCCAGGCCATCTTCCCCGTACTTGGTATTGTCTATCTGGCAGACGAGCGCTCCCACGGCGAGCCCGGGGAAGAGATCGAAGAGCCGCGGATCAACGGCGAAAATCATAATGACATTTTCTTGGAAGCGGCGGAAATCCTTGCAATGGCCCGCAGGAGCGCCAACTCCTGCAGTTTGTAATCTGTGTGATCGAAGGAGAGATCCTTGAGGGCGGTCTCGGCTTTTTCTCTGGCCCGCGTAGCCCTCGCCACATCGATCTCTTCGGCGAACTCGGCCGTCTCCATAAGGAAGGTTACCTTGTTCTCCACGACCTCGGCGAACCCCACGCTCGCCGCAATGTGGCGCGTCTTGTTGCCAGAGGTGTAGTGAATCTCGCCGGGCACGATTGAAGTCAGGAAGTTGATGTGGCCGGGCAAAATGCCGAACTCACCCAGTGCGCCGGAGGCCTCGACAGTGTCCACATCTTCCGACACCATCACCCGATCGGGCGTAATAATCTCAAGGTGCAGCCTGTCCACTTAGTCACCCATCAGTTTCTTGGCTTTTTCTACCGCTTCCTCGATTGTGCCGACCATGTAGAATGCCTGTTCAGGCAGGTCGTCGTGCTTGCCTTCCGCGATCTCCTTGAAACCCTTCACGGTCTCCTTGATCGTGACATACTTGCCTGGTGAGCCGGTGAAGGCTTCTGCCACGTGGAAGGGCTGGGAGAGGAATCTCTGGATCTTTCGGGCCCGTGCGACGGTGAGCTTGTCTTCCTCGGAAAGCTCGTCCATGCCGAGGATGGCGATGATATCCTGGAGGTCTTTATACTTCTGCAGGATCCTCTGAACTTCGCGCGCGACCGCATAGTGTTCTTCGCCGATGACCTTCGGGTCGAGTATCCGGCTCGTGGAGTCGAGTGGGTCAACGGCCGGATAGATCCCCAACTCTGCGATCTGTCGCGAAAGCACCGTGGTTGCGTCAAGGTGCGCAAATGTGGTTGCCGGGGCAGGGTCGGTCAGGTCGTCTGCAGGCACGTAGATTGCCTGCACCGACGTGATTGAGCCTCGCAAAGTCGACGTAATCCGCTCCTCTAGCTCGCCAAGGTCTGTCGCGAGCGTTGGCTGGTAACCGACGGCTGAAGGCATTCTGCCGAGAAGCGCCGAAACTTCTGAGTTTGCCTGGGTGAATCTGAAGATGTTGTCGATGAAGAGAAGCACGTCCTGGCCTTCCTCGTCGCGAAAATACTCTGCTGCGGTGAGCGCGGTGAGCCCGATCCGTGCACGGGCACCCGGCACCTCGGTCATCTGGCCGTAAATGAGGGCCGTCTTGTCGATAACACCTGAGCCTTTCATTTCGAGCCAGAGGTCGTTTCCTTCCCTCGTCCGCTCTCCCACGCCGCCGAACACGGAGATGCCGCCATGCTGCAGGGCTATGTTGTGGATCATCTCCATGATGATGACGGTCTTGCCCACGCCTGCACCACCAAAGAGGCCGACCTTGCCGCCCTTGGGGTACGGTTCCAGAAGGTCGATGACCTTCACGCCCGTCTCAAGGAGTTCGATCTTAGTGTTCTGCATGACGAGTGTCGGGGCAGGACGGTGTATGGGGTACCTTTTGTTGGTCGCGGGAGGAGGACCCTCATCGACGGCCTCTCCGACCACGTTGATCACTCTGCCCAGTACCTCTTTGCCCACGGGAACTGTTATGCCTTCCCCGTTGTATGTCGCCTCCTGGCCGCGCCTCACGCCATCGGTCGTCTCCATGGCGATGCAGCGCACGGTGCTGTCCCCTATGTGCTGCGCCACCTCCAGGATGAGGTTTCTCGGTTTGTCATTGATCGTGGGATTGGTGATAAATATAGCCCCGTATATGGGTGGCAGGCTCTCGGGCGGAAACCTCACGTCCATTACCGTACCGATGACCTGAACGACTTTTCCTTTTACTTCAACGCTCATTACTCTGCCCTCCTTTTACGTGCCCTTTACGTGCCCTGCAGGGCCTCTGCGCCACCGACAATATCCATCATCTCGCTGGTGATGCTCTGCTGGCGGGTCTTGTTGTAGACCAGCGTGAGGTACGTTATCATCTCACCGCAATTGCTCGTCGCATTCTCCATGGCCGCCATACGCGCCGCGTGCTCAGACGTCTGCGACTCGGCCAGGGCGAAATATATCTTCGTCCTGATGAACTGCGGCACCAGGTCGTTTATGATCTCTTCCATCTTTGGCTCGTACAGGTAGTCGAGCGCCTCTTCCGTCTGCTCGAAGGCGATGGGGAGGAACTCTTCAAAGACGACCTCCTGTTTGGCAGCGGAGCGGAAGTGCGTGTAGATCAGATAGACCTTGTCGAACTGCCCCTCTAAGTAGAGGTTCGTGATGTCCGTTGCTATGGCCTTCACCACATCAAGATCGACAGTCTTTACGTCAATCCATTCCTTGAGCGCCGTGATCTGCCGTTTTCTGAAGTAATCCCGGATCTTCCTCCCAACGAGGTAGACCCCGATCTGCTCGTACGTTGCCCGGTTCTTGCGAATGAACTCTTCAACTGTTTTTGCAACGTTAAGATTGAAGGCCCCCGACAACCCCCTGTCTGAGGCTATGGGCACAAGAAGCACGCTTTTCACTTCTTCACGGTGCATGAGCAACGGGTGTGCTTCTTCGGGCAGCCGCGTAGCAACGCGCTTCAGGAGCTCTTCCATTTTTCCTGCATAGGCGGAGATCCGCTCGAGGACGGCCTGGGCCCGCGCCAGTTTGGATGCCGAGACCATGCGCATGGTCCGCGTAATGGTCTGCGTGCTCTGTATGCTGGTTATCTTTCTTTTGATGTCCCGTAGTGTCGCCATCTCGTGACCGTTAGTAGGTGAACTTTTCTTTGAAGGTATTCAGCGCCTGGACCAGTTTCTCTTCCGTGGAAGCATCGATCTGCTTCTTCTCCCGTATCTCACCGAGCAAAGGCCCATGCTCTTTTGCCATGTACTCGACCAGCTCCTTCTCGTATCTGCCCACTGCCGATTCAGGATACTGGTCAATGAACCCGTTGGTGCCCGCATACAGGAGCGCTACCTGCTGTTCAACCGGGTACGGGGCATACAGGTTCTGCTTGAGGAGTTCGGTGAGCCGCGCGCCGCGAGCAATCAGGGCCTGCGTTGACTTATCCAGATCGCTCCCGAACTTGGCAAACGCGGCCATCTCACGGTACTGCGCCAGTTCCAGCCTGAGCCGTCCTGCAACCTGCTTCATGGCCTTGGTCTGTGCATTGCCGCCCACACGGGAGACGGAGAGGCCGACGTTGATGGCGGGCCGTACGCCGGAGTAGAAAAGCTCCGGCTCCAGGTAAATCTGGCCATCCGTGATGGAGATAACGTTCGTAGGAATGTAAGCGGACACGTCGCCTGCCTGCGTTTCAATGACGGGCAAAGCGGTCAGGGAGCCGCCTCCGTGGGCATCGTCCCATTTTGCGGCCCGTTCGAGCAGGCGTGAATGCAGGTAGAAGATGTCGCCGGGAAAGGCCTCACGGGCAGGTGGACGCCTGAGCAGCAGTGAAAGCTGTCTGTATGCGACCGCGTGCTTTGAAAGGTCATCGTAGACGACGAGTGCGTGCTTACCTGCATCCCTGAAGTATTCACCGATGGAGCAGCCGGAGAAAGGCGCAAGATACTGCATGGGCGCTGTGTCGCTGGCTGTTGCCGCGACGACGATCGTATACTCCATGGACCCGTGGGCATTGAGCACGTCGACGAGTCTCGCTACCGATGATCTCTTCTGGCCGATGGCAACGTAAATACAGTAGACGCCCTTGCCTTTCTGGTTGATGATGGTGTCCACGAGGATCGCTGTCTTGCCCGTGCCCCGGTCACCGATGATCAACTCTCTCTGTCCCCTGCCGATCGGGATCATGGCGTCTATGGCCTTGATGCCCGTTTGAAGCGGTTCTTTCACGGGTTGTCTTACGACGACGCCTGGTGCCCTCTGCTCGACGTTCTTGAACTCTTTCGTCTCTATCGGACCCTTGCCGTCGATGGGGTTTCCCAGGGCGTCAATCACCCTGCCCACGAGTGCCTCGCCGACAGGCACCTGGGCAATGCGCCCTGTCCTCTTGACGAGGTCCCCCTCTTTGATTTTGTAGTCTTCGCCAAAGACGACGACGCCGACGTTGTCTTCTTCCAGGTTGAGCACCATCCCCGTGATGTTGTGGGGAAAGTCTACGAGCTCTCCTGCCATGGCATTCTCAAGGCCATAGATGCGGGCGATGCCGTCACCAACGGAAATGACGGTGCCGGTCTCCTGGAGATCGATCTCCCGTTCAAAGCCGGCTATCTTCTGTTCTATGATCCTGCTTATTTCATCCGCCTTAACTGCCATGATTCTACTCCTTCATGATGCGTTCGTTCAGGATCTCAAGCTGCCGCCTGACGGTCCCGTCGATCCTCAAGCCCCCCACCACGACTCTGACGCCTCCGATGAGGTTCCTGTCTTCCGTCACAGAGAGCTCAACTTTCTTCTGAAGCCTCTCCCCCAGCGCCTCTTCGATGCGCGCTTTGGCCGCCTGCGGGAGCGGGTACGCGGTGTGCACGGTGCCTTTCACGCGCCCCTCTTTGTCGTCCACCAGTTCGGAGTACATCTCCCCGACCAGTGGAAGGTACGCAACCCTGTTCTTTTCGAGCAGCATCTGCACTGTATTGGCCACTACTGGGCTGATACCAAGGACGCGCACGATGTCGGAGAGAAGGTCTCTCCGCTTTGCCATCTCCAGTAAGGGAAGCATCAAGGTCGTTTTCAGTCTTGGTTGGGTCTCGACAGTCTCAAGCAGGGCATTCAGCTCTTCCAGGTACTTCCTGTAGTTCCCGTCCTTCTCACCGACGGAGAAGAGGGCTTTGGCATACCGTTTCGCTATGGCGTGGCGTATCAATTGTGTCCTCTGTGTCCTCGCAGTTTTTCGATAAACTCATCGACCATCCTGCTGTGGTCTTCTTCCTTGAAAAGTTCCTTGATGTTCTTCTCGGCAGCAACGAGTGTGCGGCTCGCAATCTCGGCGCGTACGCCCGCCATGGCATCCCTCATTTCCTGATCATAGGCGAGCTGGGCCTGTTCCCGTATACGGTCTGCCATTACACGTGCCTCGGCAAGGATGCGAGCTTTCTCTTTTTCTGCCTCTTCCAGGGCTGTCTTGCGAAACGTCTCTATCTCCTGATCAAGCTGCGCGAGCCTCCGCTCGTACGATGTCTTGAGGTTTCGAGCTTCCGCCAGCAGCCGCTCTGATTCGTTCAGTTTGTCCTTGACGGACGCCTGCCGGTTGCGGAGAAAATCCTTGAACGGCTTGGCTGCGAACTTATACAGGATGGCGACCATGACGCCGAAATTAACAAACTTAAGAAGGACTGATACCGGGCCTTCGGACATCAAGCACCCCTCTTGAGAACTTTGTTGGTGATTTCCCGGGAGAGCCGGTCGGCCTCTCCTGCCAGGCTGTGAAGCGCTGCCGCACTTTCGCTCCTCACCCTCTCTTTCAGGACTTCCAGCTCTTTGGTGAGCTCGCTTCGTGCGACCTCGACCACCTTCACCGAGGCGGTATGTGCGTCTCTGACCGTGGCCTCCCGCTGTTCCATAATCGGCCGCTTGCGCTCTTTGGCACCCTCTTCATACCTTCTCTCAAGCTCAGTCGCGTGCTTCTTCTCGTCCTCTATGTCCTGAGCGAGCGACTGGATGAAGAGTCGTCTCCTCGTCAAGGCGTTCAGCACGGGCTTGAAAAGGAACGTCCTGAGCAATACGAGAAGGATGAGAATATTGAGGAACTGGATCAGTAAGGTATAGTTGAAATCGAGCATAACGGCGAACCCTTTTTTGCGCTGGAGCCTGAGCCGCAACTGCTACTGCCGGCTGCGTGAGGCCCTCTTGGCGGAGACAAGTTACATTACTATAAAATGCGCACAGAATACAACGTTTTTTAATACGTACAAAGTTGTTCGCTACGTGCGCGTTAAACCGAAGTGCATAGCAGTTCGACCAGCTTTTCCAGGTCGTCTTTCGAGTAAAACTCGATGATCAGCTTGCCCTTGTTCCTCTTGAACGTTACGTGGACCTTGGTTTTCAGCGCCTCCCTGAGCATCTCCTCGATGTCACCGTATTTTCCCCTGACAGGCGTGCGCGCCTTGCGCACCCGCTCTATCTCCCGGACGGAGGCGCCCTCGTTCAGCACCTTACGCACATACCTTTTCTGCTCAGACTCGCTTTTCAGGGTGATCAGCGCCCTGCCGTGGCCGGACGTGAGCTTGCCTTCGGTGACAAGCTTCCGGATCCAGTCGGGAAGCTTCAGGAGCCGCATCGTATTGGAGATGGAGCTTCGCTCGATCCCTATCTTCTTGGCAATCGCTTCGTGCGTATAACCGAACTCGTCTGCGAACCGCGCATAGACCGTTGCAAGCTCAATGGGGTTCAGATCTTCTCTCTGCACGTTTTCGATGAGGGCCATCTCAAGAGATTCCCTGTCGTCTGCGTCCTTTACGATTACGGGTATCTCGGAGAGCCCGGCAAGGCGGCAGGCGCGGAATCTCCGCTCTCCTGCAATGATCTCATACCCGCGGTCTTTTTTGCGCACGAGAATAGGCTGGAGAAGCCCCTTCTCCTTGATGGAGCTCGCCAGTTCCTGCAGGCTCTCTTCCTTGAAGGCGAACCTTGGTTGACGAGGGTTGACGGCAATATGGCCCGCGGGCACTAAGGTGCTCGCGCCTTTTTCTTCGACGTCTTTCAGGATGGCGGAAAGGCCTCTGCCGAGGGGGTCTTTTTTACCCATTTAATTTCTGGCTGTAGAGATTTCGGCGGCGAGTTCGAGATAGCTCTCAGCGCCTTTGGAGGTTATATCATAGAGCACCACAGGTTTTCCATAGCTGGGCGCCTCGCTCAAACGCACGTTCCTTGGAATCACGGTATTGAAGACCTTGTTGCCCAGATGGCGCCGGGCTTCTTCCATGACCCTGAAGGAGAGGTTGTTTCTCTTGTCGAACATCGTAAGCAGCACGCCGAGGATTTCCAGCTTCGGGTTCACACGCTTTTTGATGATGGTAATTGTCTTGAGAAGATGGACCAGCCCCTCCAGGGCGTAATACTCGCACTGCAAGGGGATGAGGACGTAGTCGGAGGCGGCGAGAGCATTCACCGTGAGCAGGCCGAGGGATGGCGGGCAGTCTATGATGACCTGTGCATACTGGTCGTTGAGTGCTTCCAGGGCTTTCCTCAGCACCAGCTCACGATCCTGGGCATCGAGAAGTTCTACCTCCGCCCCTATAAGGTCCGGGTGAGCGGGAGCGAGGTCCAGGTGCGGCACCTGCGTTTGCAAGATGATATCCTGCATGCTCTTCCTGCCTATGAGCACATCGTACATGTGAGCGGCGAGCTTGTTGTAAGAGATGCCCACTCCGCTTGAGGCGTTACACTGCGGGTCCATGTCGATGAGCAGGGTTTTCTTTTCCGCTATAGCTATCGAGGCGGCCAGGTTGACGGCCGTCGTCGTCTTGCCCACGCCGCCCTTCTGATTTGCAACGGAAATGATCGTGCCCATCGACCAAATACATTAACACAAAACATGGGTACTATGAAATTTTTTTGTACAGAAGTAAGCGGTATTGTTTGGGACTTTGAGGCAGGCGGTACGAGATGGTCTTGACAAGCACAAAGCCTTGGCGAACAGCTTCCTCGTCCTCCATGCCCTTCAGAAGGTGGACGCTGCCTCCTTCCAGCAGATGGGTTGAGACTTTTTCGAGCACCTGTCCTGTCGGGGCGAACCCTTTGGCGACTACCGTATCGACGTTCAGCGGTTCAAGAGTCTCGATGCGGCTGTGCACGGGCAGGAGCCGCGGAAGGTTGAGACTCCTCTTGATATGCCTCTGGAACTGAATTTTCTTGAGGTTCTTGTCCACCGAACAGACCTGCAGCTTTTCGTTGAGGCATGCACAGGTGATGGCCAGGACACCGTTGCCGGACCCGACGTCAAGTATTGATGCGCCATTCTCGATAGTCGAGAAGAGAAAAAAAGCATCGTGGAGCAGATCGCGGATGATTGCTTCTATGGCCTTCTTGCCCGTGAGGTTGGTGCGCTTGTTCCAGCGGTCCAGTTCCACAACGTAAAGGTGGAGCTTGTCGACGACTGCAGGGCTGCCTGGTATCCCAAAGTGATCGAGACCCAGTCGTATAAGCTCTTTCGGGTCCACGTTAATGAGATTAGCATATATGATATTCTTCTGTTATACTATTTGTCTATGTCCTGCATGTCCTCTATCTCCTTTATGCGCAAGACGTTGCTCATCCTTGTCATGCTTCCGTTGCTGTTCGTCTCCTGCAGTTCAAAAGCAACAAAGAAACCGGAGACCCCGGGCGTTCTCTATGTGGAAGGCATGGAGTTCATGAGCAAGAAGAAGTACGACAAGGCCATAGAGAAATTCTCTGCCGTTAAAGAAAACTATCCCTTCGATCCCATTGCGGATGTTGCCGCCGTGAAGCTTGGCGATGCCTATTACGCGAAAAAGGAGTATCTCCTCGCCGGGGGTGTTTACGCAGATTTCATCAACAGCCATCCTGACGACGACAATGTCCCATACGTGCTGTGGCAGCTTGCAGACTGTTTCGATAAGGAGAGTCTCTCCATAGACAGGGATCAGAGCAACATCCTTAAGGCGATCGAGAGGCTCACGTTTCTGAAGAACAGGTATCCATCGAGCCCGTATGCTGCGAAGGCGGAGGAGCGTCTCCGTGATCTCATGCAGAAGCTGGCTGACCGCGAGCTGTACGTGGGCGACTTTTACTACAGGACGGGCAGGTTCAATGCCGCAACCCTGCGCCTGGAATATTTCCTCAGCAGGTACCCCGGAGCGAAAGGCACGGACAAGGCCCTGTACCTCCTGGCGGCGGCATACCGTGAACTGGACAACAATGAGAAGAGCCAATACTATGCTGCGAAGCTGGTAGGCGATTTCTCGACCAGTACCTGGACAACCACTCGGGTCAAAGAAGATGCTGCGGCCAAATTGAAGGTTGAGAAGCAAGTAGCAACTACATCTTCCACAGCCGCAAAGCCAAAGCAAGGGGAGCCGGTCTCTTTTGCGGCGCCTGGTGCCCCTGCCGGGAAAGGATCGACGCAGAGTACATCCGCAGCCAAAGAACCGGCATCTTTTATGGCGCCTGGTGCGCCCGCCGGGAAAGAACAGGTCTCTTTCATGGCTCCCGCTGCGCCCGCCCAGAAGGAACCAGCGCAGAGTGCATCGGCCGAACGGGTTGCGGTTCGATTTCCCGAATCGGAGGAGCCGGCGAAGCGATCGCGCATTGAGCTGCGTCCCCCCAAAGACCTTTCTCTGACGCAGGTCCAGCCAGGAGCTGCCAGCACGACAGATGCGTCGTCCAAGGCGGAGGAACGACCGGCGGATGCAACTGCTAAAGCAGAGAAAAAGCCGGCCGAGGGAACCTCCAAGTCTGGAGATAAAGGAAAAGGCTTCGGGTTTTTCACTGAGAAGAAGCCTGTGGATATCGTAGCCGATATCATGGAAGGCCTGGAAAAAGGCAAGATAATCGTCTTCAAGGGAAACGTGGTGGCCAAGCAGGAAGACCTCCAGATCTTTTCGGAGACGATGACCGCCTACCTGAATGAAACGAGCAACGAGATAGACAAGGTCGAGGCAAAGGGCAACGTGAAGATCGTCAAGGCAGAGCGCACGGCCACCTGCGAAGAGGCGCTCTTCGAGAACGCCAAGGGCGAGATCACCTTGAAGGGAAATGTAGTGGTCTATTCAGGTCCGGACAGGCTCGCGGGTGATACGGTCATCTATTACCTGAATGAAGACCGCGTGTCGGTAGAAGGCGAAAAAGATAAGAGGGCCCGCATCACCGTCCACCCGAAGTAGGTTTCAGGAATTCGATCTCATCTCGCTTTCTATAAACAAGCGCCTGGCATATCGCGACTAAACCCTCTTCGTCTTCCACCCTGATATCATAGGTGGCTGTTTTTCTGCCCCTGCTCACCTCTTTCGACTCTGCTCGCAGGAGGCTCCCCTTCAGTGCCGGCTTGATGTAGGTCAGGTTCATGTTGAGGGCCAGGGCAATGGTGCCGTGGCTGTTTGAAGATATTTCAAAGGCCTCGTCGATGAGCGAGAAGATGGCGCCCCCGTGGGCGATGCCGTGTATATTATCCAGCTCACCCGTGTAGGTCATTTCGCATAGGGCATACCCCTCTCGCACATCGACCAGCCGTATGTTGAGAAGCTTTGAGAAAGGCTCTTCAGCAACCTTCTTAGCAAAGGCCTCGCGCTTCCAATCCTCCATGGATCAGCCGAGCACCTTCTTCAACGAATTCTCCACTGCGTTCTTGGGCACGGCCCCCACGATCCTGTCGACCACCTCGCCTCCCTGGAATAGAAGAAGCGTGGGGATGCCACGGATGCCGAACTTTGCGGGTGTCACGGGGTTTGCATCCACGTTCAACTTCATCACCTTTACCTTGCCCTCGTACTCCTCTGCAATGCCATCGACAATGGGTCCCATCATCTGGCACGGCCCACACCAGGTGGCCCAGAAATCGACGAGAACCGGGACCGTTGATTCGGCCACCTCTTTTGCGAAGTCAGCATCGTTCAGTGCTAAAGCTTTTCCCATGTATGCCTCCTTGGTCTAACTGTAAAGAATGGCGCCGCCATTCAAATCCTTACTTTCAGGAGAAGCGGGATTTTGTGCCGCAGCCCGAAGCAGGCTGGTCCTGGGATTTCTTTACGTCGAGGCTCCCGCAGAGCGGACACGCGTGATCCTTCGCCTCCGGTTTCGTGTCGAAGACCCGTCCACACTTGTTGCACGTATACTTTTCCGCCATGACGTCCTTACCCCCTTTCTTTGAGACTGACAGACTGTTATAAGATATTATAAGAAATGTGAAGAGGCTTTACAATCACCGGCGCGTGTCACAGGAATCCTTCCTGTCGGAGGAGATTCACGTATGCACTCCGAACCAGGGAAGTACGTACCTGTTGAGAAGCACCCATGCAACCACAATAAGCAGAATCAGGCCCAGATCAAGCATCGATTGAGTCCTACCAGCTACCAGAGCACGTCTGTCTTCTGAGCGTTCGGAGACATTCCCACGTACACATCCTCGTCAGACAACTCGTTGTACCCCATCTCTTTCTTGACCTGGCTGCTCCCGCAATTGGGACAGAACATGTTAATGGGGTTTGGCAACAGGAAAAGACATCCACAGAGATCGCACAGATATTCATCCGGTATTTTCAACTGCTTTCCTCCTTTGTTCCCTGCAATCGGCATCCTCGGAACAGAGCCTGTTCACAATGCAGCGGCTCCGGTACTTGCAATAGTCGAGAGGATGCGGGCAGGGATTCTGCTCGATGTCCACGTCCTGTTCATACTTTTCACAGCGCACTATCGTCGGCATCAGTATACGTCATTGAAACCGGATCGAAAACGGCTGCTTTATACTATGCCTGGGTGCTGTGAATGTCAACATTCTTGAGACGCTCCGTCACATAGAGTTCACAGAGAAGAACTCGCGTAGAATCACCTCGAAGTTCTTTCTCACGGTCTCCCTGCCTTTTACGATCTGACCGTGTCCCGGCACCAAGCACTCGACATCCAATTTGGCCAGTCTCTCTACGCTTTCAGCGAGCTGGTGCACATCGCCCCCGGAAAGATCGGTCCTGCCGACGCCCAGGTAAAAGAGCGTGTCGCCCGATATCAGTACCTTTTGTTCTTCCCAGTAAAGGCAGATGGACCCGGGTGAGTGACCGGGTGTCTCGATCACGCGAATACGCCTTCTTCCAAGGTTGAGTATACCCTTCTGCAAGAGGAGGCGGAAGGGCCTTCGAGGTGCCTGGGCGCCTGTCATCATAAAAAGCTCCCTGCCTTCACTCTGCAGGTACTCATATTCTTTCTTTCCGATGGCCCTCGCGACACCTTCATCGAACCGTTCTGCTGCTTCAACGTGGTCCGGATGACCGTGGGTGCAAATAATCAAGGCTGCCTTGTCCACAGGAATACCATCCTGGGCCGAGCCCTGGATCACATGACTGAAAAGATGCGCGTGGCCCGGGTCTATGAGGGTCGGTACATCCCCGTCGATGAAGACCGTGTTGGCGTTGTTTTCCTGAGGTGACACCCAGGGATATACGTAAAGATCTTCGAGAAGCCTCATCTCTATTCCTTTATCCGGTATTCTAACGACCGACACATATGCAGATGCTGGGGCAGTCTCATGCCTCTTCCTTTATCCTGTACTGTTCTGGATCTATGCTGGCGGCTTCAATTGTCTCCCTGGCCGGCCGGCCGTCAAAGAACTCGAACGTCGCGTGGCCGGAACTTTCTTTGCCGTAGAACGCGATGATCGCGGCAATGATCTTTCTGACAGCCCGATCAGCCACACCTTTATATATGCCGGTCGGGCCCCTGAACGTGACAGGATAGACGAGCGTGTACGGCGGGGCCCAAAAAGAGTGGAGCCACTGATTCTCCGACTGATTCCTGCCGAGCACGAGCTTCACCCCGTCAATCCTGAAATGACGCCCCATCCTGAGAAGGGCCACGTCTTTCATTGAAAAAGGCTCGTGGCTGAGAAGGTCGGCAAGCTTTCTGGAGTAAATGGGATCGGTGAGAAGGCAACCGCCCGCAGGTGTGCCGAATGATTGGAGCCCGTGTGTCGCGGCGAGGGCAAACTGCTCCTTCCGCGAGCGCCCTGAAATGGCAAGCAGCCTTTCTCGGTCTATCAATCCTCCCTGTTCTGCTCTTGATGGGGCAAAGAGTTTCGCTGAGAGCGGCCTCAGGATAAGGCCATCGAGCCCGCTCTCCCGCTCTATTTTTGCGATTGTCTGTCTCATCTGGGACATGGGGCGCTGCCCGAGCACTTCTCCCGTGACCAGAAAGCTTGCACCTTCAGCATCCATAATGGCGCGTGCCGCGCGCAGCATGAAGATCTTGCAGTCAATGCAGGGATTCAGGTTCTTCCCATACCCGTGAGCGGGCTTCTTGACCATCTCCACAAACTCAGGTCCCTTGTCCCGAAGAATGAGACGAATCCCGAGGTCTTGAGCGCCCTTCTGCGCCGTCTGTTTTCTCTCGGCCTGAATGCCGTCGCACATGAAGGAGACGAAATGCAGCCCGATGACCTCGACCCCCTGATCGAGGACGAGCTTGGTGGCAAGGAGACTGTCGAGCCCCCCGGAGAGGAGTGAGACTGCTTTTGTCGCCATACGATTGATCGGAGCGTGTAACCCTACATGATACCTCTTTTCAACCGGCTCTTCAAGCCGCGGCGCACGGGGCCGGCGATTGTGAGGTGCGCACGAGCCGGAACAGCTGCGCGCAATTAATTTGTTAATTTTTCGCGTCATTCACAGTATAATGTTCCTGCGTTGGTCAGAAGACTACTATACTTCGTTTACGAACGGCTCCTCTCAAAAGAGATCAAGCAAGGCCAGATACCTACCCATCTCGGCCTCATTCTCGACGGTAACAGGCGTTACGCCCGCGAGATGGGGTTCGACGACGTCGCGGACGGGCACCGGGAGGGCGCGCGTAAACTGGACGACGTATTGCAGTGGTGCGGGGAACTCGGCGTCAAGATCGTCACCATCTGGGTTTTGTCCCCGGATAACATCCAGCGTGACCGCGACGAGGTGGAAGGCCTTTTTGCGGTGATCAAGGAGAAGTTGGAGGAGCTCGGCGGCAACCCCGTGATCAGGAAGTACGGGTACAGGATCAAGGCGGTCGGGAACCTCGACACATTGCCTACCGCGGTGAGGCAAGCGATCCGGAAGTCGGAAGAGTCAACAAGGGATCATGGTGAACGCATACTCAACATCGCGATGGCATACGGTGGGAGGGAAGAGATTGTAGAGGCCGTGAAGAAGGCGATCCGCGACAAGAGCGCAGCATCTGTGGACGAGCTCTCGACAAGCCTCACCGCTGAAGACATAGCGAGTCACCTCTACACGCAAGGCATCCCCGATCCGGATCTCATCATCAGGACGAGCGGTGAGATCCGCCTGTCAGGCTTTCTTCTCTGGCAGAGTGCGTACAGCGAGTTCTACTTCTGCGATGCGCTCTGGCCGGCCTTCCGCAGGATCGATTTCCTGCGGGCCATTCGAAGCTACCAGGATCGGACCAGGAGATTCGGTAGATGAATCTCTTGCAGGAGGAAGTGCTTTACCTGAAACGGACAGAACTGCTCTCAGGCCTCAGTGAGCCTGCCCTCGAAAAGATAGCGGCAAAATTGCGAAGGAGCGTTTATCTTCCCGGCGCCGTGATCCTCAGGGAGGGCCCAGCCGGAGATGCCCTGTACATGATCAAGAGAGGGCACGTGGAAGTGAAGAAGAAAGAGCCTTCCCTGGGGCTCGACCTCACGGTTGCCACCTTGAGCGAGGGTGCCTGCTTCGGCGAGATGGCTCTCTTGACCGGAAACGGACGGAGCGCGACCGTCATAGCCGTCGACTCGACAGAGCTCCTGGTGCTTGACAAGGAAGATTTTGATTTGCTGCTCGATCACAATCCCTCCATCGCACTGGCGCTGGCGCGGCTGCTTGCCGCGAGGGTAGAGGAGATGAACGAAACGAGGGGCCTGGCAATGGTGACTCTTCCCAGGCTCCAGGTGGACAGAGACGTACTGTCGTTGGTCCCCGAGCAGCTGCTCTTGAGACACAAGATACTGCCGCTCGGGTTCTCAAATGGCACACTCACGCTGGCCATGGTCAACCCATCCAACCTCATTGCGCTGGATGAGGTCAGAAAGTTCGTGAAACGCGTGCCTATAGAGCCGGTGGTGGTGACTGAAGAGGATTTTCAGGCGTTTATGAAGGGCAGGTACGCAAGCGTGATGGCAGGCCAGCCCGTAGTGAGGGCGGTGAGCAGGGAGAGCGTGCTCGATGCGTCTCAACTTGAGCGCATGGACCTGCTCAAGGATGTCCGTCTTGCAGAGATCGGCGAAGAGCCTGCCACAGTTACTGACCTGGAGAAAGAGGCTTCCGGCGCGCCCATTGTGAGGCTCGCAAACAATATCATTGCACTGGCGATCAAGAAGGGAGCGAGCGACATACACCTGGAGCCGACCGAGCAGGGGCTTCGGGTCAGGTACCGCATCGATGGGATTCTCGCTGAGGAACAGCTCCTGCCGAAGAAGATGCAGCTCCCCCTGACCAGCAGGTTCAAGATCATATCCGGGCTGGATATCACCGAGCGCAGGTTCCCGCAAGATGGAAGAATTACCTTACGCGTGCATGAGCGCGCGATAGACTTCAGGGTCTCCACGATCCCCTCGAAGCATGGCGAAAAGATCGTGATACGGATCCTGTCAAAAGACGAATCCTCGTTCGGCCTTGACCAGTTGATCACGGACAAACGGACGCTGATGCTTGTCAGGGACATGATCAAGAAGCCATACGGTATCATCTACGTTACGGGGCCGACCGGTTCGGGTAAGACAACAACACTGTATAGTGCCCTGTCTGAGCTCAATCGGCCCGAGGTAAACATACTGACGGTGGAAGACCCGATAGAATATGATCTGCCCGGCGTCACCCAGGTGCAGGTGCATTCAGACATAGGGCTTGATTTTGCCCGCCTGCTCAGATCCTTCCTACGGCAGGACCCTGACATCATGCTCGTGGGCGAAACCCGCGACAGGGAGACCGCAAAGATCTCGGTCGAGGCCGCACTTACCGGCCACCTCGTCTTCACGACGCTCCACACGAATGATGCTGCTTCTACATTTCTGCGACTGACGGAGATGGAGATTGAGCCGCTTCTCATATCTTCCTCCGTGCTCGGAGTGATAGCACAGCGCCTCGTGAGGAGAGTCTGTCCGGAGTGCGCTGAAGCCGCTGTGCCGGATGCTGAGATCTGCCGGTACCTGGGTCTGGAGGAGGGGGTTTCTGTTTACAAGGGAAGAGGGTGTGACCGGTGCAACCTCACGGGTTTTCGCGGCAGGGTGGGCGTCTACGAGGTACTCGTGGCCACCGAAGAGATACGCCATCTCGTGGCCCAGGGTAGAAGCACGCAGGAGATCAGGAAAAAGGCCGTGGCCGGGGGCATGCGTACGCTCCATGAGTACGCGGTGCAGCTCCTCAGGGAAGGGCTCACGTCCGTTGACGAGATCCTGAGAACGGTGGTTCTGGACGTATGAACCAGCACTCCATTGTCAGTTCCCCACGCGTCTCCCTTGCCCTGAGAATCTTCCTCGGACTTCTCATCCTGGCGCTCCTCGTGCTTATTTCCTACATCTATTACACGGGTGCCTGGAGGGATACACTCCTCTACTACAGGTACTTCTTCAACCCGAAGAGACTGAACGCGCTGGTCGCGTCGTACGGACCATATGCCTGGATAGTCTATATAGTGATGCAGGTCCTGCAGGTGGTCATCGCCCCTGTGCCCGGCGAGGTGACCGGTTTTGTGGGCGGTCTGCTCTTCGGAGTCCTCCCCGGAACCATCCTCTCTACGATCGGGCTGACCCTCGGTTCACTCGTTGCGTTTGGCATCGCGCGCTTGCTGGGCGCTGCCTTTGTGCACCGCATCATCAAGAAGGAATACATCGATAAGTTTGATTACTTCATTACCCACAAGGGTCTCTACCTGACGTGGGTGCTCTTTATCATGCCCGGATTTCCCAAGGACTCCCTCTGCTATTTGCTTGGGTTGACGCGCATGCGGTATCTCGATTTCATCCTGATCAACCTGCTCGGCCGGCTCCCGGGCACGCTGATCCTTGTCCTGCAGGGGAGCGCTGTCCGGGAAGCTCATTACCAGGAGTTCTCCATATATCTCATCGTGAGTGCGGTCCTTGTCTCCGTGCTTTACTTAGGGAGAAATCAGATCATACACTTTTTCTCATATGTGGCCCACAAGCTGAGACACAAAGGCGGTAGCCCCCCGCTCCACCCGCTCCCGAACAGTCCCACAGAGAAGACCGGCAGTAAGGCTGAGCTGCCTTAAATTACGGATTCCCCCGCTTCTTCACCGTGTCAACGCTCTTCGCAAGAAAAGGTAAGTATAGGCAAAGACTTCTTTCGACGTCTTCGCGACACACGGTTCTGGAAGGGAGGAATCCTTCTGCTGCGGTAAGGGGCTATATCGATTTGCACTCAAGATGGACGACCCAGCCACTGGCTGGGTACCCCGGGCGGCAGCGAGGAGCCGACGCAGATGTACTCAGAAGTACATCGAGGAGAGCGACGTAGCGATAGCGCAGCATCCTGTAAGGACAACGAAAGTATACGCTTGAAGGCTAATCGATATCAGGCTAGGAGACCCCTTCGGGCCGCAAGGTGAGTTCTATCTCCAGCGGTTCTTCCGTGATGGAAGAGGGGAGCGGCG
>Ga0113563_10000285_pt1 | contig 22946 bp, 17 predicted proteins | sample Mud3Dept3metaG_FD_80117 | JGI IMG/M metagenome (GOLD analysis project Ga0113563, IMG submission 80117) | Freshwater wetland microbial communities from Ohio, USA, analyzing the effect of biotic and abiotic controls - Mud 3 Core 4 Depth 3... | ecosystem: Environmental > Aquatic > Freshwater >... | reverse complement strand
ATTAACCAAAGAAGAACAAATTAATCTTGAACAACTTATGAATGACGCATCATGAAAGAAATTGACCGTCGAAAGTTTATAGGTTCATGTATAAGTGTTTATGGTCTTACAGGTTTTAATGATATAGGCATCAAACATCCGCCAAATAAAATAATTGAATCAGGGCAATCTGTTAAAAACATAAAGTTTAATGGCAAGCAAGACACTAAAGTTACACACTGGAATGGTTGGAGAAGGCGTCCTTCACGAATGTTTACTTCATGATAATAAAAAGGTTGAGAAGTGAAGATTTGCGTTGCAACCAGAGCAAAATAACCTGACTGAGCCCGGGAAAGATTACAATATTAAAGATATTCAGGAGTTGAAAAACTTTCTGCTCCGGATTACAAGAGTAGAAGAGCAAGCTATAGAATTAATTTCCAGACTTGAAAAGAAGTAACATTTTATGGACATAATTGGCAACCGTCAGGATCCCCATGAAATAGAGGTTATTGACCTTACCCCCTATGAACTGCTTCAAAGGCTTTCCAAGGTAATGAATTCCCAATATAAATATATCCGATTCTAATCTTATTATTAACTTTCGGTTACAAATTATTCGGCGTTTGCCGTACATCACTCTCTCATCACGATTATTAAATAGTTCAGAATATGAAACCGGGTACTCATCCATGGCATTTCATCGAAACAGGAAAAAATGCGCCAGCTTTTGTGAAAAGTATTATCGAAATTCCAAAGGGATCGAAGGGGAAATACGAAATGGATAAGGATACCGGGCTGCTAAGACTCGACAGAGTATTGTTTTCATCCGTTCATTATCCGGCTAACTATGGTTTCATACCTCAAACATACTGTGATGATAATGACCCACTCGATATACTTGTTATCTGTTCAATTGACGTTTACCCGATGTGCATTGTTGATGCAAAAGTGATTGGTGCAATGGAGATGGTTGATGGTGATGAGCATGATGACAAAATAATAGCGGTTGCCGGAAACGATATGTCAGTCAATTATATAAATGATCTTTCGGAACTTCCTCCTCATACCCTTGTTGAGCTAAAGCGGTTTTTTGAAGACTATAAAATGCTCGAACATAAAAACGTCATCGTAGAGCAATTCATAAGCAAGGAAGAAGCCTATAAAATAATTCTGGAAAGCATGAAACTATACCAGGAAAAGAAAGAATTGCTGATGCAATCTCAATAGTTAATCCTCTTTATATAAAGACAAATAGCAGTAGATACAACCGAGTTTGGTCATCATCACTTAATATCGTTGGAATCTTCCAAGATCTTGCCGTCTTGTGCCACGGTGACTTCGACATCCTTTTTGTCATTTGTTCTTAAGACGATTTCATATCCTTCCAGTTCATCCTTGCCGTCCTTCACTGCTGTGATCTGCATAATCTCTTGAAGACTGGCCTTTGGGTACTTCTTATCGACGGTCATTCTGACGGCTGCGGGGAGATCCTTGATTGTGATCGCCTTTTCCCAGTTGTGAATTGTTCCATCTTCTTTTATGTCTGCTTCAAATTTTTGTCCTCCTTGTTTGAACTCAAAATCATAGATGAATATTTCACCTTCTTTTTCCCTGGTCCACTTGTCGATTTCAGGCTTAGGGAACTTCGCTTTAAGTCCGTCCATCACCTTCTTTGGGATTTGGTTTGTGTCGGGTTTATCTTTTTCTTGGGTCTGTGCGCTTAATCCAAGCATTATTAGCCCAGTAAGGACAACCGAACTGATAAATTGTTTCATGGATTATTCTATTAATTATTTAATTGATCGATGGATTATATTACCTCATGTTGAGCAATTGTTTCTATCCTGTTTAATATGTGTAATATAAGTAAATATATCATACCAAAACGAGTTGTTATAAGTACCTTAAGTGTTTCTGCAACATATCAAAGTTACAACATATTTTAGCTGAAATCAAATATCAATCAGGTTAGTAAAAGGAATACTATAGGAATAAATAAACTATATATAAAATAATTAAATTATGATGCCCTGCTGCAGCTACTTCCAGGGCTCTAATAGTTTGTTTACGTGGGTCCAGATAAGATCGAACCTCCCTACAGGTCAAAATTCCAGGGTCTGTATAAAGGGATAATAATTTGTCCGAATTGGGTATTGCCGAAATTTTAATGACTGATATTTTAGTCGTTTTTAAAAAAGTGTTTATACTCCGTTGAAATTTTATTTGTCAATCACGAAAGATTATTGATTTTTCTTCATCTGCAATAACTGGTTGTTTGCCCTGCCATACTTTTATCCATTTTGGAATAGCTTCGAAGAGAATGATCAGCACACAAATGACTATAATGACAGTAAGAGTCAGGTTTATTACTCCCGATACCCTGGTTTTTACATCAATGGCCTGAGGTAAATAAATATTCATAATATTCTGCCAGCCAGCCGTTAATGTTGTTACCCCGACAAAAATCATAGGGAGAATGGTAATCCATGCATATTTTATCTTTCCCCGATTAATGATATAACTGGTTCCCACAACAAGTGCAATGGTTGCCAGCAACTGGTTTGCACTTCCAAACATAGGCCAGATTGTGGCAACGGTTCCTGAATAGATGAAATATGCCCAGGCAAAAACTACCAGACCACTTGCCAGTAGGTTACCCGGAATCCAATTGGTACGGCTAAAAGGTTTGTAAACCTTTCCAAAAGCTTCCTGTAAAACAAAGCGTGCGATACGGGTTCCGGCATCAATGGTAGTCAGGATAAACAGTGCTTCAAACATGATGGCAAAATGGTACCAGTACGACATCAGGCCGGCCATACCCGGAAGGGAAGAAAAAATCTGTGCCATGCCCACAGCTAATGATACTGCACCACCGGTACGGCCAACAATTTTTTCACCTACTTCGTTTGACAACACCTGAATGTTTGAATCGGTAAAGCCCATTGCATTGATCTGGGGCAATATATGCTGCAATTTTTCGGGTGCAACATTGATCATAAAATAATCGAGTGGTAACAGGCTAGCCGCAGCAACAAGCGCCAGTATACTTACTAAACCTTCGATAAGCATTGATCCGACTGCAATGAATTTGATGTCTTTCTCATTCATCAACATTTTGGGAGTCGTTCCCGAACTCACCAGTGAGTGAAAGCCTGAAATGGCGCCACAAGCTATGGTTATAAACAGGTACGGAAACAGTGTTCCGGGAATTATTGGACCACCACCATGTGCAAACTGTGTGAAAGCCGGCATTTTAAGATTCGGTGCAACAACAATTATTCCAATGGCAAGCATGCCCACAACTGTAATCTTCATTATTGCACTCAGGTAATCACGTGGAGCAAGCAAAAGCCACACGGGTAATACAGAAGCCAGAAAACCATAAAGTGCCAGAATAATGGTTAGCGAATGATGATTGAAAGTAAACCATGATGCAATTGACGAATCGGGAATATAACGTCCGTAAACAACAGCCAGTACAAGCATTATTACCCCGAATATAGTTGCTTCTGCGGTCTTTCCTTTTCTGAATTTCGTCATCCAGACACCCATTGTCAGTGCAATAGGAATGGTGGCCGCAATAGTGAAGGTGCCCCATGAACTCTCGGACAGGGAATTTACCACTACCAAACCTAATCCGGCAAGTGCAACAATAATGATAATGATCACTGCTACTGAAGTGGTAATACCGCTCAATTTACTGATTTCGCAACGGGCAATTTCAGCAATTGATTTTCCGTCATGTCTTACTGAAGCCGTTAAAAGCACAAGGTCGTGTACAGCTCCTGCCATTACAGCGCCAATCAGCATCCACATAAATCCCGGAAAATACCCGAATTGGACGGCCAGCACCGGTCCGACCAAAGGACCTGCACCCGCAATTGCAGCAAAGTGATGTCCAAAAAGAATCCATTTATTAGTAGGATAATAATTCTGACCATCGTACAAACGATGGGCAGGCGTAACCCTCGAAGGGTTAATAGTCAATACTTTTGCGCAAATAAAACTGAAGTAAAATCGATATGCAAGTGCGAAAATTACCAGGGCACATATCACCAGATATATTGCATTCATTGAAGTCGCAATTTTAAAAATCAAAAATATAAGGAAACGACATTAATAAAGAAAACTTCCGGAAATATTTTGAGATAATTTTTCAGACAGTGGTTTAACAGGGGCTGCCTTCCTTTCTTTATTGAGACAAAACAATCTGCAAAAGAAAAACTCAACCATCAGAAATATTGATAATTGCGTTAAAACGATGTCGGCCTGGAGAGAATCGAACTCTCGACCCCATGATTAAGAGTCACGTGCTCTGCCAGCTGAGCTACAGGCCGGGGGAATCATGTTAAGATACAAAATTAATGAATAAATGGACATGAAAAATAGATTAAATGCTGATGTGATTGAAATAGTCCTGATTAAGTGACTAAATTTGTTTCAGCCTGAAATGAATTCATTTAATTCAATCTTAGAGTTCTATGATAAAAATTAAAATTATTGACTCTGATAATATTAAAATATTAAAAACAGAGGCAGGCCAGTCGCTTTTGAATATTTTAAGGAGAAACGGATATAATATCTATGCCCCCTGCGGAGGCAAAGGCAAATGCGGAAAATGCATGGTAAACGTTTCAGGTGAAGGCAATATGATGTCATGTTCGTACTATCCTGATAATAATATTGAGGTTATCCTACCCACGAAAGACGGAGGCAATATTTTAATCAGCCAGACAGAATTTCTGGAAAACATTTCATTTAAGAACAACGATAACCATGTCAGCCTCAGACCATATGGAGCAGCAATTGATGTTGGTACAACAACTGTCGTCATTTATTTTCTGAACCTGCTCACAGGCCGGATTGAGAAAATAGCTTCATTTTTAAATCCCCAGAATATCTTTGGCGGCGATGTTATTTCCAGGATCAACTATTGTCAGGAACATCAAAATGGCTTAAAAGAACTGCAGCAGGTTATTATCAATGCTATTAATGATGAGCTGTATAAATTCATTGAAAAGGCAAAGATCATTCATGAGGATTTTGAGAAGATAGTAATTGTCGGCAATACAACAATGCTGCATCTCATTTTGGGAGAAGATCCTGTTTCCATTGCCCTGGCTCCTTTCACACCAAAATTTACAGCTATGCAAAAGAAAGAGGGTCATTCAACAGGTTTAAATGTGAATCCCGGAGCAGAGGTTATTACCCTGCCATGTATTTCTGCTTATGTAGGGGCTGATATTGTTGCAGGATTATCTGTTATAAAACCATTATATAAGAATTATCTTTTCCTTGATATAGGGACAAATGGTGAAATGGCCCTGGTTAAAGGTGAAAAAATATTTACATGTGCTACCGCTGCGGGCCCGGCATTTGAAGGTGCCTGCCTCTCTTGCGGAATGGGTGCGGTTAACGGCGCTATTTCCTCTTTTACCGGTCCGGACAAATATCAGGTTATTGGTAATTCCGAATCCCTGGGTATCTGTGGGTCAGGTATTGTTGATATTGTGGCATATATGTTATTGCATGGATTAATTGACTATTCCGGCTTGCTAAAGGAGACATTTATTATACATCCGAAACCAAAAATTGAGGTAACCCAGCAGGATATCCGTGAAATTCAGCTGGCAAAATCAGCAATATTCTCAGGGATCCGGACTTTATTGAAGGCTGCACAAATGACATTTAATGATATTGATGCTTTATATCTGGCAGGCGGCTTCGGAAATTATATAAATATCAGCTCGGCAATACAGATCGGATTATTGCCAGATGAACTGAGGAACAGGATCTATCCTGTGGGAAATAGCGCTGGTATAGGGGCTCTTCAGTATTTGAAGTCAGATGAATTTGAAGAGAAGGTAATTATTACTTTGAAAAAATCAGTATATATCGAACTTTCGGATTCAGATGAGTTCACTGTTGAATTTGTAATGAATATGAATTTTCCCTGACTTCTTCACTGGTAAAATTGTTCAGTGGTTATCCTGAATTTTTGATATTATCAGTTCTGCTATTTGCTCAAATGCAGTGGCAACAACTTTGTTATTCTGACTGAAAACACTTAATCCCTGTTCAGCAGATTCCCCCACTTCCATCACCAGAGGTATCTGTCCGAGCAGAACTGTGTTGAACTCCTTTGCCAGTTTAAGTCCTCCGCCTTTACCAAAAAGGTAATATACCTCGTCCGGATGCTTTTCAGGGGAAAACCACGACATATTCTCAATTACACCCAGGATCGGTACATTCAATCCCGGATTTGTGAACATCGAAGATGCCTTCCGGGCATCATTAATGGATAATTCCTGTGGTGTGGTCACAATCAGAGCTCCTGTCAGATTAAGTTTCTGTACTGTTGTAAGCTGAATATCGCTTGTTCCCGGAGGGAAATCAATTATCATATAATCAACATCACCCCACTGCGTATCCTCAAAAAGCTGTGTAATTGCTTTTGCTGCCATTGGTCCACGCCAGATAAGCGACTGGGAACTCTCTGTAAAAAAACCTATTGAGATGATGCTTATTCCGTATTTCTTCACAGGGAAGAAGATCTCTTTATCTCCCAGTGACGACACCTCCGGTTTTGCACCCTCAATTCCGAACATTTTCGGAATGGAAGGTCCGAAAATATCCGCATCGACAAGAGCTGTTTTCTTTCCGTTACGTGATAATGCGATCGCCAGGTTTGCAGCAACCGTTGATTTTCCTACACCGCCTTTCCCGGATGCCACTACAATTATATTCTTCACTCCCTTCATGGGAAGCTTTTCAAAAAGATTACTCATTAGAGATGATTAAAATAAAAACTTCGCTTTCTCTCATCATTCCCAAAGAAAACCTGTTCAGTCAGAGAGCCGCAAAATTATCAAATATTTGTTTATAAATTGCAGAAATAATCAATTCAGCATTTATTCGGTTTTCGGTTCAGATCAGATTATAATAACGCGTTGTGCGGTTAACTTTTAAAAAAAATAGGAGCTTAGTATTTCTCCACGATTTTGGTAACAATTTTTGAAGTTGATCTGAGTTTTTTGTTTTTAACAATTACCCCCTTCCCTCCCGATAGCTATCGGGACTTCCCCCAGGGGGGAAGGAGCATACACATTTCCCCCTTGGGGGAAAATGAAAGGGGATTTTTCTCGAAGAAATGAAAGATTTTGTGACTATAAATATAAAACGTTATAGTAGGATAAAGGCAAGGCAAGAAAGGCCTAAGAGGCACAAATTGAATATATTAAGATTTCAACCGCACGAGACGTTATAATAGTATGTTTTAATATAACCAGATATCAGAATTATTTTCAATATGAAACCTAAAGTCTTTAAAACCGCATCTCAGGGAAAGGATAATCTGAAAAAGGTTCCTTCCATCATTCCGGATTCACCAAAAGCTATATCCAGACGTCTTTTTCTGCGATCAGCAGGAATCGGAGCATTTGCCCTTGGACTTCAGCAGATTGGTTGCTCTGTCAGCAGGAAAACTGTCCTTCAGCCAGCGCCAATTCCACCCATACAGGGATTTGAAAGGGATTCAGCTGACAGTGTAGTCTCAAAAAGCTGGACACCCGTTTCTGACAGGAAGATAAGGGTTGGCATAATTGGATATGGGGTCTGTAAGTTCGGAGCTGATTTTGGTTTTCAAAACCATCCTAATGTCGAAATTGTAGCTGTCAGCGATCTTTTTCCTGACCGTTGTGCGGAATTGGCAAGAATTTGCAGTTGCTCAAAAACATATCCATCGCTTGAGGAACTGATCAAAGACGATAAAATAGAAGCAGTATTCATTGCCACTGATGCTGCAAGCCATGCGGACCACGCATTAAAAGCGCTTAAGCATGGTAAGCATGTAGCCTCAGCTGTACCGGCTGTTTTTGGATCACTCGAAGATGCAGACAGAGTGTTTGAAGCAGTTAGTAAAAGCGGGCTCAAATATATGATGTTCGAAACATCATGTTTCCGCGGGGAACTTTACGCAATGAGAAAAATATATGAGAATGGCGGATTCGGTAAAATTGTATATTCTGAGGGTGAATACTATCATTATATGAGTGAGCCGATTGCATCATTCAGGGAGTGGCGCGTTGGTCTGCCACCTCAGTGGTACCCGACTCATTCCAACGCATATCATATCGGTGTTACCGGGGAAAGTTTCACAGAAGTCTCCTGCCAGGGATTTCCAAGCATTATCCATCATCTTAAGCCTGAAAATAACCGCTATAAAAATCCATTCGGAACTGAAATAGCCTTATTCCGGACAAGCGGAGGTGGAACCGCACGTATGGGTGTCAGCTGGGATACTCCCGGCGATAGCGGGGAGAGAGGTCGTGTAAGGGGGCAGAGAGGCTCTTTTTATGAAAAGTATGAGGGTCTGGAAAAAGTTCTTCCGGATATCAACCGTCCGGCCCTGCCTCCGGGGGTACCTGCCGGCGGACATGGTGGCTCACATGGATATCTTATGGATGAGTTTGTTACTGCAATACTGCAGAACCGGAAACCACTGGTGGATATCGCTGTTTCTCTTAATATGACCGTTGCAGGTATTATTGCCCATCAGTCAGCCCTGAAGAACGGTGAACTCATGAAAATACCTCAGTATAAACACAGTAATTGAAACGTGATTCTATATAATTGGCAGATAACTAAATAATTAACTTTTCTTTCTGATTTTTCCAACTTTAAGTGTTACAGGATCATTGCTTGAAATATTATATGATTTGTCATCGCTGATCTGAAGTTCGGTTGATGTTTGGCCGACTTTTGCTGTTATGGATATATCCCCATAAGATATATAACGGCCTTCCCCCATATAAAGATGGACCAGTTTACCTTTCTTGTTTAATGAAGCAACACCAAAATGACCGGAAAAACCTACTTTACCATTATTTATCTCGCTTTTTGTATCATTTCCCTGGAAAATAATCTGCTCGCTACCATCAACATGAATAACACGAATTACTGTGTTGTTTTCATTGCACAGGCCGGTCATCTTTTCAACAGCTTTAACAGAATAACTGTTCTCAGAACAATATGGTTCGAAAACCACAATAAAAGGATCAGACCATACCTCTTTCCCGGTGCGGATTGTAAATACCGGACATGGTTCACCACTGTAATATCTGCCGGCTGTCTTTGCTGCAGGTGATTTAGCCCGGTAATATACCCTGTCATCACCTCCCGGAACTAAAACCTGCATAAAACTGTAGTTGCCATCCCCATCATTGACCGGAAACAAACCTATCAGGTTATCACTGTAACCTTCAAGTTTTTCAACTTCTGAGAAATACCTGAATCCCGGATAATCTTCGCCGATGAGCGGATATTCCGCAGTTTTGGTGGGTAGCGGTTGCCGTTCGCCATCCATGAAAGAAAGCTTATCACCCGGATTGTGATAGACATAATCGTTTGCAACCTTATTGTCTGAACGGTATATATCCACATAATAGCCTGATGTCTCGGATGTACGGATTATTGCCATTGTCCGCAACTGGTTCGTTTTTGTTGAAATATCAAAATAGCTGGTCCCGGTAAAAGAGCAGAAGGGAGAAACTGCTTCTTTATCAGGCATAGGCTCCATAGCCACCAGTTCGACCTGACCAATGTTTTTTTCGCCTGCACTTCCGTTGGGAGGAACCGAGCTGGATGACCCGCCTGATACAACTGTATTGTGAGCTGCCCACTGGCTAAAGTAATTTTGATGTAATGGATGATCATAATTGGGCCCCGTTCCGGCATCAATTCCCATTACCTGCCCACAGCCAAATAATTCCATCGCCATACCATTATTGTGGTTGTGGTTATAAGTTGCCCCCTGTACTCCATACATAAGGCCATTTTCAGGATCCATGCTATTCCGTTGTAAATAAAATCTGGCAAAATCCAGTCCGCCGCCACGAGGCCACTGATAGGGAGCGGATTCAATCTCAGGTAATTCCGGCAGGTAAGAAAGCAATCCATAAAGACCCGATTGCTCACGACTGTAAATGCCTCCTTCCACCAGAGTTCTCATAACCGACATCATTCCAGACAATTCGGGACGGCTGTGTTTTGCTGCAATTGTCAATCCAAGCTCCAGCGTCTGAGGATCCTGAGAAGCGTAGCCGGCATCCCCGAATGCTGATACACGAAGGTTGGGAAAGGAGTATTTCAGCAAGGCATGCGTTGCCTTAAATAGCTCCGGAAATTTCTGGAAAATGTCATAACCGTTCTTCTCCATGGCCCATGCGGCTCTGACCAGGTTGGAGACCGCAAAATTATGGTATCCTCCCGTTTCCTTCCAGAAACCATCATGGGACAAATGTCTCTCAATCGTCGAGGGCAGGCCCAAACGACCACATGATCCATTTATAGTATCTCTTTCCAGAAAAAATTGAAGGTAATAATCCCGTTCGTTCGCATCATCAAGGCTCAATACTGCATAGATCCAGGTGGCAGTAACGGCGGCATACCAGTTATTATCCCAGAATCCCCTGTATGTAAGAGTGGAAGCGAATTTACTAAAGACGTTCTGGTAATAGCTCATATTATATCCATGCTGCTTCATATAGGGATAAACAAAGTCATAAGCCAGGATCAAACCCTGATAGCTGTTTTCGCCAAGTGTTTGTATACTGAGAAAGCCTGTACGGCAGGCACCAACTATCGGCTCCTGGTAATAGGCTCCCCTTGCCCACTGGTTCAGAATATCGGCTGAAAACCGTGCATATCTTTCATCACCTTTCAGCCAGTAAATAACTGCAGCACCCAGAGCAAGATCATTTATTTCTCCGTTAATAGAATTAATGAATGATTGAGGATCGATCAGATCTTTTTGATTGGTTTCAGTATTGAAGATCCACATCAAACTTGATGTATCATTAGGGATGAGCTCTTCAATGGATGGTACTATATACCGGCCTCCTTTCTCGGTAACGGGAGCCCTTTTGTGTGTGGAAACCCTCACAGTTGGCACAGGTGCATCCCCGGAATAGCTTACAAGATAATGGCCGGTCCCGTTATCATATGCATGAGTATACCGTTTGCCTTCCGCCCTGTTCATCAGGTAGCGGCTTAATATCCAGTCCGGGTCTGTCTGGTGCCTTTCCACATAAGGATTCACTGTGGATAATAGATCATCAAAAATGGTTTTTGCCCATTTCTGCTCTTCAATCTTTTTAAGAATGACTTGTTTATCGTCATTGTTAACAAGTATATGCGGATAATTTTTTTCACCAAAGCTACTTAATGGGGAAAAAACAAGCATTACTATAAGAACAGTAATCTTATTCATAAATTAGATATTTTATTGGCCGGCAAATTTTGCCTTAAGCCTTGTTTAAATCATAAAAAAACAGAACAATCGGAATAATTAACCTCCATTTTTCAGTTCATTGTATAACGTTTAACGCTGATTTTCATCGTTTTTCCAGAATTACTCACTGAGTTTACATAAACAAAAGCGCGATAATTACCATCTGCAGTCTCAACCCAGGCTCCTGATTCAGCTCTTAGATTGATTGCATAATCAGAAGACGATGAAAGGTCAATTTCTTCAAAATCCAGATCGTCAATATAAATATGATATTGCAACCTTGCAAGATGCTCATCTCTTAATTGCCAGGTCTGCCGGATCTTTGTAGGGTTATCTACACCTCCGGGCAATATAATATCAGGAAGAAACTCAGGATCAGCGCCTGGAGCAACTAATGCATGGTTAAAATTAATGCCGCTGATTGACCGGTATAAGTAGACCAGATCAATCTTATCAGGAATAGCAGCAGCATCAGTTGAATCATATACCTGCATATCGGCAATTGAGAAATACCTTAAATCGTTATCGTTCAATGTAATATCACGTTTGATTTCAACTTTGCCGATATTGTATGGCCCCATTTTGAAGGAAACGGTTTCACCGGTACTGGCTTCTGCTGAGAATGTAAAGGACACAGATTTGCCTCGTGCCTCCTCAGGGATTATATAATAGTAGCGAAGAGCTGCAGCACAGGTATCCCTGGTGAATACTACCTCCGTAACAGGACCGCTCGTGGTTGATGGATTTGCAACATCAATCCCGACATCATTACCACCCGGACCGGTGTAATAAGATCGATGCTCCAGGAAAGTCCCGGCTGCACCGGGAATACTTGCTTCCACCTGGGCTGAAAGAATATTCCCATTCTCTAATCCCAGGGCCATGGCATAGACAAATTCTATATTTAAACCCACAACATTAGGACCAATTGATCTTTTTATTACATCATTCTGAAAATGTGTATTAGCTTCAGGTAGTGAATATTCCTGCTCCTGACAGGAACTGACAAAAAGAATTATTGCCAGCATCCGGAAATAAGTCAAATATTCTTTTTTCATTATCTTTTACTTTTATGGTTTAGCTTGAACTGTAATATTTACAGTGTATGTCTTCTTAACTTTCCGGTTCCCTGAAATAACAGTCCATTGTTTCGGATTTGTGAGATTCGAAAAATCAACCCAATCAGTAATTTTTGGGTCAAGTTTTGCATCGGTAACCAAAGAAAACTGAGGCCAGAGTTTTTTAAGATTGGTTCCCCAGTAAACTTCAACATCAATGGTTTGAGCAATAGTATCAATAACAGCAGAGGTTGACCTTACCGTCTGAAAATCAATATTCAGGAGCTCAAAATTACTTACGTAGCACTCAGCTCTTCCGGTAATCAATAAGCCGTCTTCATCTATTGGATACTTAGTACACCTGATTCCTGTAAGCAGCAGTACTAAAAATGTAAAAGAAATTATTAATATATTTTTCATTGTGATTAGCTTATATTTATTTCTACTCAGATTCATTTTATAACCACGGTCTGTTCTGGGTAAGATTTGGATTGCGATCACGTTCTGCAGGCGGAATCCTGAAAATGTAATTTAGTTCATAATCTCTTTCCGTTGAATAATGGAAATAACGCTGACGCTGACCACCATGAGAATCAATACGCCAGATACCTTCTGAATTAGGCGGAGTCCAGACTCTTTCGAGAGCTCTCCAGCGCCGGATATCAAATCCTCTGTGTCCTTCACCAATAAGTTCGATTATTCTTTCCTGCTCAATGGCTTCAAAAAAGGTTTCTTTTGTTGAATATTTTTCAACTGTCAGTGGAGGAAGGTTTCCCCGGTGTCGGATTTTGTCAATTAATTCAACTGCGTCAGCCTGTGGCCCATTGAGTTCGTTAGTTGCTTCAGCATACATCAGATACACATCCGGCAATCGCATCAGCGGGAACATATAATCTCCCGCACTTCGCCCATCGCCGGGATAATTACGCAGGAACTTTCTGTAAACGATTCCTGAATTGTTGCCGCCTCCATCATTATATGACATATACTTCACTCCATCAATTGTAACGAGTGAAGCCCATGTCTTATAGATGAAAGGCACCCAGCCTGTGCTTTTTAAGCTGGCAAGTCCGATACTCATTTCATAGTCCCACATAATAGTACCTTTCATCCGGTAATCACGGTCAGCATAACTCTGAGGATTGACGGCAGAACCCAGCGTGGTCCTGGCGGCAGGATTTGAGGACGGATTCATTGGGATCAGAGGATCGACAAAATCCCCGGTTATTGTGGATTGATACCTGTCAACAATTTCATAACGGGGGTGGACCCAAAGTTGTGAACCTTCGTGAGATCTGCCTCCTACGTGGCGCATGATCTGTTCACTCTGGTTTGTACCTGTTGCACCCTGTGAGAATGCAAAAAGAACTTCAGGATCACCATTTGCTGTCGGGATAAATAAGTAGAAGTAGTTAGGCAAAATTTCAGCTTTACCCAGTGCATCAATCTCACCAGGTTCACCATTCCTGAATAAAGTCAACCCGAAATCCTCTATCACACTTTTAAAATCGGCAGCTGCAGCAGCATACGCAGCCTGAGCTTCAGGTTGACTTGGTGTAAAACCATCCAGCTCCGGCCATCCGAAATTATTCCAGGAAGCCCAGTAAAGCTGTGTTTTGCCCCTGAATGCCAAAGCTGCGGGTTTTGAAACCCTCCCCAGTCCTCTGGCAGTTGCAGGGAGTTTTTCGACAGCATAGGTGAAATCCGCGATGATGGAGTCTTTTACCTGGCCAATGGGCAACCGTTCAATGTCTGCAACCTCGGAATTATCATATATAATCCTTCCAATATAAGGCACGTCTCCGTACATGGCAATGAGCCTGTGATATACCATCCCGCGAATAAACCTGGCTTCGCCAATAATCTCTTCCAGACTTGCCCGTGAAGTTGCGCTTGCACCAGGCAACATCTTCAGTTTAATATTTTCTATAACGTAATTTGCACGATGAACAGCTCCATATAATTGACGGTAAAAATTATCATGGCTGCCCAAACTTCCTTCCGGGTTGAAACCGGCACCGAAATATGCAGATGAAGAAGACTGATTACCTCTGGTCCTTTGATATTCCCCAATTCCATCCCACATGTAATCGTCAAAGAAACAATTCCTTACAGAAGCATAAGCCCCCATAATGGCCGTATTGGCATCGGCTTCTGTTTTCCAGAATGCCGCTGCTCCCAGTTCGGTAGTAGGTTCAAGATTTAAAATGTCTTTCTTGCACGAGCCAGGGATAAGCGTTAATATAGCTAATGCAATGACTGTAAATATTTTTAATATTATCTTTTCCATTTTAATAACATTTTATATTTCAACGTTAATACCAAACGAGAATGATTTAACCAAAGGATAAGCATCACTTTCATGTAAATATTTCTCAGGATCAATTCCCCGATATTTCGTATAGGTCATAAGATTCTCCCCGGTAATAAAAATCCGGATACTGCTAATCCCGACTTTGCTTAATATCTTTTCAGGCATTCTATAACCAAGCTGCATATTCTTCAGGCGGAGATAGCTTAAGTCATCCATCCAAAATGATTGGGTATTACGGTTATTGCTTCCACTTAAACGCGGCCATGAACCATCTCGGTTCTCAACCGACCAGGGTTCATTCCAGTGATCCCAGGTGGAGGCATACCTCTGAGCAGAGAAATTAACGTTGTTATAAATATTCAACCATGTATTCCTGCGACCGGCCGTGCCCTGGAAAAAGACAGTAACGTCAATCCCTTTCCATGAAACAGTGGAATTTAATCCAAAATTAGCAGTGGGTCTGTCTGTGTTATACTGCGGGAAGGCTTTCATGTCTTCTCCGGTTATACGTCCGTCACCGTTAAGATCAAGACGGAGAATATCGCCGGGTGATGCTCCTTGCGGGGTGGCATCGTAAACATCCTGCCAGGTCTGAGCTATGCCAATATCTTCGTACATATAGACAAAATCAAGGGGCATTCCTATGAATGTAGTACCCCGTCCCAGATATTCATTCCATTTTTCAAGTTTGTTCCTGTTATAGGAAGCATTCAGACTGATCCTGTAATTCAAATTACCCCGGCTTTCTCTCCAGGTAAAATTACCTTCTACTCCCCGGTTTCGCAATTCTCCGATATTCTGACGGGGTGCCGTATACGCACCAGTCAGGTGAATAGACATTTCTGATGGGCGCAGCATATCAATTGTGAACCTGTCGTAATAGTCAAGTTCTGTTACCAGCCTTTTATTCAGGAATGCAAGATCAAGCCCGACATTCGTAACATAGGTGCTTTCCCAGGTAAGATTAGGGTTGATCATCTGCTGGTTAACAAAACCTCTGACAATTGCTTTGTTAATAATGTATGCACTGGAAGAAAGAGTCTCCTTCTGCTGGTAACGTCCGACTCCGCTGTTATTACCCAAGCCACCATACGAGAAACGTAATTTACCGCTATTCAGGAAGCTGGAAGTAATTGAACTTAGGAAATTCTCATTGGTAAAGATCCATCCAAGGGATACAGATGGAAAGAACCCAAACTGATGAGGGTCAAGGAATTTTGATGAGCCGTCATATCGAAAATTAGCCTCAAGAAGGTACCTGCCGTAAGCAGTATAGTTTAAGCGGCCGATATAGGATACCATCCCTTCTTCACTTGAACTGCCTGAAGCAGATACAACTTCCGTAAGAGCTGCATCAATCTCTGTTAATGATGGGTGCAACCTGTCGCTGCGTGAACTGCCCTGGCTGCGTCCATACCAATACTCCTGACTGTATACAATCATGGCACCAATTTCATGATTGCTCTTAATAATTACGTTGTAATTCAAACGTCCGCTTAACTGAGTCTTGTAACCGGTGGTGGTAGTATTGGATACTCCGGCATTGGAACCAACATATGTGCGGGAACCATAACTATCTGTCTGGAAGTTATAGGCTACAGCCGGTATACTGGCATTCCAATAAAACTGATTATAATAGTTCAGTGTATAGTCAATGCGGCCAGTCAGACCTTTAACCGGCGTCCAGTCCCAATAAATGCTGGGATTAACCTCCTGCCTGTTATAATGGTTAGGGCTCAGCTTGTAGGTGGCATATGGGTTAAAAGCTTGTGGATCTTCATTATAGGCCATTACCCCGCCATAGAGATCCCGCTCAGGATCGTATGGAGTTATACCTGCAATTGCATACTGCATATCAAGAGCAGAAGTCTGACCGGGTTCTCCAACAAACCCAAGTTCATACTGACGAACCCACTTCGACCAGTTTCCGCCAACCCTGATACCAACATTCATATGGTCCCTTATTTTGTAATCGTAATTAATACGGGCATTATACCGGACAAAATCATTTTCAATCTGCAAACCTTTCTGATCCATAATACCAGCCGAAATATAAAAATTGGACCTGTCATTACTGCCAGATGCCGAGATATTGGTATTGTTTGTCCGGCCATTGCGCATGATTATATCCCACCAGTCGGTATTGGGGTATCTCAGCGGATCAATCATACCGAGGGCCATCCATTGATCAATTGTTCCGTCTTTAAAAAGCAACTGGTCGCGGTAAGTACTAACCAGGGAAGCTCTTTGATGTAAGGTCAATGCACGTGGATAATCAGCAATAAATTGTAAAGCATTGACCGGATAATCAATTGACTGGGTCCTTAAAATATTAATTTTCACTTTTTCTCCCTTGCCGGTCTTGGTAGTTATCAGGATAACCCCGTTGGCTGCACGTGAACCGTAAATTGCAGCCGATGTTGCATCCTTCAGTATGGAAATATTTTCGATATCGTTCATATTGATCCTGTTGATATCAACATCAGGCATACCATCCACTACAACCAGCGGATTGGCATTATTTACAGTCCCTAATCCGCGGATTAACAGAGAAACATTATCAGCTCCGGCCATACCACTGTTCTGCATTACTGCAATACCTGGCAAAAGACCTGATAAACCAGAAGATACATTGGACAACGACCGGCTGGTAATAGTCTCATCAATTCGCACTGCAGACACAGCACCTGTCAGGTTTACTTTTTTTTGTGTCCCATAGCCAATAACCACAACCTCATCAAGTCCAATAGATGTTTCTTCCATTATTATATTAAAAACCGTTTTATTGCCAATTTCCACTTCCACCCTATTCATTCCAATGAATGAGAAAGAGAGAGTTCTGGCATCCTGTGGAATTGAAATGGAAAAATTACCATTATTGTCTGTAAGCGTTCCCAGCGTGGTTCCCTTAACTATGACTGAAACTCCTGGTATGGGCGCATTATCTGCTCCGATGACCTTACCGGTAATTTGCTTTTGCTGCAAATTAAAATTAGTTTCTGCCAGGATGGGAACATCCTTCGTGTCAGGATTTGACCCCGCGTTCTGTGAAGTTTTACTCCCGAATACATTGAAAACTGCAACCAATAGAAGCAAGTTGGTCAATTTCAAAATTCTGAAAGTTTTTTCCGAACATACTTTTAACAAAGCTGTCCGCTGTTCATTAAAAGTTTTTTTCATTAATTTGAATGATTTAATAATTAATAAACAAGATCACATTATCCTGCACCATTAGTACAGGCATTAATGCATTAAAAATCTGAAGGGAAGATGTGGAGAGCTTCCGTGCAGGTTTTATGTCAGAAAGATTTGTGTTTCATAGGCAAAATCCTGTTAGGTTAGAATGTTATCAAAAAAATCTGCTCATAACCTGGTTTAAAGGCCTATTCGTCTGCTATTTCAATTCTCAGGGAAATCTGATATTCTATAGCAGCCTGGTTAGATTTCCAGAATGGGATTAATAAAAAACTCCCTGCTTTACCTTGCAGGTCAAAGCTGTGTAGCAATTTAAATATTTAACTTAAGATAAAAAAAAATTTGTGTTAAATTGCATAAAATATAATACCGGATCTGTGGGGAAATCGTCTGGTTCCGGACCACACTCAACGTTATTAAAACTGATTACAAATCATACTGGAGGCGACAGGCATCAGGGTTAATAGTCATGCAAGACAAAAGAAGTCACCTGATTTTATAATGCCCCTCCAGGATCTTTCTGAATAATTTCGAAGGCAGTATATATTTCAAAAGCACCGCCAGCTTTTGTTCAAATGAGGCTAATATATACCGCTGACGCGGGTTTTTACATTCAACGATCTTTACAATTTTCCGGGCAAGGATCACCGGATCCCGGCCTTTTGCCTCATCATTTTCAATGACTGCCAGGGTTCTTTCGAACTGTTTCTGATAAGGATCATCAGTTATTGCCGGAGCAAGGAAATTCCTGCGGTTGGCTGAGTTGCTTGTATGAAAATCGCCCGGATTAATAACTACAACTTTGATATTGAACCTTCTGACCTCCATTCTCAGGGCTTCGCTGAAACCCTCAATTGCAAATTTACTTGCAGAGTAGTATCCCTGAAATGGCAGTCCCATTAATCCGCCAATAGAGCTTAAACTTATAATTGTCCCACCACCCTGCTTCCTCATATGTGGAAGAACTTCCCTGGTAAGGGAGACCGTTCCCATGAAATTCGTATCCATCTGCAGTTCATTGTTTCCCGGAGGTGAAGTTTCGACAGGACCACCGGTATGCATGCCTGCATTGTTTATAAGGATATCTATCCTGCCCTCTCTTTCAATAATGGTTCCAACAGCTTTTTTTATGGATCCTGTGTCGGTAATATCCATTTTCAGAACATTTATGAGACTGTCTGTCTCAGAATCCTTTCGTATTGTACCATATACAGAATGACCTTTCTCTGCAAGAAGCCGGGCTGTCTCTCTTCCGAATCCTGATGAGATACCTGTGATTAATATTACTTTCAAGATTACCCCAGAATTTTGAGTGCTTTTGCTGCCTTTGTAATTTTTTCGATTGAAATATCAACCTGTTCCTTTGTATGTGTTGCCATAAGCGAGTACCTTATGAGGCAATCTTCCCTGGGTACTGCAGGAGATACAACCGGATTCACAAAAATCCCGTCAGCAAGCAAAGCCTTTGTAAGCAAAAGAGCTTTAAGATCATCACGGATAAATAAAGGAATAATGGGTGTCTCGGATTTCCCTGTATCAAATCCCATTTCTTTAAATGTTTTCAGGGCGTAATGAGTGATCTCCCAGAGGTGATTTATCCTTTCGGGTTCGCTCACCATTATATCAATGGCGGCTCCCACCGAAGCTACGGATGCAGGTGTCATGCTTGCACTGAATATCAGTGAACGCGAATTATGCTTGATGAAGTTTATTGTATCCTTATCCGATGCAATAAATCCCCCGAGTGAGGCCAGGGATTTTGAGAAGGTGCCCATGATAAGATCAACCTTGTCAGCGAGTCCGAAATGTGATGATGTGCCCGATCCGTTTTTACCCAGTACACCTATCGAATGCGCATCGTCAACCATTATGGTTGCTCTGTATTTATCAGCCAGTTTTACAATTTCGGGCAGTTTGACTATATCACCCTCCATTGAGAAAATGCCGTCGACAACTATAAGTTTAAGGCTGTCGGGGACGCATCGTTTCAGTTTGCTTTCAAGCACATACATATCGTTATGAGCGTACTTGAGGACCTTGGAGAACGATAGTCTGCTCCCTTCGATTATAGATGCATGGTCGAACTCATCCAGCAATACATGGTCCCGGCGTCCGGTCAGGACTGAAACTACTCCCAGGTTGACCTGGAATCCTGTGCTGTAGCATAGTGCTCCCTCTTTTCCGACAAGATCAGCAAGCTTTTCTTCGAGTTGAATATGGATGTCAAGTGTGCCATTCAGAAACCTTGATCCGGCACACCCTGTTCCATATTTATCGATAGCCGCCTTCGCTGCTTCCTTTATCTTTGGGTGATTTGTCAGACCCAGGTAACTGTTTGAGCCAAACATCAGGACATCTTTACCTTTGATTTTAACAACAGTATCCTGATCTGATTCTATTTCCCTGAAATAGGGATAGATGCCGGCCTTCATTGCTTTCTGAGGTGCATCATACTTTGCGAGCCTTTCCTGTAAAATCCTCAAGGGTTGGTTTAGTTGGTGAATAGACAAATATATATAAAAAGAAAAATATCGAAAAATCCTAACAACTGTGAATGATTTATGTCATATTTGAAGTTTAAAATGCCTGAAGTGCCTGCTTTGTGAGCCGAAGCCTTAGTGAATGCTTAGAGTACTTAAAGTTATAAAGAATTATGTTAAACCTCTACAAATATTCACTTATACTGATCTTTTCCCTGGCAGTATTGGTTTTCATAATACTATTCTTTGTTTCTGCTCCTTACGGCAAATTCCGCAGAAAGGGCTGGGGCCCGGGAATCAGGACCAAATGGGCATGGCTGATAATGGAAGCCCCTTCTCCCATACTTATTGCAGTTTTCTTTATAATTTCTGATAAGAAGAATCTTCCACAATTGATCTTTGCAGTGTGCTGGCTGTCACATTATATTTACAGAACCCTTGTATATCCTTTCCGGCAGTCGGGCAGGGAAAAGCCATATCCGTTGATACTGGTGCTTATGGCTTTCATCTTCAATTGCTTTAATGGATTTCTTAATGGATACGGGGTTTTTCATCTTCATAATTATCAGAATTCATGGCTGATCTCATGGCAATTCTTAACGGGAATCATCCTGTTCCTCGCCGGTTTTATAATCAATAAGAGAGCCGATGAAAAATTCCGGAGTTTGAGAGCGCAAACCCCGTATGAATATAAAGTCCCTGAAGGCTGGTTATTCAAATATATTTCCTCGCCGCATTATTTCGGAGAAATAGTAGAATGGGCAGGCTGGGCGGTGATGACCTGGTCTCTTTCAGGTCTTGCGTTTTTCATATTTACCTTTGCCAATCTTTTCCCGAGAGGTGTAAGTTCACATAAGTGGTACAGGGCGCATTTCGCAAATTACCCTGCTGAGAGGAAAGCGGTGATACCCTTTATTATATGACCTCTCCCCAAAATTTTGGATCACAGGTACTCATCCCCCAACCCCCTTCTCTGCTTCGCAAAGAGGGGGGTGAACGCATTGTAATTCAATATGTTTCCCCCTCTTTACGAAGTAGAGAGGGGGACAAAAGGGGGTGAGTACATGCGATCCTCGAGTAGAGAGGGGGATAAAGGGGGTGAGTTCGTGTTATTAAATTCTTAAATAGTATTAAATCATTTTTTTTAGTTATAACTTCCTATTTAATTTGGAAATTTTTAATATTAATTTTATTTTTACGGCCGAAATCAATTTTGGAGTATAAATGGACGATGTTCCGGCGACTATATTAATCTAAACCCTGGTGCAGAGGGCTGCCGGCTATCCGGTCACTTCCTCCTGTATCAGGAACAGAAAAGGAGGTGACCATGACTTCACTAACTACTTTTTATTTAAGCGGGATCTTAAGGAAAGAAGCATTTGGCGCTGACGGCGATGTAATTGGCATTGTCAGGGATCTTCTTATAAATGCCGTACCCTCAGGTCAGAGTGATCCGAATCAGCAGCTCGTTACCGGAGTAAAGCTGAAGATCGGGAAAGAGACCGGATTTTATTCATTAAAGCCTTTCAGGATATCCAAAGCCCGTGAGATGCTCAATGTTACATGCACTGAACTGGTCAGATTAAGCAATGAGGAGGTTAATAACGGACTTTTACTTGATGAAAATATTCTGGACAAGCAGATCGTTGACCTGAACGGTCGCAAGCTTGTCCGGGTCAACGATGTAAGGCTTGCAACCCTTCCGACTGGAACATTTGTTGTTGCTGTTGATATCGGAATTGAGGGTCTTTTGCGCAGGATCGGCATATCAGCACCGATAAAGAAACTGCTTTCGCTGTTCAGGATAAAGATTCCTGCCAAATTAATTCTCTGGGATGATGTTCAGGCAATTGACTTTTCCAACCTTAACATCAAGCTTTCAAAAAGCTATGCTAAGCTTCATACCCTCCATCCTTCGGACCTGGCGGATATCCTGGAAGACCTTGGCAAAAAATCAAGCACATCGGTTTTCAACGCACTTGATGAGGAAAAGGCTGCTGATGTTCTTGAAGAGCTGGAAACAAATGCTCAGATACATATTGTAGAGAGCCTTCCGGTTAACAAGGTTGCCGATGTTTTTGAAAAAATGCCGGCCGATGAGGTGGCTGACATTCTTGATGAGCTGGAGGATGATAAAGCAGAGCTCCTGCTCAAGGAAATGGAGGCGGAATCGTCGCAAGAAGTCAGGGAACTGCTTGAGTATGACGATGATCTGGTTGGCAGTATCATGACTACCGATTACCTGTCGTTCAGCAGCACAAAGACCGTTGAGGAGGTTCTTGAGGAGCTCAGGATAAGGAAGCCTGAATCGGCAGAACTTTATAATCTTTTTGTAACCGAGACGAATGACAGGCTTATAGGTACCTTCAATCTTCGCGATCTTGTTGTGGCTGAACCAAAGAAAACTCTTGAACAGATAATGAAATCGGAACCCGTTTCATTATTTGACGATCAGAAAACAACTGCTATCGCAGAGATCGTCTCAAAATATAACCTGCTTGCCGTTCCGGTCATTGATAAGAATGAACAGTTGCAGGGTATGGTGGTAGTGGATGATGTCGTGGAAGACCTTATAAGTGAAAGGAGAACAAGGAGAAGAAGAAAATAATTTGTCACTATGGCAGGTT
>Ga0113563_10000284_pt1 | contig 22963 bp, 20 predicted proteins | sample Mud3Dept3metaG_FD_80117 | JGI IMG/M metagenome (GOLD analysis project Ga0113563, IMG submission 80117) | Freshwater wetland microbial communities from Ohio, USA, analyzing the effect of biotic and abiotic controls - Mud 3 Core 4 Depth 3... | ecosystem: Environmental > Aquatic > Freshwater >... | reverse complement strand
GCCTTCATGGCCCTGCAGGTATTCGGTGTAGCGCTGCACTCCCTTGCTCCAATAGATCTGGTAGCCGAGGTTGACGCTGAAATATTTCGGCGGCGTGGGGATCTGGATATTGGGGTGAGAGAGTAGGAATTCGCCGACCGTCGAGTCGAGGGTGAAGCCGTGGACGCCGTGGCCCGAGGTATAGACAAACATTGTGCTCGACCCGTAAGCGATGTAGCCCGAGGCCACCAAGTTGCGCCCCGGCTGGAGGAAATCCTCGAGCGTCCCCGGGCCGTCCTCGCTGATCCTCTTGTATACGCCGAAGATGGTGCCGATCGGGACGTTGTAATCCACGTTGGAAGAGCCGTCCAGCGGATCGAACAGAAGAATGTATTTTCCCCTGGGGTACTTGTCCGGCACGGGCATGAAATTCTCGTTCTCCTCCGAGGCCATCGCCGCCACCCGGCCGGTGTGGTCGTTGAGACGGAACATGGTCAGGTCGGCGAAGCGGTCCAGCTTCATGACCTGCTCACCCTGGACATTGACGTCCTCGGTGCGGCCCAGGATCTCGGCCAGGCCCGCGCGCGTTGTCTTGCTGGCGATAACCTTCCCCGCCAGGGCGATATCGTAGAGAAGGTTGGTCAGCATGCCTGTCGCCTCGGGGTGGGAGGCCTGTTCCTCGAGGATGTGGCGCTCGATGGTCATGATCCGGGTAGGGTCGATGGAAATCCTTGCCATTTGTCCTCCTTCAGCTCATCTTTTTCAAGCCCGAATATATAACAATTGGGGACACCATATCAATTTCCATTTTTCCCGGGTTCCTGAGCTGTGAGGGGGGCCGCTATCTCATACGGCCTGTTGCCTCCCCGGGGATCAGTGTATAATAATGAAACATCAAGGAGGGATCACCATGGATATTAAAACCGTCAAGATTGATAAGCCGGAGGAAATGAATTTCATCCTCGGGCAGTCCCACTTCATCAAAACCGTTGAGGACATCCACGAGGCCATCGTCAACACGGCGCCGCAGATGAAATTCGGGATCGCCTTCTGCGAGTCATCGGGGCCGTCGCTCGTCCGCTATTCCGGGAACAATGACGCGCTCATCGAGCTGGCCAAGAAAAACGCCCTCTCGATCGCCGCCGGCCACAGCTTCATCATCTTCCTGGAGAACGGGTTCCCGGTCAATATCCTCAACACCATCAAGAATGTCCCCGAGGTCTGCGGGGTCTTCTGCGCCACGGCCAACCCGGTCGAGGTCGTCATCGCCGAAACGCCGTCCGGACGCGGGATCCTCGGCGTCATCGACGGCCTCAAGACAAAGGGGGTCGAAACCGAAGCCGATATCCAGTGGCGGAAGGAATTCCTCCGCAAGATCGGGTACAAATTCTGAAATCCATGGTCAGCTCAGGCCGAATTTTTTCAGAAGCTCCGGCCGGGTCTTCAGGCCGTCGAGATAAACGTGGAGGTTGATGATCTCCTCGGCCATCGCCCCGGCTACGGCGCCTATCCCCCTTTTGTTTTCCCCTTTCCCCTCCAGCATCCCCCGCTCGCCGGTGACATCGTCGACAAAAGCGTTGATCTCCCGGGCGATGAACTCGTCCAGGATTCCTTCCCGGTCGTAGGGTTGGTCGATGATGGCCAGCTTGGCGACGACCAGAAGCCTCCGGTATCGGCTGAAGAAGGGGGAGTCGATTTTGCCCTGGGCTTTGGCCGCTTTGGCCTCGGCCATCGCCTCCTCCAGGAGATTATTGACACTCTCATACCCGCCCGTGCCCTTCTGAGCCATGGCCTTGAACCCGGTGATGATCTTGTCCAGGAGGACGTATCCCGCCTCGCCCGAAGCGGACGCCGTCCCAACCTCATCCCCGGCCCAAAGTGCCGTCGTGAAAAAGAGAATGACCGAAACCAGAACGAGCCTTTTTAGCATTTCAGACCTCCTCAAGACTTTTCAAAAATCGGGCGAAGAACATCCGGAATTCTTCCCCGGTCCTCAGTCTCAGTGATCCCGTCCGCGGGTATTTGGGCTGACCGACATTTTCGCCGGGGCCTCCCGGTCCGGGGCCGCTTCGCAGAGCACCCGAGAGTGCGCCGGTCAGGCTGACTTCCCCGAGGGCCTGTCTCTTGTAAGCGTACAGGACTCCCTTGAGGGCCCAGCCGAGTTCCGTGTATTCGGGCCCATCGATTCCCCGGGCCGGGCGGTTATCCTGGGCATCCCGCCTGCCGTCACCGGACAGGGCGAGGACCGCGCCTATGGCCTGGGCAGCCGGTTGCGGTTGGGACCGGGGCCAGGCCCGGAAAATGAGCGACCCGGCGACGGCCAGGAGGATTGCCGAGAAGGCGGCGGCGAGCCATGGTTTTCTCAGGAAAACAGGCGCGGGCGCCGAGCTTCTTTCTTTGGCGTCGCGGATCCGTTTGAAGAGCGCTGTTTCAAAACGTTGACTGTCAAAGTTTTGCCCTGCTTCCTCCTTTTCCCCGTCGATAACCTCTTGGATCTTGTCGGCCCGACCGGATTCCATCCTATCCTCCATGGGTTGGCCCTCTCATTCGGGACTTGATTCTTTCCCTGGCTTTGTTCAGACGGGACATCACCGTACCCTCCCTAATCCCCAGCACTGCGGCGATCTCGCGGTAAGAAAGACCGGCGTACCCCCTGAGGATGAACGTGTCTCTGAGCTTCTCGGGGAGGGCCCGGACCGTTTCCTTGAGGAGCCTGAGTTCATCCCGATGGACAGCGCGCGTTTCGGGGGTTCGCTCGTCCCGGGGGTATCCGAAAGGACCTCCCCTGAGGACGTTTCTCAAGCGCATCTTTTTGAGATGGTCGAGGCAGGCGCTTCGGGCCACCCGGCACAGCCACTCGCGCGGCCTCTCCGGGTGGCGCACGGAATCGATCTTGCTCCAGGCTCTGAAGAACACTTCCTGGGCCAGATCTTCGGCCTCGACGAAATCCCGGGCATAGCCCAGGCATATCCAGAAGACGGTTTGTTTGTGTTCGAGGAAAGCCCTGAAAACGGTATTTTTGTCCCCGGCCGAGCTGGTCACTTCGCCCGTTTCTTGACCTGTCTGAACCCGGAGGTCCGGGTTCTCCGGCCATGATACCATTTCTGCGCATCCCGGTTGAGCGGTTTTCATCTGTCACTCATACAGACGACCCAGCGGGAAAAATATTCGCTCCCGGCCGATGATTTGTCCCGACCCGGGAGAATTGCTAAGATATGGCTGGAATAAGGCTAGCTGTCGGAGGAGGTTTTCATGATACGACTCTTATACTTCGCCGGCATTGTCGCCTTGGCCGGGCTGGCATTCGGCGCCTCCCGAATCCCGAGGGAGGTTATTCCGGGCCCGGCGCCGGCGCAGGCCGGCCGGGGCATGGTCAGCTCCGCCCATCCCCTGGCGACGCGCGCGGGGCTCGAGATCCTCAAGTCCGGCGGCAACGCGTTCGACGCGGCGGCGGCCGTGGCGTCCGCCCTGAACGTCGTCGAACCCATGATGTCGGGGATGGGGGGGTATGGAACAATTCTCATCTACGATGCCTCCGGCCGGAAAGTCCGCTTCTTAAACTCCAGCAGCCGGATCCCCGCGGCCGTGGATTCGGATGTCTTCCGCGCTCCGACGCCCGGCTTTGAAGAAAACCGGAGAGGACCCAAGGCCGTTTCGACGCCCGGGAACGTCCACGCCTGGGAGGCCTTGTCGAAGGAATACGGCCGCCTTCCCTGGGCCCGGGTATTTACGGAGGCCGTCCGGCTGGCCGAAGAGGGTTTCGTGGTGAGCGAAGGCCTGGCCGATGCCATCGGGGAGGCGTTTGATTCCTTCTCCGATAGAGCCAAAGGCTTTTATGGGAAAGATGGCGTCGCCCTCAGAGCCGGCGAAACCCTCGTCCAGAAGGATTTGGCCCGGTCTCTCCGGCTGATCGCCGAACAGGGCGCAAAAGCCTTCTATCAAGGGGAAATCGCCGCCGCGCTCGATCGCGATTTGAAGGCCGCGGGAGGCTTTCTCACCAAAGCCGACCTGGCCGTTGATAAGGCCGAGTGGTGGGAGCCTATCCATATCAACTATCGAGGATACGAAGTCTATACGGCGTCTCCGCCTTCAACCGCTTTCCCTTCATTGATCAGGCTGGGCCTGATGAGCCGGTTTGACCTGAAGACGCTGGGACACAACAGCGCCGCTTACCTTCACCTTTTCGCCGAAGTCACGAAGCACGCGTTCTGGTGCCGGCTGGCCTATGCCGGAGATCCCGAAATCTCTCCTCCGCCATTAGAGAAACTCCTTTCGGGGGACTATTGGAAGGAGGAGGCGGGGAAGATCGACCTGAAAAAGGCCAGGCCGTTCGTCTACCCGGGAGTCTCGCCCCATTTCGATGCGCACACGACCCATTTTGTGGTTGCCGACAAGTGGGGGAACCTGGTCAGCGCCACCCAAACGCTCGGGAATCTTTTCGGAAGCCGGATCATGCCCGAGGGGACGGGCATCTGGCTCAACAATTCCCTGGCCTACTGCACCTTCGAGCCCAAGGGCAATCCTATGGATGCTCACGCCGGCCATCACAAGCTCTCCGGCGACTGTCCGACCATCATTTTCAAGGGGGGGAAACCCTGGGTGGCCATCGGGACTCCGGGGGGCCACACCATCGGACAGACCGTCCCGCAGATGGTCATGAACCTCATCGATTTCGGGATGGACATCCAGGAAGCCGTTTCTACTCCCTTTATCAGCTTCGCCGAGCCGGAATGGCTTCTCGTCGAGGATAGAATCCCCCAACCCGTGCAGGATGAATTGGCCAAAAAGGGGCACAAGGTCCGGGCCGTCCGTGGGCTGACCAATGCCCACGGCCTGGCCATCGAATATGATAAAGAGGGGAGGCCGGTCTGCTTTTTCGGGGGGACCGACCCGCGCGGCGAGGGCCTGGCCGAGGGCTTCTGAATTCTACGAACAGCGGTTCCAACCGCAGTTGGGGCAGACCGGGCACTTCTCATCGGGGAGCGTGGCGCCGCAGATCTTGCAGATCGTCTGGTAGATGTCCTTGGAATTCCCCTGGACTGTTCCCAGGTGCCGCTCCAGGATCTTGGCGATGGCGTCCGGGATGGACTGCACGAGGCCTCCCTCGGTGAAGATCGGCTCCGAGCCGCCGATCCCCTTGAGCTGGCTGATGACCTCCTTGACGTCGACGTCGCTCCGGAGCGCCAGGGATATCAGCCGGCCGAGGGCTTCGGCATCGGCCATCGTGGTGTAACCGCTTTTGCCGATCGAGGTGAAGACCTCGAAGGGCTTCTGGTTATAGAAAGAAATCGTCACATACAGGTTGCCGAAACCCGTCTTGATTTTGTCGGTCACCGAGGGAAGCGTGATCGGCCGGTCCTTGGGATGGAGCTTGGCCTCGGGCGATGCTTTGTAGAGCACCTGCTCGGCCCGGCTGCCGTCGCGGTATATGGTTATTCCCTTCGTATCGAGCTCAGAGGCGAGAAGATAGGCTTTCTCCACGTCCTTGACCTCCGCCTTGTTGGGAAAGTTGATCGTCTTGGAAACGGAATTATCCACGTGTTTTTGGAAGGCGGCCTGGGTTCGGATATGCCATTCGGGAGAGATTTCGTGGGCGGTGCGGAAAAAGTCGGGGAGGGAGGCTTTAGGATGGGCTTTCTTCCATTCCTCGTAGATGGGATGGATGTCCTTGATCTCGCCGTCGATGATCTTGGAGGTGAACTCGAAAGCGAAGACGGGTTCGATGGAAGAAGAACACCCGGCGATGCGCGAGATTGTCCCTGTCGGGGCGATGGTCAGGGTGGTCGCGTTCCGCATCTTTTTCCCCTTGTAGATCGACTTGGCGATATTGGGGAAACTGCCGCGCTCCTCGGCCAATTGGGCTGACGCCGCCACGGACTCCTTGCGCATGAAGGCCATGATCTTCTCGGCCAGTTTGACCGCCGCGTGGCTGTCATAGCGCATCTGCATCCTGAGCAGAAGGTCGGCCCAGCCCATGACACCGAGACCGATCCGGCGGTTGGCCCGGGTCATCTGCTCGATCTGCGGAAGGGGGTACTTATTGACATCGATGACGTCATCGAGGAAGCGGACGGCCAGGGCGATCGTCCGCCCGAAACGGTCCCAGTCGAAAAGGTCCTTCGCTGCGGGGCTGAAATAATGACCCAGGTTGATCGAACCCAGGTTGCAGGATTCGTACTCGTGAAGCGGCTGCTCTCCACAGGGATTGGTGGCGCGGATGGGGCCGAGGCCGCGGGTCGGGTTATGGGCGTTGATGCGGTCGATGAAGATCAGACCGGGATCGCCCACGGCCCAGGCGGACTCGACGATCAAATCGAAGATCGGCCGGGCCGACTTCTTGGCGACGACTTTCTTATGGTAAGGGTCGGTGATGTCAAAGACCCCGTCGGCCTTGACGGCTTCCATGAAAACGTCGGTCACGGCCACCGAGATGTTGAAGTTATTGACGCTTTTCCCATCGATCTTCATCCGGATGAACTCTTCGATATCCGGGTGATCGACGCGGAGTATCCCCATGTTGGCGCCGCGGCGGGTCCCCCCCTGTTTGACGGCCTCGGTGGCGGAGTCGATAACCCGCAGGAAAGAGACCGGGCCAGAGGCGATGCCCTGGGTCCGCTTGACGAAGCTCCCCTTGGGGCGGAGGCGGCTGAAGTCGAACCCCGTTCCGCCGCCCTCCTTGTGGACAAGCGCGGCATTCTTGACCGTCTCGAAGATCGAGTCGAGGGAATCCTCGATGGGCAGGACGAAGCAGGCACTCAAGCACATATCCCGGCCGGCTCCCGTCAGGGTGGGGCTGTTGGGCAGGAAATCGCGGGCCATCATGGCGTCGAAGAACTTCCCCGCCCAATGCTCCTGCTCCTTTTTCGTTTTCTCGGCGGAGGCGATGTAGCGGGCGACGCGGCGGAAGAGGTCGGCCGGCTCCTTGTCCAGGAACTCCCCCTCCTCGTTGCGCATGAGGTACCGCGCGCGAAGAATCTTGAGGGCGTTTTCGGTGAAGGGCTTGTATTCCGCCATCGCTCCTCTCCTACTCAATTTATCGGATTTATAAAACCGCTCAAATAACTACCCGTAGTATAGCCGAACGGCCTTCCCCCATCAATAGGGGTTTGTGTGATACAGCCGCGATCCGGCCCGAAAGCTCCAGCCTCCTTGGACAGGCGATGGGTCTCCGACCGCCTTGTCGAGGCGGCTTGATCAAGGCCCGGCCGCCGGCTTTTCCCCCTCTCCCTCTCGATGGGAGAGGGTCGGGGAGAGGGTGAATGAACAAACGATGCCCGCCTATCTCTTCCCGACGGCCGCCTTTTTCGAGGCGATCGTCGCTTCCTTGTCCAGCCTGTGGTCGATCCGGAGGTCGATGTGGATGCGCCGGGCGCCCATCTTCAGGATGGCCTGGTGGGCATCCTCGATGACCTGGAAAAGCGACGCCAGGTCCGGTGCCTCGATGGTTGTGGACATGCCGCCGGTCTCGGTGCGCAGGCCTGATTCTTCGATGACCCGGACGGCCTCCTTGACGTATCGGCTGACCGAGGAGCCCTCGCTGGTCGGGAAAACAGCCAACTCGGCAATGATCACGTTTTTTTCTCCCTGTTCAATAGTCTATAATCATTATATAGGAAGGAGGCCAAAATGCCGAGCGAGCTTCCGGAAATGGGCAAGATCTCAGCCGAAGTCTTTGATGAATTGATCTATCCGCGTCTCGGCCGCCGGCGCCGGTCGGTCCTGGTCGGCCCGAAACACGGGGTGGATATCGGCATCGTCGATATCGGCGGCGGCAAGGTCATGGCCCTGACCACCGACCCCGTGTTCATCGTTCCCGAGTACGGGTTTGAGCGGGCCGCCTGGTTCGCCATCCATATCCTCTGTTCGGACGCGGTCACCTCGGCGCTGCGGCCGGCCTATCTCTCCATCGACCTCAACCTGCCGCTGGAGATGACTCGGGAGCAGCTGGAAACGGTTTGGAGGACGATCGACGCCGAGTGCAAGAAGATGGGCCTGGCCATCGTCTGCGGCCACACCGCCCGTTACGACGGCTGCCATTACCCGATGGTCGGCGGCGCTACCGTGATCAGCATCGGGGAGAAATCGCGCTATGTCACGCCGCAGATGGCCAAACGCGGCGATGCAGTCGTCATCACCAAGGGAGCGGCTATCGAGGCGACGGGCATCTTCGCCCTGGCCTTCAAGGACAGGATCCGGGAGCATTTCGGCGAGGAGTTCGGCCGGCGGGCGGAAGCCATCTTTTACCAGATGTCGGTCGTCGAGGACGCGCTGACGGCGGCTTCGGTCGGAACGAGGGAAAAGGGCGTCACGGCCATGCATGACGCCACCGAATGCGGGATCTGGGGAGGTCTGTACGAAGTGGCCAAAGCCTCAGGCGTCGGGATGCGGGTTGAAAAAGAAAAGATCATCATCCTCGACGAGGTCGAGAAGATCTGCGCCCGGTTCGGGATGGACCCGTATTCATCCATTTCCGAAGGGACATTGATCATTACCTGCAAGAAAAACAAGGTGGACGTGCTCCTGAAAAAACTGGCCGGGAAGAATATTCCCGCCTCGGTGGTGGGCGAGGTCATCCCGCAGAGCAAGGGGATCATTCTGGTCGAGAAAGGGCGGGAACGGCCGCTCGAACACCCCCGCGTCGACCCCTTCTGGCCGGCCTTCGCCCGGGCCCTCAAGGGCAATTAGAGAACTTCTCTCAGGATTATTTTGCGGCCTCGAGAGTCAACTGCCCAAAACTGTTCCCTTCTTCTCCGCCGGAACGGCATTGCTCGGAAAGCATCACCCGGAAAGTCGAGGGCGCAACGAGTTTCATGGCCTCGAGGCTGAGGGCGAATTCAACCCCATCCGGTCCGTGAGCGATCAGCACCCCGTCCCCCATCATCGTATCCTGGCGGACGACGACGTTCATCCCCAGAGGTCATCCCTGGCCATGGAAAATCACCCCTCTAATCATCCATTCCGGCGATTGTCAGCCGGGGCGGCAACTGTCATCCTGCTTACCGTCAAGGAGGAAAAGTGCGCCACGCCGGCGAAAGAAAGCCCGCGGAGAGGCGCTGGCTTTCCGTCTGCATAAAAGCATAAAAATGGATAAGGTCAAAGTCCTCATCGCCGAAGACGAGATCCTGGTGGCTCGGGATACCGAGAACATGCTGCTCAACTTCGGCTACGAGGTCGTGGCCATTGCCGTGACCGGCGAAAAAACCGTTTCGCTCGCCGGAGAACTCTCCCCCGACCTTGTCCTCATGGACATCCGGCTCAAGGGAAAGATGGACGGCGTGGAAGCTGCCGGCCGCATCCGCGAGCTCTACGGCATCCCCTCGATCTTCGTGACCGCTCATGCCGATGAGGACACCCTGCAACGGGCCAAGATGGCCGGGCCCATCGGATATCTCCTGAAGCCGTTCGAGGAGAAAGAGCTGAGGATGACGGTCGAGACGGCCGTGTTCAAGTGGGATATGGACCGGGAGCTGAGACGAAGGGAGGAGCATTACCGCGTCCTTGTCGAGAGCCTGCGCGAGGGCATCATCCAGCTGGACAAGCAGGAAAGGTTCACCTTCGCCAACCAGGCCGCGCACCAGATCTTCGGCGTCGCTTCTGGAGATCTGGTGGGACGGAGCCTCGGGGAGTTCCTGGACGACAAGGCCTTGGCCCTCTTTGCGTCCGCCGCCGACCGGCGTCGTTCCGGAGAGAACAGCGCCGGCGAGCTTCAGATCCGGCGTCCCGACGGGGAAAACCGGGACCTTCTTGTCACGGAATCTCCCCAGTTCGACCCGAGAGGGGAGTTCCAGGGAACCTTCGGCGTCCTCCATGATATCACCGACCGCAAGCGCGCCGAGGAGGCCGTCCAGAGGGAGGCGAACAAGCTCTCGGCCATGATCCAGGGGATGGAAGAGGGCATTGTCTTGATCGACCGGGACGACCGCGTCGTCGAGGTCAATGAGTATTTCTTGAAGCTCTTCGAGACGACGAGGCCCGAGATCGCCGGCCGGCTCTTCTGGGAGTCGGATCCGGGAAGGGCCTTCCGGATCCTGGAGGACGTCATCGCCGGCTTCAAATTGATCAGCGACCACCGCCAGATCACCCTGCAGAGGGAAGTCTCGGGACTCAAAACCGTCGTTCGAGTACAGCCCATCTATCGGCAGGGTCTCTATGAAGGCTCGATCATCAACGTGATTGATGTGACGGCGCTCGTCATCGCCCGGGAGCAGGCGTTGGCGGCGAGCCGGGCCAAGAGCGGCTTCCTGGCCAACATGAGCCATGAGATCCGCACCCCGCTCAACGCCATCGTCGGGATCACCGACTTGATTCTGGGGACCGCACTGGATCCCGAACAGGATGATTTCGTCCGGACGATTCAGGAAAGCTGTCATTCCCTGCTGTCCATCGTGAACGATGTGCTGGATTTTTCAAAAATTGAAGCCGGCCGCGTCGAGCTCGACCTCATCGAATTCAACCTGCGTCCGACGGTGGAGAGCATCGGCGAAATCCTGGCCAAGAGAGCCCATCAAAAGGGCCTCGATTTTTCCTGGGCGATAGACCCGATGATTCCCTCTTCCTTGAAGGGAGACGTTGGCCGCCTTCGCCAGATCTTGTTGAACCTGGGTGACAACGCCGTCAAGTTCACGGCCCTGGGCGGAGTCAAAGTCCGGGTGGAAAGGGAGGATCACCCGGACGGGGAGATATCCGTGCTTTTCTCGGTTATCGATACGGGAATCGGTGTGGCCGCGAGCGATCAGGCCATGATCTTTGAGGGCTTCGCCCAGGCCGATTCCTCCATCACCAGGCGGTTTGGCGGGACGGGGCTGGGGCTGAGCATTTCCAAAAGCCTGGTGCAGCTGATGAGCGGCGAAATCGGCGTCGTCAGTCCGGTCGATACGAAAAAGAATGCCGGGAGCCGATTTTGGTTCCGAATCCCTTTCCCCGCTCCTGCCGGGACCCGGACTGCCGCCGCCGCTCCTTCTTGCCGGGAGCCATCGGCGCCTCCTCCGGTCGCCGCAGCGCCAATGGAGAGGCCGGCCGCGTCCTCCGGGCCGAGTCAGGGGGAAGCCGGGACAGCCAGGATCCTTCTGGTCGAGGACAACCCGGTCAATCAAAAGATCACGACAGTCATCCTCCAGCGGGCCGGCTATGTGGTGGATGTGATCGACAGCGGCCGGAAGGCCTTGGAGGCCGTGGCTCGGACTTCCTACGACCTCGTGCTCATGGATGTGCACATGCCGGAGATGGACGGGCTCCGCGCCGCCGAACTCATCCGCCGGAATCCGGGGAGCTCCGTCTCGCCGCCGATTGTCGCCTTGACGGCCAGCGCCATCGAAGGGGATAGGGAGCGATGCCTGCGGTCCGGCATGAATGACTACATCATGAAGCCCGTCCGGGCGAGAGAGCTGGTCGCCAAGGTTGAAAAATGGACACGGTCATCCCCGAATATCTGATTTAAATCCCCTAGACCAATCCCCAGCGGACCCGAGGCTTGACATCCTTTTAGCAGGAAATCCGCGTTCACTGCAAAGGATTGACGCGGCGATATATTTGGGCTAATATATGAAAACATGATCATATAGTGATGTAATATGCGAGAGGCAATCAGGACACTCAAGGCGATGGCCGACCCGACGCGGCTGCGGATTCTCCGTCTCCTGCTTCAACAGGACCTCTGCGTCTGCGAACTCATGTTCATACTGAAAATGGAGCAGTCCCGGATTTCCCATCAGCTGCGCATCCTTCGGGATGCCGGTCTGGTCGAAGATAAAAGGGAGGGGAGGTGGATCACTTACCGGGTTTTGGACGAGACCCGTCCGAACCTGGAGTTGCTGCTGAACCGGTTATTGGAAAAGCAGTTCAAGGAGTCGGAGGAAGTGTTTAACGATCTCGATAACCTCGAGCTGTGTCTCCGGCAAGACGTCCGCAGGAGGCATGCTTCGTCCAATCAACTGGGAGTGGAAAAGACTTAAGTTTAATGCCCATATCGAGGAAATGAAAGTGGGTATCGCCGGTTACCTGCTGAAGCTGTTGCAGGGCGGACTGGGGAACCTAGCCGCCTACCTCGCCGCCCACGTCCTTTTGTGTCTGGTTCCCGCGTTCTTTATCGCTGGGGCCATGACGGCATTGATCCCCAAAGAATCCGTTACCCGTTTCCTGGGACGCAACGCCCCAAAGTACGTTTCTTATCCTGCGGCCGCACTGGCCGGCTCGGTGTTGTCGGTCTGCTCATGCACGGTCGTGCCGTTATTCGCGGGGATCTACAGGAAGGGCGCGGGACTCGGTCCGGCGATCACGTTCCTGTTCTTTGCTCCAGCCGCAAATATTTTGGCCCTTGTCTATACGGGCGGGGTCATAGGCGCGGACCTCGCCTTTGCCCGTCTTTTCCTTTCGCTGACCTTCGGCATCGGGATCGGCATGATCATGGCCCTTATCTTCCGCCGTGCCGACATCGCTCACGATGAAAACACGGATGCGCTCTTTGCCGGAAAAGCCGGCATACGCAAGGCGGCGCTGGCTTTCCTCTTCATCCTCGTCGCGCTCCTTTTGTCCGGGACACTCAAGATCGGGCTCCTGAGCAATTCGTATGGCCAGCTGACACTTCCCATATCGGGGTTGGACCGTTTTCAGGCTTTTTTATTTCGGATCATTCCTTTCGACGCAAGTAAAGGCCAGGAAGGGGTCACCGTTCAGGGCGCGATCCTGATCGGTCTCCTTGTGTTGGTCGCTTTCGCTTCTTGGCGAGGACTGGGGAATATTTTCGAGGGCTTCAGCCGTTGGACGCGGGCTTCCCTGGGTTTGATCGTCCTCACCCTTTTAGTTGCTTCGGTCGGGATGAAGCCGCATGCCGGCGGACTGGACATCCTGTTCACAGGGAAGATGTTCGGGGTCGTCCTGTCGATGATCCTCCTGGGGTATATCGCCTACAAGCGCCTGACGCAAGATGAGGTGCAGAATTTTCTGTGGGAATCCTGGCGGTTTATCAAGCAGATCTTTCCCTTGCTGGTGATTGGCGTGTTTTTTGTCGGCGTTATGCGAGTGATCATCCGGCCGGAATGGATCAAAGCGTTGGCCGGGGAGAATACCCTCCTGGGGAACATGGCGGGTGTCTTCTTCGGAGTTTTCATGTACTTCCCGACCTTGGTCGAAGTGCCGATCGCTCAGATGTTCCTGAGCCTGGGAATGCACCGCGGCCCGCTCCTGGCTTATCTGATGGCCGATCCGGAGCTGAGTCTGCAGAGCATCCTCATGATCTCAGCCATCATCGGGCGGACCAAGGCCTGGGTCTATGTGGCTTGGGTCGCTCTGTTCAGCACCTTGGCCGGATTGATTTACGGCGCCTTGGAGGATGGAGCCGGCATCTGGCTTATGGCGCTCTCCCTGCTGGCTTTCTTGTCCCTGCTGGCGGCCGGGCTTTGGTGGATGAGTAGACGCCGGGCCACGCGGCCCGCAACGACGCCGGAAGGGTCGACGGGACAGTGAAATAATCAGCCGGAGGAACGAAGCGGATGTTTCTCGATGAAATGAGGATCGCGGAGGTCATGCCCTGCCTGTTGCCGGGAGATATTCGCCGCCCCTTTTGCTGACAAAAAGAAAATGCTTCTGAGTCTGCTGGCGGCCTCGGGAGACGTTGTCCCGAGCGCCTTTGTCCCGGCAGATATCAGGAAAAAGGAGGACTGAAATGGAGATCAGAATCTTAGGTCCGGGTTGCCCGCGCTGCCATGAAGTCGAGAAAAGGACGATCAATGTTCTGGCTGAGCTCAACCTGGGAGCCGATGTGCAGAAAGTCTCGGACATCAAGAAAATCATGGAGTACAGCATCCTCGGGACACCCGGCCTGGTGATCAACGGAAAGGTGAAGTGCTCGGGCCGGATTCCTTCCCGGGAGGAAATCAAGGGCTGGATCCAGGAAGCGCTGTAATTGGGGGAGGATGCGATGAGCCTGGATCCCCATGACGTCCTGAAAAAGAGCAAAACCTTTGCCGTCGTCGGCGCGACGCGGAACACGGACAAGTACGGCTACCAGATTTTCCGGATCCTGAACGACTACGGCTACACGGCCTATGCGGTCAACCCGAATTATGATTCCATCGAAGAAACCCGGTGCTTTCCGACCCTGTCCGAGCTCCCGGAAAAACCGGATGTGGTGGTGACTGTTGTCCCGCCCGGCGTCACGGAAAAGATCATCGACGAAGCGCACCGGCTGGGCATTCCCACGGTCTGGATGCCGCCGGGGTCCGGGTCGGCGGCCGCCGTCCGGAAATGCGAGGATTGCCGGCTGGACCATGTGGATGAGGCCTGCGTGATCTTCGCCGTGAAATCATTCGCTTCAATTAAGGCTCGATGAGAGATATGGACCAAAATAAAAAAGAAGCTGAGAGCGGAAGTGAGATTAACGTTGTCTAAAACCATAAGAATGAAAAATGTCTTAGCCGTGACCCTGCTGATCATCGTCAGTTCCTTAGAGAGCGTCGCGAATTGGCGCGCGGAACAGTCCAATCCTCCTATCTGGGCGGTCAAGGGTGAAGTCCTGGTGACAAACCGTTTAGACGTCGACTTTTCCAAGTACATGGTGACGTTCATAGAGCTTGGGGCCGACCGCTGCATCCCCTGCAAAAAGATGCAGCCGATCATGAAAGAGATCGCCGCGGCCTTCCCCGACAGGGTCCAGGTCGTTTTCTACGATGTCTGGAAGGATCCCACGCCGGCAGAGAAGTACGGCATCCAACTCATCCCGACCCAGGTCTTCGTGGATCAAAACGGGAAAGAGATCGCCCGCCACGTCGGGCTCTATCCCAAGGAGGAAATCATCGAGCTCTTGAAGAAGCACGGAGTCCATTGAGCGCAGGGTCATGGAAAGCCTTTTCGGGGACATCCAGCAACTCCTCCAGCACAGCCCCTGGCTGGCGGTCGTCGCTGTCTTCGCGGGAGGTGTCACGACGGCCCTCAATCCCTGCGTCCTGGCCATGATCCCGCTCCTGGTGAGCGTTGTCGCGGGGAATAAAGAGACCACGACGGTCCAGCGCTCCCTCGTATTCTCGCTCTTTTTTGTTCTGGGCCTGGCCATCACCTTCACGGTCCTCGGGCTCATCTCCGCGCTCATGGGGCGGATGTTCGGGAACGTCGGCCAATTCTGGAAATATATCGTGGCCGGGGTCTGTCTCTTCATGGGGCTCCATCTGCTCGGGCTTCTCAAATGGAACTTCCCCGTGCCTGCCGGTATAAGGGTTAAGAAGCGGGGGTATATCGGAGCCTTCCTGCTGGGCCTGCTCTTCGGCGTCGTCTCGACGCCTTGCGCCGTGCCCATCCTGGCCGTGCTCCTGGCCTTCGTGGCCGAGAAAGGGAACGTCCTTTACGGGGGCTTTTTGCTGTTCGTCTATGCGCTGGGGCATTCAGCTCTTGTCCTTGTCGCCGGGACGTCGGTCGGTGCGGCCAAGGCACTCATCGAATCGAAGGGTCTGCGTGCGGCCCACCGTGTGCTGCAGAAGTTCGCGGGTGTCCTGATCATTGGCATCGGACTCTATTTTATGTTCGGGAGGTAACGGCGATGCCTGGCCTTATCCCCGTCAAGCCTTTGAAAGGGGACGAAGAAGACATCCGATCCCGGTTCGGACAAAGGCGGGGACCCCTCTGCGAGAAAATCAAAACCCGGCGCGGATAGGCTGAAAAGAAAGGAGAGACTGTATGACGCCCGGAAACCCAAGGCTTAAGTTCCTGGATCGATACCTGACCGTCTGGATCTTCCTGGCCATGGCCATCGGCGTCGGCCTCGGCTATCTCGTCCCGGCTGTCGTCGGGTTCATCAACCGCTTCCAGTCGGGGACGATGAACATTCCCATCGCCCTAGGCCTCATCCTGATGATGTACCCGCCGCTCGCGAAAGTGAAGTACGAAGAACTCGGCGACGTCTTCAAGAACGTCAAGATCCTCTCGCTGTCGCTCGTCCAGAACTGGGTCATCGGCCCGCTCCTGATGTTCGCCCTGGCGGTCATCTTCCTGCGGGACAAGCCCGAATACATGTACGGCCTGATCCTGATCGGCCTGGCCCGCTGCATCGCCATGGTCATCGTCTGGAACGATTTGGCCCAAGGGGACAGGGAATACGCGGCCGGACTGGTCGCCTTCAATTCGATCTTTCAGGTGCTGTTCTTCTCGGTTTATGCCTATGTCTTCATCACCGTCTTCCCGACCTGGCTCGGGCTCAAGGGGACGGCCGTCAACGTCACCATGCGCCAGATCGCCGAGAGCGTCTTCATCTATCTGGGGATCCCTTTTATCGCCGGTGTCGTGACCCGCTTCAGCCTGCTCAAGCTCAAGGGCCGGACCTGGTACGACACGAAATTCATCCCCCGCATCAGCCCGGTCACGCTCATCGCGCTCCTTTTCACCATTATCGTCATGTTCTCGCTCAAGGGCGAGTTCATCGTCAAGATCCCGCTCGACGTTTTGCGAATCGCCGTCCCTCTGCTCATTTATTTTGTCGTCATGTTCCTTGTTTCGTTCTTTCTCAGCCGCCAGGCCGGAGCGGATTACCCCAAGGCGGCGACGCTGTCGTTCACCGCGGCGAGCAACAATTTCGAGCTGGCCATCGCCGTGGCCGTGGCCGTCTTCGGCATCAACTCGGGCGAGGCCTTCGCCGCCGTCATCGGCCCCCTCGTCGAGGTGCCGGTGATGATCGGCCTGGTGAATGTCGCCCTGAAATTCAGGAGAAGATTTTTTGAGTCTCAGGGCATGGTTTCGAGAAGAAAAAAAGGGAATCGCTTATTTTCAAGAATTGGCAGGGCCCGAAATTCGGGGAAGGGTTCGGGGGGATGACGACGGACTGAGAGAAGTATGATTGGGAGTGACCGCTCATGGGTACCAGTGAAAAAGGCGAAGCTTTTACGGGCTATTTTCCGGGGAATGATAAAAGCAGAGAGCTGAAATCCGATCTCCAAGTGAAAGTGAGAAACGATGGCAGCCTGATGCTGCCTCCTGAGATCGCCGAACAATTGGGGCTGGTCGCTGGAGCCAAAGTTGAAATCAGCCCGGAGCATGATCGCCTTATCGTCCATCCCAATATTCACAGTCTGGCCCGGGTCTATATCGAACCCACCTCGGTCTGCAATCTGACATGTCAAACCTGCGTAAGAAATACATGGACAGAGCCGTTGGGTTCCATGAGCCTGGAGACCTTTAGCCGGTTGGTTGAACAGCTGAAAAAATTTCCCCATCTTCAATCTGTCATGTTCGGTGGATTTGGAGAGCCGACGGCTCATGGCGAAATACTGTCCATGATCCGAAGCGCCAAATTGCTCGGCGCCAAAGTCGAGATGGTAACCAACGGCACCTTGTTGGATGAAAAAATGATCCAGGGTCTTTTTGAGGGTCGTCTGGACACGCTCTGGATTTCTTTTGACGGGGCGGATGTCGCAAGCTTTGAGGATATTCGCAAAGGGGCCGGTTTTCGTCAGGTTATGGGAGGCCTGGAAGTCCTGCAAAAACTCAATCAAAAAAGTCGTCACAAAATTGACCTTGGCATTGCCTTTGTCGTGATGAGAAAAAACATCCAAGATTTAAAAAATCTGGATCGGCTGATTTGGGCGACCGGAGCCAGAAAGGTCTCTGTCAGCAATGTGCTTCCTTACGCTGAAGAAATGGAAAGCCAAATGGTCTGCAGTCATGCGCTGACACTTGAGACGCTCGCGCATGTCGAGGGAAGGGTGGACGTAAGCTTGCCCCGGCTTGATGTGACCGAGGCCACACGGGATGCGTTCTTAGGTCTCTTCCGAGGCTATTACAATTTGTCCATCATGGGCAATAAAATCAGCACGGAGACCCAACACTGCCGCTTTATTAAGGACCGGTGCACGTTTATCCGATGGGACGGCAAAGTCAGTCCTTGTATGGGATTGCTGCATTCCCACACGGCTTTTCTTTACGGCCTCCCGCGGACTGTTGATTCCTACGTCCTCGGAGATGTCGATTCGGGAAATCTATTGGAAATCTGGAATTCCACGGAATATACAGAGTTCAGGGAGAAAGTCCACGCTTTCGAATTTTCTCCGTGTCATCTTTGCGGAGGCTGTGAATATGCCGAAAAAAACAGGGAAGATTGTTTCGGCAACACCTTTCCCGCCTGCGGGGGGTGCCTCTGGGCCCAGGGAATCATTCAGTGCCCTTGACGGGAACGGCCTATCGCGGCGAGTCGTTCGTCCGGCCTTTGCGTGTCCCGGCCCAACCTCCTTTGACTCGGATGCCCCGGCCGACGGGGCTTTGAGGCCGGACGAGTATCCCCGCAGGCTTGATATCGGGGACCGGTTCTGGCTACCATAGATGACTCAGGACAACACAGGACCATGAGGGCCCAGACGCAGATGACGCCGCCCCAGCGGGAATTCGTCAAGATCGTCCTCCTGGCCGGGCTGCTTGTGCTCTTCCTCGGCATCATTTCCAGAAGCCGTTGGCCGAAAGAGAGCGAATTCTTGCCCGAGCTTTTTCAGGAACCGGTCCAATCGCCGGGAGACGTCCCCGAGCCCTTTGATGCCGCCCAGAAAGGGTACTCCTACACTGTCTATCCCCAGTTCGACTATGAACTCTGGGGGATGGTCGTCTCCTCGCATTATGCGGGATCCTTCCTTGATTACGCACACGAGATGTGGAAGGACTATCTCAACATCAAGGACCTCTGTGTGATCTGGGGAAAAAACCTGGAGACCGGCGCCTTCCGGGAGATCAAGTTTTGGAGCCGGGATTTCACCTGCTATTATTCCTGGTCCGGTCCGGAGACGGCCCGGCAGTTCTCCCAGTCCCATATCTCGAACAATCACCTCATCACCGAGGACGCCCGGCTGCGTAAGCTCATCAAGAGCGTCAAGCGGGGCGATCAGGTCCACCTGCGGGGCTGGCTGGCCAAGTACGGGCATAAGGGTTCAAAAGCGGTGCGGGGGACGAGCACGACCCGCAAGGACACCGGGGGTCAGGCCTGTGAGACGGTCTATGTAACCGGGTTCGAGGTCCTCAGGCGGGCGAACCCGGGCTGGCGGGCGGTTCTCCCGGCATCCCTGGCGGTCATCGGAAGCTGTATCCTTCTTTTATTCCTGTTCTAATCATCTTAAACGCGGCTATTCTCCGGTTCCGGGCGTGAACGAAGACCGGAAATCTCCGGGGCCGGAAGTGTGCTATAATTTCCGGATGATCATCGAGGGGAGACCATGAAAAAGAGAGACCGAATCCTGCGGCAGGTTCTTTGGGCTCGCCTGGCTTTATTTTTTCTTTTTCCTTCCCTTTCTTCCGCCCAAGAGGGGTTCATCCCGGCCTTTCCGATCGAGCACGATGACCTCACGCTGGCTCGGCCGGCCCAGCCGAACACCTATTTCGACAAGGCGGGGCGCCGGTTCGCCATCCTCGGCCTGGAGAGCGGAACCTTGGAAGCCTGGGCCTATCCTCTCAAGCTTGTCCGAAACTTCGAATTTTCTTTCCAGCTTCCAAACAGCTCGCGGCCGATCCCGGGAAGAGAAATCGTTCGCTGGATTGAGGTGACGCCGGCCGCAACAACTCTGACCTTTGCACACCAGTCCTTCACGGTGAAGGCGACCTATGTGACTGCCATCGATGAACCCGGAGCCGTCATATTGCTCGATGTGGAGGCGACCGAGCCGCTGACGATCCTGGCCGGTTTCCTGCCGGTTCTCCAGCCGATGTGGCCGGGGGGAATCGGCGGACAGCATGCTTATTGGGACGGCGAGCTCAAGGCCTATCTCATCTCCGAGCCGACCCGGAAAAACCACGGCTTCGTCGGCTCTCCGGCGGCTCGGGGCATTTCCACCACCCCGGCTCACATGCTCTCCGACTCTCCGAGCGAATTCATCATTGTCCTCGATGACCCCCGGGCGGTCGAAGGCAAGTTCATCCCGGTGGTTCTGGCCGGCGGCAAGGGAGATCGTGAAGGTCTCCGAAAAGCCTATGAAAATCTGGCCGCCGACCCCGGGGCCGTCTATCACTCCGCCGCTGACCATTATCGGAAACTCCGGCAAGGCACGCTCCGCGTGCGCGTTCCGCTGCCCAAGCTCGGCCAGGCATTGGAGTGGGCCAAGATTTCCTACGACAACCTCCGGGTCCATAATCCCGATCTCGGCCGGGGCCTGGTGGCGGGTCTCGGCCTTTCGGGAACCAGCGGTCGGCCCGGTTTTGGCTGGTTTTTCGGCACGGACGCCTATCTCAATTCGCTCAGTCTGCTGAGCCTCGGTGATTTTGAGGCCGCCAAGGAGGCGCTGGCTTTCACCCAAAAATGGCAGCGGCCCGACGGGAAGATGGCCCACGAGCTCAGTCAGGCGGCCGGAACCATCGATTGGTTCAGGGATTATCCCTACGGCTACATCCACGGCGACACGACGCCTTTTTATATCGCGGCCATGGACGAGTACCTTGCGATGAGCGGTGACCTCGACTTCATCCGGCAGAGCTGGCCGTCCCTCGTGAGGGCGTTTGACTGGTGTCGGACGACGGACGCCGACGGCGACGGCCTGATGGACAACTCCAAGGCCGGGCTCGGCGCTCTTGAGTTCGGCTCCCTCACCGGCATCCAGACGGATATCTACCTGGCCGCGGTCTGGATTCGCGCCGCTTACGCCATGGAAAGAATGGCCCGGGCCATGGGTGAAAAGAAGCCGGCTGCCGACGCCGCAGCCGCTCAAAAAACGGCGCTGGCCGCCTTCGAAGCCGGGTTCTGGGACGCGGAGAAGGGTCAATATTCTTATGCCGTTAGCGCGGACGGCGAGCAGGTGAAGGAGCTCACGCCCTGGTGCGCCGTCCCCCTGATGTGGGGAATCGGCCGTCCGGAACGGTCCGCCTGGACCCTGGAGAAGATGAGCTCGGCCGACTTGGCGACCGAGTGGGGGCTCCGGATCCTGACGCGCCGCAGTCCGCTCTACGAGCCTCTCAACTATAACTATGGGGCCGTCTGGCCATTCCTGACCGGATACGCCGCCGCCGCTCTTTTTGAACACGGCCAGGCGGTTCAGGGGTACGGGCTCGTCCTGGCCAACGCCAAACATCTCTATGACAACGCCTTGGGCTGTGCTACGGAGCTTTTTTCCGGCGGCTTGTATGCCTGGCCGCAGGAGGCCGCCGCCCATCAGGGTTTTTCAACGGGCGGCTTTGTCCGGCCCTTTGTCAGGGGGTTGCTGGGACTCGGAGGTAACGCGTCGGGGAAGGAGCTCGTCTTCAAGCCCGCCCTGCCCGCCGACTGGCCGGAAGTGATGATCGAGAGTGTTCGGCTCGGTCCCGAGACCTTCGATTTGCGCTTCAAGCGGGAAGATACCAAGGTCTTGCTCGAGGTCCTATCCCGGCCGGGGAACGGGTTCCAATTCTCTTACAGCCCCGCCTTTGGTCCGGGGACGCGCGTCGCGCGGGCCCTGGTCAACGGCGCGTTGACGGAGCCGGCGCCGCGTCCGGATCTCCCGGTTTTCCGGCAGACCGAACAATGCGTTTTTCCTCCCTTCCATCTGGGCGGGCGCGATATCGTCGAAATTGAATTGGAGCCCACGGTCGAGATCCTTCCCCCGCTGTCAGAATGCCAGGTCGGGGATTTCGATAAAGGGTTGAAAATAATAACGTTAAATCTCTCCGGGAAAGACCTGAAGGCTCTTGTCGAGGGGTTGGCCGGCTTGAGCTATTCACTTCGGATCACCCATGGAGAGCTCGTCCAGGATGTGGTGGGAGCATCCGTCCTTGGCAACCGGGTCACGATCAAGTTCCCCGCGGGGAGCGAGCACGAATTCGTGCGGCGCGAAATTATCCTGAAGCTGAAATAAGCGGATTATTATTCCCGGCGCTGCTCGAAGTCCTAAAGGCGTTGAGGATTGACTTCCTCACCCAGACCCTTCGCCTTTTATCGTAAAGAACCCACTCGCCGGTTAAAGACGCTCTGTGAAGCGGATTTATAAAAATTCCCGGTTCCGCTAATATATACCGCTGAGAGATGGACAAAAAAGCGCAGCTCTCCGCCTCGATCGTGGCCGGTTTGGCCGCGTTCCTGGCCCCCTTCATGGGCGCATCGGTCAACATCGCCCTGCCCTCGATCGGCCGGGAGTTCAAAGCCGACGCCGTGATGCTGGGCTGGGTGGCTATGGCCTATATCCTGGCCTCCGCCGTCTTCCTCGTTCCCTTCGGCAAGCTCGCAGACATCCACGGCCGGAAAAAGATATTCCTGACAGGGATCACCGTCTACACGGCCGCGTCGCTGCTGTGCGCGCTGGCCGATTCGATAGGGGCTTTGATCGGGTTCCGAGTCCTGCAGGGGATCGGCGCCGCCCTGATCTTCGGGACGAGCCTCGCCATCCTGACTTCGGTCTTTCCGCCCGGCCGGAGAGGAAAAGCTTTGGGCATCAATGTCGCCTCGACCTATCTCGGCCTGTCATTGGGTCCGGTCCTGGGGGGGGTGCTGACCCAGGAGTTCGGCTGGCGGAGCATCTTCTTCATCAACCTGCCTCTGGGGATCATCATCATCGCCTTTGTTTTGGCCATGCTCAAGGGAGAATGGGCCGAGGCCAGGGGCGAGCGGTTTGACCTTTTCGGGGCGGCTTTCTACGGCCTCACCCTGATCGGGATCATGCTCGGATTTTCGCGCCTTCCGCAGAGGAGCGGATTTCTCCTCTTCATTGTCGGCATCGTACTGGCCGGAGGGTTCATCCTCCGGGAGTCGAAAGCCGCAAGCCCTCTCCTCAAGATCGACCTTTTCCGGGCGAACAGGGTTTTCGCTTTTTCGAACCTCGCCGCGCTGATCAATTACAGCGCCACCTTCGCCGTCGGCTTCTTCGTCAGTCTCTATCTTCAATATCTGAAGGGTATGAGCCCGCGAAATGCCGGCTTGATCCTCATCGCCCAGCCGGTCATGATGACGATCTTCTCGCCTTTCGCCGGCCGCTTCTCGGACAAGGTCGAGCCTCGTATTGTCGCCTCCGTCGGGATGGCTGTCTCCAGCCTTGGGCTTCTGCTTCTGGCCTTCCTTCGGGCTGATACCAGG
>Ga0113563_10000282_pt1 | contig 23058 bp, 23 predicted proteins | sample Mud3Dept3metaG_FD_80117 | JGI IMG/M metagenome (GOLD analysis project Ga0113563, IMG submission 80117) | Freshwater wetland microbial communities from Ohio, USA, analyzing the effect of biotic and abiotic controls - Mud 3 Core 4 Depth 3... | ecosystem: Environmental > Aquatic > Freshwater >... | reverse complement strand
CGGCAAGGGCTTCTTCATCGTGCGCAGCCCCGAGACCCCCGCCAACTACTACACGAGAGCAGGCCAGTTCCGCTTCGACAAGGAGGGGTATATGGTTACCCCCTCAGGATACGTTCTGCGCGCCAGGCCAATAGATCGGGTGACCGATACACCATTTGGCGTTGACACGGACGTGGTGATTCCCCAGGAGCCAAGCGAACCGCGAGCTACCGAGTTCGTAGGCATGGCAATCAACCTCCAGTCTGACTCAACGTGGAGAGGCAATATATCAGCGGTAACAGGCACGAGCAGCCTCACGGAGGCAAGACTCGCTGATGATCAGTATCCGCGACCCGGCGACTACACGGCAACAGTAAGTAACCTCGCGGCCCCACTCATCACGCACACCGGGACAAACGCCGCGTCCGAAGGCACCGAATTCATCGGAGTGATTCTCATCAACGATTACGAGATTGAGCTCCCTTCCACGGGCGCTCCCGCAACGGCCGAGTCTCTCGCCATCTACCTGAACAGCATGCTCGCCATGCCCTCAGCAGGATTCGCCTCCCTTGTTCATGTCTCATATGCGGTGCTGGGCAGCAACCAGTACCTGGATCTCAGCGCCACGGCTGATGGCGTCGATATCACGTTTGACGACAGCGCACTCGCAGCGGGTAACACAGGCTGGACCCTCGATGACGAGGCGAGCGAGGACCTTTACGGAAGTACTATGACCCTGCAGGTCGCGACGACCGGCCCCGACGGCGCTCAGTATCTGCGCACGTATGCGGGCAGGGTCACCTCCCAGATCACCTCCCTTGATAACTGGGCTGATGCAGGTCTTGACGTAACATTCAACGACCCGCTCGATAACTTCATCGTCACGGCGGGTACGTCGACATTCACCGTGAGCGGGTTTGAACCTGACCAGGTAAGCTCCACGCTCAATCCGCAAACCACGTCGAACTATGCCTCTTCTGTCACCGTGTACGACTCTCTAGGACAGCCACACGTGGTCACTGTCTACTTCAGGAAGGCATGGGAAGAGGTGGTCAACTCCGTGCAGACAAACGTGTGGGAATGGTATGCGGAGTTGGACGGCGCTGACTCATCCACGGGCCAGAACACAGTGGCCGAATGGGGATACATGCGTTTCAACAACAACGGCGTGCTCACCTCTGGCGGTGGTCCGCATACGGTGACGTTCGACTTTTCTCTGGGAGGCCAGCCGAATCAGGAGATCGACATAGCCTTCGGCCCTGAATCGGGTGGTGGCTCAACGACCCAGTACCCGCTTTCTTCAACCACAAACTTCCAGACGCAGGACGGCTATCCACCGGGCGTTCTCCAGAACGTAACTGTAAGCACCGAAGGAATCATATCGGGTCACTACTCCAACGGGCAGATCATCAACCTTTACCAGATCACACTTGCCTACTTCAACAACCCTCACGCGCTGAGCAGGGATGGACTAAACCTTTACTCAGAAACACTTGATTCGGGTGTTCCTTACACCAACGCTCCGGGTGAGGGCTCGCTCGGGCGTATCAACCCGAATTCGCTCGAGCAGTCGAACGTGGACCTGGCTTCTGAATTCGTAAAGATGATCACCACGCAAAGGGCCTACCAGGCGAACTCGCGCGTGATCTCAACAACCGACGAGATGCTCTCTGAGCTAATGAATATTAAGAGATAACAATAACTTGGACTGAGAGTGAATAGTGCATAACCCTAAGAAGGCCCATCTCGACTGTGTCAATGAAATGACACTCTAACCCCTCCTCCTCCCCCGCCTCCCGGGGCGGGGGACCTCCTTATCTCCTTTAGTTTCAGGCTCTTCGCCTCTGGCATACATATTGCTCAACTGGAAGGCTGGAGGATTTGCGATGACAAAGGAAAAGGAAGAAAAGGTCAGAGAGGAAAAACCGAAAGAAGAAAAATCGAGAGAGGATAAGGTAAGACTCCTCGCGGACGCAGGCCGCGACAGGAAGAAGCCGAAGCGCTTCCTCGTCTTTCTTATCCCCATGCTTCTCATCGGCACGGCTGCTGGTGCCTACTTCTTTTACGGTGACGCCATCATGAACGACGTGGTCACCCGCCACCTCTCCAAGAAGGGATTGAGCGTCAGCACTGACAAAGAGACTGTGGGCGGCCCCATACTCACGCTCGAACCCTTCATCTTCAACCTTGCTGGAAACACCTCCAAGTTCGCCAAGGTGTCGCTTGCCCTGGGCGTCCGGGACGCCAAGGTCTTTGAGGACAGCAAGCGCATAGTGCCGGTGCTGCGGGACAAGGCGCTCACGGTTCTGAGTGCAAAAAGCCCGGACATGCTGGCCGATGTGAACAACCGGGAGGCCATGAAGAAGGAGCTCTACGAGGGCCTGAAAGGCCTTTTCAGGGAGAAGAATGATCTTCAGTCGGTCTATATCACCGATATCATCATCCCATAGGAAAGTGATATGAGCCAGATACTCAGCCAAGAAGAGATAGACGCCCTCCTGAAAGGGATAGAACAAGGAGAGGTCGACGTGGAGCCGGAGGAGGCTATCCCGCACCGCGATATGGAGGTGCGCCCATTCGATCTGGTGAAGAAGGCGCGCAGCAAGAAAGAGGACCTGCCGGCTTTACAGTTTGTCTATGATCGGTTTGCCAAGGCCCTCACCTCGGCACTGACGGTCTTCATCGAGCGGGAAGTCGACGTAAGCGCAACAACGGTTCAGAACATCGAATACCGGGAGCTCACGAAGAGCTTGCCGGTGCCGACGAACATAAATCTCATCACGACAGAGAATCTGAGGGGATTCTTCGTCCTGATCGTGGATGCCAAACTGATCTTTTCCGTTCTCGAGACCATCTTCGGTGGTTCACGCCTTTCAGCCCCGAGGGTCGAAGGGCGGGAGTTCACCAGGATCGAAATGAAGGTGGTCAAGAAACTGATGGATGTTCTCCTCGTCGAGCTTGAAAAAGCGTGGGCCCCCGTCTACGACGTGCGCTGCAAATACTCCAGGTCGGAGATGAACCCTAACTACCTGACCAGCATTGCCCCGGATGAAGTGGTCAGCCTCTGCGACATCTCCGTTACGGTGGACGACATGCAGAGCTGGATGAAGGTCTGCGTGCCTTACGGAGTCCTAGAGGCGATAAGGAACGTACTCGTCATGGCCCCTTCGCGTGAAGAGCGCGAGGTCAGGCAGCGCTGGGAAAAGCAGCTCAAGGGAAAGGTTCTGGACGTACCGGTGGAGATCACGGCGGTGCTCGGTAGGAAAAGGATTTCCGTGCGGGATTTCGTAACCCTGAAAGAAGGTACGGTGATCATGATCGACCGGTACGCCAATGACCCGGTGCCTCTCGAACTCAACAACCGCGCCAGGTTCAAGGGCAAGTTGGGCCTGTTCAAAGGTAACAAGGCCGTGAAGATCGAAGAGATCATACAGTAGGGAGGAACCATGGAGAAGTTCGCCGAAGAGCGGGAGAATGTTACAGCAGCAAGAAGCGCGGAGATGAGCCTGGAGAGCCTGGTCGATGTGCCGGTCGATATTTCCGTGGAGATAGGCAGGACCAGGATGACTATCGGGGAACTTCTTTCGCTCACCAGAGGGTCGATAGTGGAGTTAAGGAAGATGGCAGGCGAGGCAGTCGACATCTACGTAAACGGCAGGCTGTTGGGGAACGGCGAGGTGATCGTCGTGAACGAGCGGCTTGGCGTGCGCATGACCAAAATCGTCACACCGGCCGAACGGGTTCAAAAGCTTGCATGATGGAAGAGATGTACGGTGAGTTCATCAAGGTCATTCTTGTTCTCGTGGGACTCCTTGCCGCGCTCGCCATCCTTTACAAGGTCATGGGCAAGTACAAATTGAACTGGAAGCCGGGAGGCTCACGGTACGGACTCAAGAGAGTAGAGACTATTCCGCTGGGATACAAGAAGTTCATATCGGTGGTGGAAGTGAAGGATCAGGTCCTGTTGATCGGCATCGGTCAGGAGAGCATCTCTCTGCTCGCTCAATGGAAGAAAGAGGGGGTAGAATCAGAATGAAGCTACTCGTCATCCTCGTGATCGCGAGTTCTCTGCTTCTCGTGCCTCTGATTGCGTCCGCCAAGACGGCTGCCAAGGAAAAGGACCCGGCGAAAGTCGACCTGGTCAGCATGTTTATAGGCGGGGAAGGCAACAGGAACCTCGTGAACTTGGTGCTGATGCTCACGGTGCTCAGTTTCGCACCGGCCATCCTCCTGCTTATGACATCCTTCACGCGCATCGTGATAGTGCTCTCTTTTCTCAGGCAGGCGATCGGCATTCCGACCCTTCCTCCCACCCAGGTCATCGTGGGTCTTTCCCTCTTTCTCACCTTTTTTGTCATGGGTCCCACGTTTGAGAAGATTCATACCAACGCGCTCTCCCCGTATATGAACAACAAGATCGGGTACGACGAATTTGTTGACAAGTCGTCTAAGGAGATGAGCGCCTTCATGTTCAAGTTTGCCAAGGAGAAGGATGTCGCGCTTTTTGCGAACATTGCGGGGCTTCAGAGACCGAAAAACGAGGGTGACATCCCGTTTCGCGTGCTGGTACCTGCTTTTGCCATCAGTGAACTGAAGCGGGCGTTCCAGATCGGATTCTTGCTCTACATACCGTTCCTGATCATCGACATGGTTGTAGCGAGCGTTCTTCTGTCTGCGGGTATGATGATGCTCCCGCCAATCTTCATATCCCTGCCATTCAAGCTGATGCTCTTTGTGCTGGTGGACGGCTGGAACCTGCTTGTCGGATCTTTGGTCAAAAGCTTTTTCTAAAGGAGGCTTTTCTTGAGTCAGGAGCTGGTGCTCGAAATATTCCGTGGCTCGCTCAAACTGGGTATCCTCGTGATGTCCCCGATGCTTCTTGCTGCCATGATCGTTGGCCTTCTCGTAAGCATCTTTCAGTCGGCAACGCAGATTCACGAGATCACGCTCACGTTTGTACCAAAAATATTGGCGCTTGTGCTCTGCCTCATGTTCCTTTTTCCGTGGATGCTTAATCATCTTGTGACTTACACAACCACGCTATTCAATAATTTGCCGGTATACGTGAGGTAAGGAGCCCGATGATCATCGATGTGCCCAAGTACCTGCTCATCTTCTTCCGGGTGCTGTCGATCCTCTGGTTGCTACCTATCTTTTCGATGAGAAGCGTCTCCGTCCTGTTCAAGGTAGCCTTCGCCATCGTAACCTCGTTACTGATCACGGAAGTTGTGCCTTACGCGGAAACGCTCGCCAATGACCCGTACGGCATGCTGCTGGCTGTCCTTAGGGAAGTGCTGATCGGGTTGTCCATTGGATTTGCCATCCGGCTCCTCTTCATGTGCGTCCAGGCCGCCGGTGAGATCGTCAGCTTTCAGACCGGCTTTGCCTTTGCGCGCGTGGTGGACCCGTTCTCTTCGGGTCAGGCATCCGTCCTGGAGCAGTTCCTGTACATGCTCGGCATCATGATTTTTTTTTCGGTGGATGCGCACCATATCGTGGTCAGGGGCCTCTATGCCAGCTTCAAAGAGCTCCCTCTCGGGGCCGCAACATTCAGCGGCGGCCTCTTTAATTATTTCATAACCGCAACAGGCCGCATCTTTTCCCTGGGCCTCAAGTTCGGAGCCCCGCTGGTGGTGGCGCTCTTTCTCATTGAGCTTGCGCTCGGTCTTCTTTCGCGCATGATACCCACGATGAACATCTTCGTGGAAGGCTTGCCGGTCAAGGTCTTCGTCTCCCTGTCGGTACTCTCCCTGGCCCTTGGCTTCATGGCCCCTGCTTTGACGAGCCTTTTCAGGGGCATTGACACGGAGTTCGTGCGCGTTCTGAGGTTTATGAGGTAGGTATGGCTGAAAGTTTTCAGGAAAAGACCGAAAAGCCCACCGAAAAGAGGCTCGAAGAAGCCAAGAAGAAAGGGCAGGTCATCCGTTCACCGGAGCTTGGCTCCTGCTTCATCATACTTTTTTCCTCGCTCTTTTTCTACTTCACCTTTTCCTACACCTTTCAGGACGCCTTCAAAACGTATGTTAACTATGTGCACAGCATCAACATGGAGGTGACCCTCTCCAATATCGGCAGCCTTTTCACGACGGGCGTCTACAAGTGGCTCTTGATGGTGCTGCCCATTTTCGCCCTTGTGACCCTGGTGAGCATCGCGGGTACCGTGGCGCAGGTCGGCTTCATGTGGAGCCCGCAGGTCTTCAACGTCGACCCTAACAGGCTCAACCCCATAGCGGGATTGTCGCGATTCTTTTCAATCCGCTCCCTGCAGGAGGTAGTGAAGGCGCTTGCAAAGATCGCTATCCTCACCTACCTGAGCTACTCCATCATCAGGGACGAGTTTCCCACGATCCTTTCGCTGGTCCAGAAGGACGTGCGTTTCACCGTCGGGTACGCGGGCGAGATCGCATTCAGGCTTGCGCTCAAGCTGGCCATCGTTTTTCTCTTCCTTGCCGGCCTTGACTACCTCTTCCAGAGATGGCAGTTCATGCGAAATATGAGGATGACGAAGCAGGAGGTTACCGAGGAGCTGAAGGAGCGCGAGGGCAACCCCCTCATAAAGTCGAGAATCCGGAGCCTGCAGCGTGAATTTGCCCGCAGGCGCATGCTGGAGGATGCCAAGAAAGCGGATGTGGTTGTGACCAACCCGACCAGCTTTGCGGTGGCGCTCAAGTACGTGGTGAAAGAGATGCCCGCGCCACAGGTTGTGGCAAAGGGCGCCGGGTTCGTGGCCGACAAGATCAAGACCGTGGCCCGCATGCATGGTGTCCCTGTAGTGGAAAACAAACCCGTGGCCCGTGGCCTTTTTTACGCGGTCAAGCTGGGAGACTACATTCCGGAGAAATTCTACCTGGTTGTGGCAGAGCTTCTGGCGCAGGTCTATAAGCAGAAGAAGAGGGTGGGTCTCTAGTGGAGAACGTACTCACCTGGGTGAGGGGAAAGAGTGATCTGATCATCGCCACCAGCGTTGTGGTGGTAATACTGATCATGATCGTCCCGCTCAACCCCTTCTTCATCGATATGTTCATCTCCTTAAGCATCTCTACGTCCCTGATGATCCTTCTTATGGGCATGTACACGCAGCGACCGCTCGACTTTTCGGTCTTTCCCTCGATCCTGCTGATTGTCACCCTGTTCAGGCTTTCTCTCAACATTGCCTCAACGCGGCTCATCCTCCTCCATGGAGATGAGGGGGCACAGGCGGCAGGGCGCATCATAAAGGCCTTCGGCACCTTCATCATCGGTGGGAACTATGTGGTCGGGGCAATCGTCTTCCTGATCCTGATCATCATCAACTTTGTCGTGATCACAAAAGGTGCGGGCCGTGTCGCAGAGGTGGCGGCCCGGTTCACGTTGGACGCCATGCCGGGCAAGCAGATGAGCATCGATGCAGACCTGAACGCCGGCCTCATAGACGACATGCAGGCAAAAGAGCGGCGGGCGCGCATCGAGATGGAGGCGGACTTTTATGGCGCCATGGACGGAGCCAGCAAATTCGTGCGCGGTGACGCCATAGCAGGGGTGATCATCATTTTTGTCAACCTGATAGGCGGATTTGTGATCGGCGTGGTGCAGAAAGGCATGTCGATGACGGACGCCCTTTCCGTTTACACGATCCTGACCATAGGTGACGGTCTCGTGAGCCAGATACCCGCCCTGCTCACGTCGACCGCAGCCGGTATCATCGTGACGCGGGCGGCAGGGGAGTCAAACCTCGGCCGGGATGTGGTTACGCAGTTCACCAACCAGCCCAGGGCCATGGTGCTCGCCTCGGTAATTTTGATCTGCGTGGGAATGGTGCCGGGCATACCCGCCATCCCCTTCCTGATACTCGCATCGGTGACTGCTGGCGCAGGGTACGTGATCACCAAGGCTCAACGGGAAGAGGCGTTAAAGCTTCCCGAGGTGCCTGCTGATATGGCGGAAAAGGCCGAACTGGTCCAGCCGGTGGATGCCCTCGAGATTGAGATCGGGTACGGTCTCATTCCCATTGTGGACACGGACCAGAGCGGTGAACTCCTCGACAAGCTCAAGGCGATACGAAAGCAACTGGCTGGTGAGCTGGGTGTCGTCATCCCGCCCATCAAGGTGAGGGACAATCTGCAGCTGAAGGCGGGCGAGTACGCCATCTTCATCAAAGGCGTGGAGATGGGCAAGGGAGAGCTCCTGCTTGGTCACTTGCTGGCCATGGGTGCCGACGATCAACACCGGATTCCTGACGCCATACCCACCCGGGAGCCCGTCTTTAACCTGGATGCCAGCTGGGTCAAGGAGAAGGACAGGGATCGCTACACGTCCGACGGGTTCACGATCGTCGATCACGCCACAGTCATCGCCACGCACTTGACGGAGATCTTGCGAAACAATGCCCACGAGCTCATGGCGAGGCAGGAGGTGCAGAAACTCCTGGACACCATATCGACCACGCACCAGAAAGTCGTCGAGGAGTTGACGCAGAACGGGGCCGGTGTCGGGGTCGTCCAAAAGGTGCTCCAGAACCTCCTGAGGGAGCAGGTATCGATCAGGGACCTTGCGACCATCCTCGAAACGATCGCCGATTACGCCATGTCGACAAAGGACCCGGACGTCCTGACCGAATTCGTGCGGCAGCGCATGGCGAGGAGCATCCTAAAACAGTACTTGGTCGACGGCATGCTCCATGTCCTCATTTTTGAGAAGGCGCTGGAAGAAAAATTGATATCGAGCGTCCAGACCTCGGAACAAGGAACGTATCTTGCACTAGACCTCTCATTCACGCAGCAACTGATCGACAAGATTGGCAACGAAGTGAAGAACATGATGGTACAGAACATCCAACCGGTCATTCTGGTGCATCCGATCATCCGGGGCAAACTGAGGAGACTGCTCGAACGGTATATACAGGGCATCACGGTCATATCGCACAACGAGATCCCGCAGCAGATCAAAATCAAATCGGCGGGGGTGATAAAGGCGCATGAAGGTTAAACGGCTCTTTTTTGAAAGTGTCAAGGACGGCATCAAGAGGATCAAAAGTGAGTTTGGTCCCGATGCCATCATCATAGACATCAAAGAGAACATGGATGGCGCTCGCAAGGGTTACGAGATACTGATTGCCATCGACGAAGAGAGCGTTCCCCAGGAAGCCCAGTCGGGAGAGGTGATGAAGCGTATCGACGAGATTACCTCGACTATTAAGACCTTGCACGAGCGCATGATGTCCATGGAAACAGATACCCTGAAGTACCGGGTGGAGGCTTTCCCGGCGACCCTCAGGGCAATCTACGACAGGATGGTAGAGAACGGGGTAGATTCGAAGCTGGCATTCTCCATGGTCGCCGAAGTTTACGGGGAGACGGGCAAACTTGCGGAGGATGCCGGAAAGGCTGGCTACTTCCTGAAGAGGATCCTGGCCAAGAAGATCCGTGTCAGCACCGTGGATAATTCCAAGGAGCCGATCCTTGTGCTCGGCCCGAGCGGGGCGGGCAAGACTGAGACGTCAAAAAAGCTGGCAAAAAAGCTGGCAGACTCAGGCGTGCCCGTTTCGATCATCGCATACGAGCCTCAAAAAAGGGAGCGGTACAACGAGTTCATGCTTTTTTCAGAGCAGACCGGGATACCCTTCTATTTCACGGTAAACGATGAAGACCTCCCATTCATTGTCGAACGGGAGTCCAGAAAGAAGATCATTGACGTGACAGGAAATGAACGGCTCCAGAGAAAGGCGGTAGAGCGCCTCAAAGGGTGCTCTAAGCTCGTACTCTTCCCGGCGTGGACAAGGCCCGAGAAGGTGAGAGACTTTTGCAGCCAGTTCAACGGAACGGATGTGGCGGGCCTCGTCTTCACCAAGCTCGATGAAGAGAGATCGCTGGGCCATGTGTGTGCCCACCTCCTCTCTCTTGAGAAGCCGGTCTATTTCCTGACGACAGGCATGGGCATCGGGGATATCATCGTCCCCGATCAGGAGACATTTTACACACTAGCACTAGAGGAGAATGCATGGAGGCGCGAAGAAAAAGGACAATAGCGATTACCAGCGGAAAAGGGGGGGTGGGGAAATCGTCGATCGTTTCAAACATGGCATACCTCCTCAGCAACATGCGAAAGTCGACGTACATCCTTGACGCTGACCTGGCGCTGGGCAACATCGACATCATGCTCGGCATGGTGCCCAAGTTCAACATCAGGGACCTCATCAACGGGACAAAGCAGATGAAGGATGTCATCGTCGAAGGGCCTTTCGGCATCAAGATTATCCCCGCCACATCGGGTCTTTCAGAGTTTTCCAACCTCTCGATGGAAGAGAAGAACATACTCCTCTCCTCGTTCCAGGACATTCCGGACTACGACTTTCTGCTGATGGATACGTCAGCGGGGATCTCTTCGAACGTGGTTTATTTCAACGCCATAAGCGAGGATGTGTTTGTGATCATTACGCCTGACCCGGCCAGTCTGACCGACTCCTATGCAACGATCAAGGTCCTGACCAAGGAGACCGGCAGGCGCGATTTTCAGATCATCGTCAACATGGTCAGGGACGAGAGGGAGGCACTTGACATGTACAAGAAGATCCTTCTCGTGAGCGACAGGTTCCTCAATATCGCTCTTGACTTCGCCGGTTTCATCCCGATCGACAAGAACGTAAATGCGGCGGTCAAGAGACAGAAGCTGTGGGCTGAGACATATCCCGACACCCATGCCACGAAGGCCCTTGTACAAATCTGCAACAAGCTGGTGGCTTGAGTATGCTCAAGAAAGCGTATAGGAGACAAGAGGCAGACGAGAGAGAGAAGGTAATAGCGGAGTTTCTCCCTATCATCAAGCACCTGGCGTTCAAGGTATCCAGGGGCTTCGATGACGAAGGCGTCACCGAGGACCTTATCTCATCGGGAGTGCTCGGCCTGCTCGAAGCGATGGAGAAGTTTGACCCGGCCAGGGGCATCAAGCTTAACACATACGCCTACCTGCGTATCCGGGGCGCCATGATCGATGAGTTGCGAAAACGGGACTGGTTTCCGAGAAGCGCAAGGACAAAGGCCAAGAAACTGGAGGAGGTGATACGTAAGCTCGAATCGCGGCTGGGGCGGTACCCGAGCGAGGAAGAGGTGGCCCGGGAGCTGAAGATCGACCTCGAAGACTATCTTGAGATGCTCAAGGACTTCGGCAGCCTCTCAATTCTGAGCATCGAGGACATCTCCGAAATATCGGGCGTTGAGCGCGACGGGCTCATACGCTACGTGATGGAAGATGGTGCCAGCCCGGAAAAATGCGCGGAGATGCGTGAACTGGAATCGCTTCTCGCCAACGAACTGGAGCGGCTTCCGGAGAAACAGAAGCTCGTACTGAGCCTCTACTATTACGAAGACCTGAACATGAAGGAGATTGCCGAGATCCTCAGCATAACCGAAGCGCGCGTCTCCCAGATACACTCCCAGGCAGTCCTGAGCCTGCGGACATACATGAAAAAACGTCTCAAGAGCTAATTTCAACCTGCAACCAACACTCGATTAACACCGAGGGGATCGCGTTCCCTTCGCTCTCCGGCACTCCGCCTTTGACCAGTACTAAGGCCTTGTTCGCTTGGAGTCCACAACTTGGCTTTCCAGCCTCAAACAATGCACGCCACCCTTACGGGACGCTCCCCTCGGCCAAGCCGATTACAAAGGCTCCGTGATGTTCGCTTCCGGGAACGCTATCGTTTGGATCGGCTTCATCGCGAGTTGAAATAAGAGGTTAAAGTTCGTCGTCGATCATTCGATAAAGTAAAGGAGGGAGAATTGTATGGTCACTCAGGAGCAGATAAGAAAAAAACTGAAGCAGATCGATATCTTACCCACGTTTCCCAAAATTGTTACGGGGATACTGGCGCTGATCGATGACCCTATGAGTTCTGCATCGGATCTTGCGCGTCACATGGACCCCTCCATGACGGGCGAGATCCTGCGCATAGCCAACACCGCCTATTTCGGGACGAGGAGTTACCGGACCATCCAGACCATAGAGCGGGCCATAGCTGTCATCGGTTACGAACACCTGGCCTATGTCGTCCTGCAGATGCCTTTCCTCGGTCTATTGAACCGCTCCGACAATACCTTCGACCGCGACCGGTTCATCACGCATGCCGTAGTCACCGGCATTCTGGCCAAGAGCATAGGGTTCAATGCGTCCTCACCGGTAGACCACAACGAGATCTACATCAGCGGCATCCTCCACGATGTGGGCAAGATCATCATGTACCGGTATTTCAAAAGAGAGTGGGAGGAAATGAATGGGTTGATAGAGAGGAAGCGTGTCCCCGCCCTGGATGCTGAGATGGAGGTTTTCTCTGCACACCATAGTGATATCGGCGCCACGCTGCTGGGGATATGGAACCTCCCGCCCGCGATTGTCAACGGCGTCAAGTACCATCACGCGCCGGACGCTGCTCCGGAGAACAGGGAGAGCGCCATTGCCACATCCCTCGCCGATCAGTTTGCAAAGATGATTGACCTTGAAATAGACCTGGTCAGCTTCGACGACTTTGCCGCGCGCCACCGGGATTTCTGTCGGGTCATAGCAGAATCTGCGTGTACGCCCACAGCCAAGGATGAAATCAAGTTTCTCTCTTCGGCATTCGACTCCCTGAAGAGTGCCAAACGACTCATAGACGTAACCACGGGCGAGGAAGATGGGGACCATGCGGACCATGTGGACCATGCGGACCATGTGGACCATGTGGACCATGGGGACCATGGGGACCATGCGATTGATGGTTCGGGTGCTGGTGCCGGTTGTGGTACAGGCCATAGTTGGGGCCCTACTGGGGGCCATAGTGGGGGCCATAGCAAGTGATGATTCGGGTTCTGATTGTTGATGATTCAGCCGTGATGAGGCGGATCATTTCCCGCATGCTGGGCAAAGACCCGTCCATAGAAGTTGTCGGCACAGCCGAGAACGGTCAAGATGCAATCGAGAAGATTGAGCTCCTGAAGCCGGACGTCGTCACCATGGACGTCGAGATGCCCCGCATGAACGGCCTTGAGGCGCTCAAAATCATCATGGCTCGCTGTCCTGTTCCCGTCATCATGTTGAGCGCATTAACTAAGGAGGGGGCGGACACAACGCTCGACGCCCTCAACATGGGCGCTTCCGACTTTGTACCGAAGGATTTTTCTAGCGGCAGCCTCAATATAACGCGAATAGAGGAGGAACTGCTGAGGAAGATTCGAGCGATCGCAAAAAGACACGTACGCTCTTTTTCTATACGGCCGGAAGAGCAGAAAAAGCCTCTTTCGTTCCGGCCGGGAGGAAAGACGTTTCGTGCTATCCTTGTGATGGGCGCATCAACAGGTGGGCCTGTAGCGCTTCAGCACATTCTGACATCACTACCACGCGATTTTCCGGTACCTATCGCCATAGCTCAGCATATGCCCAAGGCCTTCACGCAGTCTTTTGCCGAACGGCTGAACGGCCTCGCACAGATCGAGGTGAAAGAGGCTGAGCAGGGGGAACCCCTTCGTTCCGGAACCGCCCTTCTTGCGCCGGGCGACACACATTTGAGCATCCGCAGGAAAGGGGCCGGAATAGTTGTGGAACTTGTTGATGACCCCAGCTACGTCTACAGACCATCCGTCGATCTCCTCTTCTCGGGTGTCGCGAGCATCTTCGAGTCGAGAGTCGTGGCGGTCGTATTGACGGGTATGGGCACTGACGGGCTGGCTGGGGTACGGGAGGTGAGGGCAAAGAATGGATACGTCATTGCTCAGGACGAAGAAACCTCTGCTGTTTTTGGCATGCCTAAGGCTGTCATAGAGGGCCGGCTTGCCAATATCGTCGCTCCGGTGCAGAAGATAGCCGAAGAAATCGTAAGGGTGTTATGAAGGAGGGGCCGCCAAAACAGAAGCCAGGGATGAAGCCTTCGGCTCCGGCACGGCTCGAGCGCGCAGTCATAGCCGGGGATGCTTTGCAGAAGGAAAAAGCGATAAATGCAATTCTTCGTTCTTCGTCGAAGAGCGTCGTAGGGGAGCTGATAGGGCTTCTCACAAGCACGGATGCGGATGTGCGCATGAATGGGCTTTCGCTCTTGAAGCGTGTGGGAGGGCGCAATCTGAGCCCCGTCCTGGATCTGCTCAAGGCGACTGACCCCTGGATGCGGATGTGTGCATGCGAAATCATGGGTGAAGTTAAGAAGAAAAGGGTAGTGCCTCACCTCATCACCTGCAGCCAAGACCCTGACCCCAATGTGCGCAACGCTGCGTGCATCGCCTTGGGGGAGTTCAGGGACGCCGCGGCCGTAGATGCCCTTCTTGCGGCGTTGCAGGACGAGGAGTCGATCGCCTTTTGCGCCGTACACAGTCTCGGAAAGATCGGATCGGACAGGACCATTCCATACCTTTGGAAGACCTTTGTGAAAAAAGACGGGGTACTGGCGCTGATTGCCTGTGAGGTGCTCCTTGGTTTCAGAAGTCAACAGGTGTGGCGGGATGTGTTCCTCGTTCTCAAGGGGTGGAGTGAGCAGAAGAGAGATATCTTCGTTCGGACGGTATTGGAAAAGGAAGTGCCCGCAGTGCTCGATATGCTCTTCGACACGATGGTAGAAAGTCTTTTCAGTCATCTGGCGCGGCATGTCCTTGCTGACGGGAAATGGTCTCCAAGGCTCATGGGTCTGCTGGCTAGGTTCAGGCGGCCGGAGACGTGCGACATCCTGCTCGATGCCCTGAGAACCCTGGACCAGGATTCAGAGGGATTCGACGATCTGCTTGATATTTTTGTCGGACTGCACGAGGTGTGGCAATTCCGGTCAGAGGAGTATCTGCAGAAAGATCCACAAGAGCTACTTCCCTTCATCCGCGCGTGTGGCATGGCGGGTCACAAGATTCCCGCGGAGACAATAGAGCGGCTATTCATGCATGCACCCCTTGCTGTCAAGAGGGAGTTGATGCGGCAGCTTTCCTCGGTCATAGACGGTGATGCCACCAGTCTCATGCGAAAGGCGCTCACCGATGAAGACGGTCATATCAAGGGCGATGCGGCGCTTGCAGCCGCCCGGCTGGGGCTTGCGGGTTTCACGGAAGAGATCGTCAATATATCGGTAGACGGGTTCCTTGATGTCAGAAGAAAGGGGCTCCAAGCACTCGCCGCGCTCGACAAGAAGAGACTCGGCGACGTGGTCGAGACGCTTGCGCGCAGCGGCCGGAGTGATGACAGGAAAATTGCCCTGACCGCAGTAGATCAGCTGGATAAGGAGCGAACATTCGGGGTCATGCAGGTGCTGCTCGATGACCCTGACGACTCGGTTGTCAAGAGCGCCATCCATACAGCCGGCAACATACTGCCGCGGGATAACCGGTATCTCAAGGCTCTCAACAAACTGTTGGCAGAACGGCCCGTGCTTCACGAACTTCTCAGGGTCATTCGGGAACAGAAGCTTGACGCGTTCAAAGACCCATTGGTGAAGCTCTTAGGAGAGCAGGGCGACGATGCATGGACGCGTTATCAGGTGCTGACCGCTCTCGCAGCCTTCCGGGATCATTCACTCTTGAACGTGTTTGTGAGGTCCTTGCAGGACGAAAATATATTGATTAAGATCGGAAGCATCAAGGCCCTTTCCGAACTCGCCGATGCCACAGCCATGGCTCATGTCAAGCCATTCATGAGGAGTCGGGACCCGGCCCTTCGTTCCGCTGCCAGCGCGGCCGTCAAAGAGCTCCGCCGGCTGGATCAGAAATGGTCGCCATGAAGAGAGAGGAATTTACAGTTCTACGCTCGTTCGTGTACGAGAAAGCAGGCATCTACTTCTCCGACAAGAAGGCCTATCTCCTGGAGAACCGGCTTAAGAACCGCCTGAATGAACTGAACCTCTCCTCGCTCCAGGACTACTACTATTACCTGCGGTATGGTGACGGGGCGAAAGATGAACTCTACAATTTTTTTGACGTTGTCACCACGAACGAAACCAGCTTCTTCAGGAACCCGGCGCAGATGGAGACGTTCAAGTGGATTCTCCAGTCGGAACACCTCAATGGTGAGAAGCGCTCCGACCCTCTGAGGGTCTGGAGCGCGGGATGTTCGACGGGCGAGGAACCCTACACGATTGCGATCATCATATCGGAGATGATGGAGTCACTAAGGGAGTTTCGCCCTTGTAGCGTGTATGCCACTGACATAAGCAGGAGGGCGCTCCAGTCGGCAGAAAGAGGCTCGTTCAACAGTTACGCCATGCGCCATGTGGAGAGCCGCATCAGAGAAAAGTATTTCACCCGGATCAAGAGCAATTACGCTGTTAATGAATCGGTCAAGAAATGGGTGAAGTTTGACTTCATGAACCTCAACGACGACGCGTATCGGAGATTCGGCCACATGGATGTCGTCTTTTGCCGGAATGTACTGATCTACTTTGACGACGCCATGAGGAGAAAGGTGGCGGAGCACATGTACGCGTCACTGAGACCGGGAGGGTACCTTCTTCTGGGTCATTCAGAGTCACTCTATCCCGTTTCAAAGCTCTTCAAGCCGATAGTCCTTCCCGGGGCCGTGCTCTACCAGAGGGAGAGGGTTGATAAGTGAGAAAGGTGCTGGTGGTCGATGACTCCCTGTGCACACGAAAGCTGCTTTCCATGATGCTCAAATGTCACGGCTTCACCACCGGCGAGGCTGAAGATGGGCTCGATGCTCTTGAAAAGCTGGGTACTATGAAAGTGGACCTTGTGATCGTGGAGCGGGAGATGCCCAACATGGATGGACTTAGCTTCGTGAAAAGCGTAAGGAATAGTTTTCACCTCCTGAACATGCCCGTGGTCATGGTGACTGATCGAGTAGGGGAGGGTTTTGAAAATGATGCGCTTCGCGCGGGGGCTGACCTTATCTTGGCGAAACCCGTTGCAGCTGCCGCACTCATCTCGGGAATAGAAGGCGTGCTGAGGGGACGTGACGGCCAATGACAATGACCAGTGACAGTGACCAATGACCAGTGACAGTGACAATGACAATGACCAGTGACAATGAATTGCTAGGCGGAGACGAACTGCAGGAGATAATACAGGAGTTCATCGTGGAGTGCACGGACCTCATTGACTCCGCCACCCGCGATCTCGTTGGGGCGGAAAAGAACCCATCGCCCCAGGTCATAAACAGTCTCTTCCGGGCAGTGCACACCATTAAAGGAACCGCAGGCTTTCTCGGCTTTACGCATCTCGCCAGCCTTGCGCACCGCGCAGAGGACGTGCTCGGTCGGGCAAGAAAAGGGGAGATCAACCTCGAGCCCGCGATTATTACGACCCTACTCAAGGCGATGGACGTGATGAAATTGCTGGTGGATGACATCAGTTTATGTGGCCCGTTATGCGGCACGGAGGCGTCCTCGGGCAAAGAAGCGTCATCCTGCAAAGAAGCGTCATCCTGCACGGAAGCGTCCTCGGGTAAAGTGGAGAGGGATATCAGCCGACTCCTTCAGGAGCTGGAGACGATTGCGGGCAAGCCTGCCGAGACAGTAGTCCGGACAGACACCCTCTTGCCTGGACCCACTGAGAACGTATCTGCCATGCCGCAGGAGGGACTGAACCGATCCATAGGGCCTGCTATAGAATCCGCGGCAGAATCAGCGACAGAATCGCCAGCAAATACCTTAGAACCCGAGCGAGCAGTTAGTGACGTTCCTGCTGGGCAGGATGGCCCTAGGACGCTCCTGGGAAAAGAGCAGACCGTTCGTGTGGACGTGCGAAAACTGGACGACATCATGAATCTCGCGGGAGAGTTGGTCCTTGGCAAGAACCGGCTCGCGCTGTTGAATTTCCTCCTGAAAGAGAAAGAGGAGACACACGATACCCTGCTTGATACCCTGACCGAAGTGACGAACTACATAGAGGTGATCACCAACGACCTGCAGGTTGCCGTCATGAAGGCACGATTGGTGCCGGTTAGCAAGCTCTTTAACAAGGTACCCAGGCTGGTGCGAGACCTGTGCGCTGCATGCGGCAAGGAAGCTGACCTGCAGATCGAAGGGGGCGAGACAGAGCTGGACAAGTCACTTATCGAGACACTGCATGACCCCTTGACGCATGTGATTAGAAATGCGGTCGATCACGGTATCGAGGGTCCGGCGGAACGGAGAGGGAAGGACAAGAACCCCAAGGGCATGATTTTGCTGAAGGCATACAGTCAGGGTAACCAGGTGGTGATTGAGATCGCTGACGACGGGCGGGGAATAGATGTAGATGCGCTGCGCGCCAAGGTGATAGACAAGGGGCTGGCGCTCGCGTCCGAAGTGGAGCGTATGCCAGTTGAAGAGGTATCGAACTTCATCTTTGTTCCCGGGTTCAGCACCGCCAGGGAAGTCACATCCGTATCGGGCAGGGGCGTGGGAATGGACGTTGTTAAGACAAACATCGAACGGATAAATGGGCATGTCTATGTGAATTCTGAGAAGGGGAGGTGGACCAGACTTACCATCACCCTGCCCTTGACGCTTGCCATCATGAAGGCGCTCCTTGTCCGGGTGGGTGGGGATCTGTATGCTCTGCCACTCAGCGTTGTCCTGGAAGTGGTCAAGCCAAAGCAGGGCCTCGTCAAGGCAGTGCGGGGCAGCGAAGTCCTGGTGCTTCGCGAGGAGATCATACCGCTTCTCCCCCTTGCCAGGATCCTCTCATGTAATCTCGCTTCTGATGATGAAGGATCGGTGATTATCTGCAAAGGACCTGACCGGCCCATCGGGCTTCGAGTCGACATGGTAGTGGGCCAGGAGGAGGTTGTGATCAAGACACTGGGTGAGTTTCTCAAAGGCGTCAAATGGGTCTCCGGGGCAACGATCCGTGGGGATGGGGAGATCGCCCTCATACTCGACCTTGCCGGGATAATGACCAATTTTTATCGGCAGCGCGTAGCGGCGTAACGCCCATTTATTCCTATATACGATACTTCACTGCTGAACCTCCGTATCGGAAACGTGCCTGCCTCTCGTTTAGGCCGCTCTCACTCTCTTCCTCGTTTGCCAGTGCTGCGCTCAGGAGAAGTCCTCCTGGCCTAAATTAGTTATTGTTCAGTGTAGAAACAGCCGGTTACAGCTTACAAACGGCAAACCACGAGACGAGGCCTACAGGTCCCACTCACGATTCGCTGCGTAGGATAGCACAATGATTAGGGATTCTATGAAGCACGGTTTTTGCATGAACCTATGGTACTCCACGAGGTCGATGAATACCTAGGCGACCGGAAGGGCAAGTGTATGGCGGATAGCAACGTGCGGGAACTGGTGGCGTTCAGGATTGACACCGAAGAGTTTGCCGTGGACATCGGGAGCGTGCAGGAGATCAACAGGGTGGTGGAGATAAGAAGGATCCCCAACGCACCCCCGCACGTCCAGGGCGTGATCAACCTGCGGGGGAAGATCACCCCTGTCGTCGATCTGAGAGGAATGCTGGGCTTTCCGGCGAGGCCGACGGACGGACAGAGCCGCATTATCGTAGTCGAGGTAGGCGGCGCCGTGATAGGATTTCTTGTAGACGCGGTTTCAGAGGTGGTACGCCTTCCGAAAGCGTCGATCGATACGCCTCCCAACGTGGCTGGTGGTGATTCTGTATTTGTCGATGGTGTTGGCAAGCTGGACAAAAGGCTCCTGATCCTGCTCAATCTGCAGAAGATGTTTCTGTCTCCCGAGGGCGTGAGAGTGACTGGTCTCGGCTAAGTGTGCCGCCGAAAAGGGCAGGTGCCGAACGGGCCTGTCGGTCGTAGGGGTGCTCATGGCAGGGTTTTTCGACGTGGACCTGATCAAACGAATACCTCAAGTGGACAAGAAAGTGCGCCTCGTCGGGCTCTACAAACGGCGGGAGCGGGAGAGCCAAAAGGAACATGAGAGGCATGCCAGGGAGGAACGAACCGCTGGCAGCAGCGGGGTGGCTGATGCGGACGATGTTGGAGAAAAACGGACTATTGACATCACCGTGTGAAGAATTTGCCCCAGGGAAAACTTTTCCCACCCCCAACTTGAGAGAAGTCTGTCTCGTCTATCTAGTCCGTTCGGCCTAACTAAGAACCAGTGATCGGTGATCAGTGATCAGTGATCAGTGTCCAGAAGGACCAGAGAAACCCGAGAAACTAGAGAAACCAAAGAAACCAGATGGGCCAGACAGACTAAATAGACTAAATGGACTATATAGACGAGACGAACCAGACAGAGCAGTTGGCAGCCTTGACATGGCACATCATTTGCTTAATTGTCCTGGACAGAGGTTCTGATGAGCGGCGTTTACACGGTAGTCAGTGGGGCGATAGCGCAAGAGAAGCGGTTGGCGGTCATCAGCGCCAACCTGGCCAACGCCATGACCGCGGGGTATAAGGCGCACAAGCCGGTTTTTGAGGGCGTCTTGAGCTCCAGCGTCATAGACGTGGACCAGGCGGACAACACATTTGTGGGTCTGTTCGACGCCCACATCAACTTCGCTGAAGGCTCGCTCATCAACTCAGGCTCAAAGCTCGACGTTGCGATCCAGGGAGAGGGCTTCTTCGCAGTACGCACCGCGCAGGGCACGAGATACACGCGCAACGGCCAGTTCGCGATCGATCGCGACAAGAGACTGGTTACGCATGATGGAGATCTGGTGCTGGGTGATAATGGGGAGATACTACTGGATGGCATAAACGTGCTCGTTGAACAGGACGGCTCGGTCTACGTAGATAAAGATGGCACTCTGGGCAATCGGGTTCTCGCAGGTAAGCTGAAGATCGTCCGCTTTGCGGATAACGCATATCTGCAGCCCATAGGCCGCTCGCTCTTTGCCAACATGAACCCGGAGATGCGCGAGATTCCTGCAGAGGAATGCACGCTGAACCAGGGATATTACGAGGCATCCAATGTAGAAGTCGTCAGGGAGATGATCGACATGATCGCCTGTATGCGCGCATACGAGGCATACAGCAAGGTGCAGCAGTCTTTCGGGGATATGACTTCGAAACTGATGGAAATAGCTAAGGTGTAGGAGGAGAGATGATTAGAGCTCTATGGACATCGGCCAGCGGCATGTTCGTGCAGCAAAAAACCCTTGATGTGATCTCGAACAACATAGCGAACGTGAATACAGCCGGCTTCAAGAGAAGCAGGGCTGATTTTCAGGACCTCATGTACCACACGCTCCGGATGGCCGGGGTGCGCACCCAGGAAGGCTACCAGGTGCCTACCGGCATCCAGGTGGGGCACGGGGCTGTGATGGCATCCGTACAGAAACTCTTCATGCAGGGCGATTACCAGCATACGGAAGCGGAACTCGATTGCGCGATAGAAGGGATCGGCTTCTTTCAGGTCACGCTTCCCACAGGGGACAGGGCCTACACGAGGGGTGGTGGCTTCAAGACCGATTCCGAGGGGCGCGTCGTGACGGCCGACGGGTATCCTCTTGAGCCGAGCATCACGATCCCGCAAGACTCAACCAAGGTTTCCATAGAAGCGGATGGTACCGTGTCAGTGCTCGTACAGGGGCAGTCCAGGCCCCAGCAGGTGGGACGCATCGAGCTTGCCACGTTTACGAACATGGCAGGCCTTTCAGCCGTCGGCAAGAGCCTCTTCCTTGAAACAGACGCGAGCGGGACTCCCATCACAGGGAATCCACTCTCAAACGGCCTGGGCAGTGTGCGTCAGGGGTATCTGGAAATGTCGAACGTGAACATTGTGCAGGAAATGGTCAACATGATCGTCAGCCAGAGGGCGTACGAGGTAAGCTCCAAGGCAATACAGGCTGCTGACGAGATGCTCCAGATCGCTAACAACGTAAGGCGGTAAAAATGGTTGCGCGCTTGTGTGCTCTTCTTGCGGGGTTGCTCTTGTTAGCTGCCGGAGTTGCTTTCGGCCAGGAGCACACGTCCGTTGAAAGGCGCCTCACGGAACTCCTGAAAAATGAATATGGCAGAACCGGGGTCTACGTGAAACTGGAGGGTGTCCCGGCTCATCTGAAGCAGGCGGCCAGAATACGTTCCGTAAGGCTCCACAAGGTGCCGGACATAAACGGCAAGGGTCTTGCCATTGTAGAGGCCGAAGCCGAGGATGGATTGGTTCGTGCGTCGTATGTACCCTTCAAGGTATTCGAAACCCGGGCACTCTTCTATACCAAAAGAGCAATGACAAGAGGGAGCCCCATTGGCATAGAGGACGTGGACAGCAAGGATTCGAGCGTGAGCCACAGCGAGCTCATCTACCCGAAGGACCTGGAGGCCCTGCTCGGAAAAGTGCTTAAGAAGGATGTGGCCGCTGGCACGGTCTTGACCAACACCATACTCGACAGTCCCCAGGTGATTCGCAAGGGCGAAATGGTCACTATAGTCGGCGAGAGCAAGTTGCTTTCCGTAAGGACGAAGGGAAAGGCTGAGCAGGCGGGCCGGGTTGGCGACAGGATACGCGTTCGGAACATTTCTTCGGGCCGTGAAGTATTCGGTACAGTGACAGAGGGGCGCGTAATAACAGTTGATTTTTGAGGTGCTGCGATGAAGGTAGTAACACTCTTCCTGCTTGTGGTGATTATGGCAGCGGCCTGTTATCCGCTGGAGCAGTCGCGCATCAAACAGGAGCCTTTCGTGCTTGACAGCCTCCACCGGCAGGTGGGCCAGGTTCAGCGGGACCAGGCATCTGCGAGTCTCTGGGCAGGCGGGGTCAATGGTAATCCCTATTTTGGTGACCACCGGGCCAGAAACCTGGGTGACCTCCTCACGGTCAAGATTGTTGAAGTGTCCCAGGCCTCTGAAAAAGCTACGACTGACACAGGCAGAACATCCGAGATCAGTGCGGGAATTCCCAATTTTTTCGCGTGGCCGGGGGCCAATCCGCCTAAGAACGTAGTCCCGAACAGTCTGATCAACGCCAATACAAATAACACGTTTGCAGGCACCGGCGAGACCACGAGGAGCGGCACCATTACAGCCACGCTGTCGGCAAAGGTGATTGAAGTCTTTGCCAACGGCAATCTCGCAGTTGAGGGCAAGCGGGAATTATACGTGAACAACGAGAAAAAAGAGATCCTGCTGCAGGGCATTGTGCGGCCCAAGGATATTAGCAGCGACAATTCAGTTCTTTCGACGCAGGTGGCTGATGCGAAGATCATTCTCACCGGAATCGGGGTCATAGGCGAAAAACAGCACCCCGGGTGG
>Ga0113563_10000281_pt1 | contig 23087 bp, 18 predicted proteins | sample Mud3Dept3metaG_FD_80117 | JGI IMG/M metagenome (GOLD analysis project Ga0113563, IMG submission 80117) | Freshwater wetland microbial communities from Ohio, USA, analyzing the effect of biotic and abiotic controls - Mud 3 Core 4 Depth 3... | ecosystem: Environmental > Aquatic > Freshwater >... | reverse complement strand
TGTTCAGGCGCCGTTAATCAATATAGGCGAAGCGGCCAAATACCTGGGGGTAGGCAGGCGGGTCATTTACCAACTGATTGAAACCGGAGAAATCAGGGCCGTAAAGGTGGGGCGGGGCCTCCGCCTTGAGATGGCAAGCTTGGAGGCCCTTAGGTCCAGGAGAGGATATCTATAGCATAGACAAGGACCAGGGCAGGCAAGGAGGAGACTCTTTATGAATTAACTGGAAATTAAGAGGGCGGAGAAAGGAGAATCGCCATGAGGAAATATTCAGGAATGTTGGCAGTTATGATCGGGGTTCTCGTCTGGGTCGGCGCGGCCTCGGCGACCGCGGCGGTTGTCGGAAAAGATGTGGAGTACCTCGTTCAGGGCGCAACGATGAAAAGCTACCTCGCCTACGATGCGGATTCCAAGGACCGCCGGCCCGGGGTGATGGTAGTTCCCGAATGGTGGGGAATCAACGATTATGTTCGGAAGCGCGCGCGAATGCTGGCGGAGCTGGGATACATCGCTCTGGCAGTGGACATGTACGGCGGCGGCAGGCAGGCTGCAACCGCCGAAGAAGCCGGGAAATTATCCTCGAAGGTCATGAGCGATTTCGCCTCCGCGCCCGCAGCTTTTAAGGGGGGGATGGATTTTTTGAAGGGACAACCCGGCGTTGATCCGAACCGGATCGCGGCGATCGGCTATTGCTTCGGAGGCGGGGTCGTTCTGAATATGGCCCGGCAGGGGGCCAGCCTCCGCGGAGTTGTCAGTTTTCACGGAGGGTTGACCGCAGCCACTTCCGTCAAGCCCGACGGCGTCACGGCCAAGATTCTCGTTCTCACCGGGGACGATGACCCGCTGGTGCCCCGGGAGCAGGTAAATGCCTTCGAAAAAGAGATGAGGGGCGCGGGGGCGGATTTCCGAGTTGTCTCTTATCCGGGAGCAAAGCACAGTTTTACCAACCCGGACGCCGACGCTCTGGGGAAAAAATTCAATCTCCCGGTGGCTTACAATGCGGAGGCGGACACGAAATCGTGGGCCGAGATGAAAGCTTTTTTAAAAACCATTTTCGCCTGAGCATCCGCAGCCTCCGCAATGGGAAATTAGGCTTATCTTCTTGCGGACCGGCCGGGCCCCCAGACCAGGGCACCTCTTGGCCTTTACGCCGGTCCTCCATTCATGGCGATTGGCCACCCGTGACTGAAGGGTTACGCAAAGTGCTATTTTGACCTTGACACGGTAAAGGCTTTTCCATAAGCTATTTCCAGAAAGTTTCTGCCGGGGAAAAATGCGATTTTTTTCCTGCAGGGATACGCCGGCAGACATTTTTCTCCGCTCATTGACGAATATCGGAAAGCGGCGGGAGAAGAAGGCCCGCCCAAGGAAGTTGCAATGAATATCCTGCTGGTTCAGCCGGCCCAGGAGCGCGGGCTTGGCTTTCGTTCTCTTGCGGTCGTTGAACCCTTGGGCCTGGAGGCGGTAGCCGGGGCCCTCCCCGAGCACCGGATCCGGATCCTGGATCTTCGCCTGGAGGACCGGCTTCCTGAGGTTTTGAAAGAATTCCGCCCTGATTTCTGCGGGATCAACTGCTCTTTCACCATCGACGTCTACCAGACCCGGGAAATCGCCACCCGGATTAAAAGCTGGAACCGGGATCTTCCGGTTTTCGTCGGCGGCCACCACGCTTCGCTTTCCCCTCAGGATTTCTTCCTTCCCGCCATCGACGGCGTGGTCATCGGCGAGGGGGAATCCCCCATCCGCGAGGTGATCCGGGTCGTGGAAAAAGGGGGCGCGCTGCGGGAAATCCCGGGGCTGGCCTTGAATCTCCCGGAAGGACTCTTCCTGACCCCCGAGCGTCCGTCCTCGGCCGGGATGGACGATCTACCGATCCCCGACCGCGGGTCGACCCGGCCCTACCGTCGTCATTATCATCTGGGGTTTCAGAAGCCGTTTGCGATCATGGAAACCGCGCGCGGCTGTCCTTACCGCTGTGACTTCTGCAGTGTGTGGAAGTTTTTCCAGGGGAAGTGCCGGATGCGCAGCCCCGAGCGGGTCCTGGTCGAGATCGAAACCATCCGGGAAAAATTCATCTTTCTCGCCGACGATAACTTTCTTATGAGCGTTCCCCGGGCCGCGGAGATCGCCCGGATGATCCTCGCCCGCAAAATCCGCAAACGTTTCACCTTTCAGGCGCGGAGCGACTCCATTGTCCGGCACCCGGAAATCATCCCCCTGCTCAAGAAGGCCGGGTTCTGGAAAGTTTTCATCGGCTTCGAGAAAATCGAAGAATCAGCTCTGGCCGAGCTGAACAAGCACAACTCGGTGCAGAATAACGAGGAGGCGCTCAAGATCCTGCGGGCGCACGGGATGGAGGTCATCGCCGCCTTCATCATCGACCCTTCTTTCCAGGCCAGCGACTTCCGGCGCCTGCGCCAGTACATCCTGGACCGGAAGCTCTACTCCCCTTCGCTCACAATCCTAACCCCTCTGCCGGGGACGGAGCTCTTTGCCCGGGTTAAGGAAAAGCTGGCGACCACCAACTATGAGCTTTTCGATTACGTTCACGCGGTTCTGCCCACGCGCATGAAGCTCCCCGATTTTTACCGCGAGTTCACCGAACTCTACAAAACAGGGTACGCCTGGTCGCAGATCGGCGTGGAGGGCGCGCTCGCCATTCTCCATGCCACCTTTTCCATTTCCCACCTCGTTTCCATGAAGCGCGCCGCCTGGGCCTCGGTGGAACCGCTGAACTACCTGGCCGGGCACGAACGGAAAATCGTCCCGTAAAGAGCAGCGCATTCATGGCTTCGCAAAAAAACTCTTCCGCCAAAGGTAGGGCAAGCCTCTCGAAACAAAAAGAAGGTCGGGCCTTCCTTCCTACTCCCCTTCGCCCAATCTCCTAACCCTGCTCAAAGTTAAAGCCGCGGACGGGCTTTTAGCGGTACAGGATTTTGTAGACTTGCCGGCTGGTAAGAACCCGCACGACGTAATTGCGGGTTTCCACGTAGTGGTTTCTCTCCACGAATTCGTCCTCGGGGAACCCGGGGAAGCGGGCCAGCCAATCCCGCACAGCCCGCGGGCCAGCGTTGTAGGCCGCCACGGCCAGATACGCCTTTCCTCCGAATTCCTCCAACAGGCGGGCCAGGTACCAGCTCCCGAAATTGATGTTCAGCTCCGGATCGTAAAGCTTCTGGGCCGCGAATGGCTGGACTTTCAGGCTTTTGGCAATGTCCTTTCCCGTCCCCGGCATGATCTGCATCAAGCCCCGGGCCCCGGCCACGGACAGCGCCTGGGGATCGAAGCGGCTTTCTTCGAGGATCACCGCGCACAGAAGGGCTGGGTCCAAGTTCCGGCTCTCCGCATGCCGGTTGATCCAGGCGGGGTTGCCCGGGGGATAGGCCAGGAGCTGCAGAGCACGTTCCCGAGCCGAAAGGTCATTCGCCAAGGGGCGGATAGCGAAATTTCTCCTCACCAGGAGATTGGAGCGATGGTATTCCCCCATCTCCCGGAAAAGCCTGGAAACCTCCAACCGCACCTCCTCCGCAGCTCCGCCGTTTTCCTCCGTAGCCTCAAGCTCCTCCAATGCCTCCGCAAAAAGGTTCAGCCGGCTCAAAAGCTTCCCTTTTTTCAGGCGCTCGGCCCCCGCCTCCCCGGCCCCAACGGCCGGATCCGGAAGGTGGGACGGGGGCGCCTCCCGAATGGGGCGGAAACCCGGTTCCTGCCCCGGGGAAATTCCCCGCCCGATCGCCAGCTGCGTGTAGTAGGACGCCGGGAATTCTCGTTGCAGGCGCAGGAAAACTTCCTCCGCCAGCTCCCGCTTTCCTTTTCTTTCCAGGGCCTTCCCTCTCCAGTAAAGCGCCTTCTCCGACCAGGGCGTCGCCGGTTTGAAAGTTTCCACCGTCTCCCAGGCCCGGGTTGCCGCCTCCGGGTCTTCTTTCCCGAGAAGGAGCCACCCGGCTTTCCAAAGGCTGGGCAGAACGAGGTTTCCCCTGGGGAACTTTGCCGCGACTTCCTGATAGGCGGCGACGGCTTCCTCCCCGCTCCCCCGATCCTCAAGAACCTGGGCCTTCAGCTGCAGAACCCGGTCTCCGTAAGTTCCTCCGGGGTAGGCCGCCGGAAAGGTTTCCGCCATTTTCAGCGCTTCCTCGCCCCGGCCCAATCGTTCCAGGGCGCGCAGCCGCCAGTAAAAAGCCTTTTCGGCGGAGGCCTTTTGCCGGGCATTCCGAACCACGAGGTGAAAGGCTTCTTCGGCCTGGGGAAATTTTTTTCTCCAGAAGAAGATCATTCCCCGCTGGAAATAGAACTCGTCGACCCAGGGTTCTCCCGCATACCCGGGCGGGTAGGTTTCCTTGGGGAGCCCCTCCAGTTGGTCCATTTCGTTCAAGGCGGAATCGTAAAGCCTGGCCTGGAAAAGGGCTTGGGTGCGCCGGAATGAGACCTCGGGGGGAACCCTCACCGGCGGAATTTTCTTTTCCTTCAGCAGCGCCTCGTACTTCTCCTTGCCGGCTTTCGCCTTGGGATGAAGAGGGTGCCGGAGCCAGACCTCCTGATACCCTCTGGCCGCCTCCGGCCATTTCTGCGCTTTCTCTTTCGCCTGCGCCAGGAGAAAGCGCGCCTGCGCGGCCGCGTCGCGCGATCCCTTCGCGCGAATCACCTGCTCGCAGAGGGAAACGGCCTCTCCCGGTTCCCCCCGGGCCAGCAGGAGCTCCGCTTGCTGCAACTGTGCTTTGGGAACCAGGAGGCTTGCCGGGTGTTTCTGCGCCATCTCCCGGAAAGCCTGCAGGGACTTTTCCTTATCCCCCGCCCCCCGCAGGACTTCCCCCCGGTAATACGCCGCATAGTCCCCCAGTTCGGGAAGCGCCGTGTCCGCCCGGGAAAAAAGGACCTCTGCGTCCGACCATTGTTCCAGGGCCTTGGCCGCCTGGGCGCGCATGAAAAGGGCCTCGCCCCGGAGACCGTCCGCAGATCCCGTTTCCAGCCTTTCAAAAACGGCAGCCGCCTGCAGGTACTTTTTTTCTTTGTAGAGGGCCAGGCCCTTCCTGAACTCCTCTTCCGCCGCAGGTTCTTGGCTTCTCCCGATCACCGGGATCAGAAAAGATCCCAGGACCAGCAAAAAGAGGAAAAGTCTGAATTCCCGGCAACGGTTTTTCAGACGGTCACTCCGGCGAAATTTTCCAGGCTCCTTTTTGGGAGTGGCCTCCGCGGAGGCCCGCAAAAGCTCCCTCGCCCCCCTTTGATTCAATCTCTCGCCCCGCTTTCTATTTCGCCAGCCGGATCACCAGAGCATCGCCCGGCTTCAATCCCAACCGATCTGCGGCCCGTCCTTGATTAAGCGCCAATTCCAAATTGTCCGAACTCCCAAAAAGCGCCAGCGGCTGTCCCGCTTTCCCCTCGCTGTATGTTTTCGAGAGTTTCTCAATCCGCCATCCCTTGCCGGAAATGCGCCATTTCTGCCCTATTAGGAACCGCCCGTGCTCGCTCCGGCCGATGTTCGTCAGCAGGTTGCCGAAAGGATCGGCCCACAAAATCCGTCCGGTCAGCCGGTTTCCTTTCCTTTCCGGGAGGGGTTCCTCCGCCCGGGTGAACTCCGAAACCCGGGGTCCGAATTTCCGCGGCGGCACGCCGGCTGACAGATGCCCGGCCACCGGTCCGAAAACATCCCGCCCCTGGAAGGTTGCGCTAACCGGCTTGCGGAAAAATCCCTCCCGGACGATGGCGTACCCCAGGTCTTTTCCGGGGCCGGAAAGGACCCCGGTAAAAATCCCGTTGTCCGGGCCGACAAAGAAATGCCGATTCTTCAGCAGGATGATCGCCCGGCGTCTTGTGCCCACACCCGGGTCGACGACAACCACGTGGACCGTGCCCTCGGGGAAATACCGGCAGGAGTTCATCAGGATGAAGGAGGCCCGGCGAATGTCCTGCGGGGGAATCTGGTGGGAGACATCCACGACCTGGCAGCGCGGGTTCGCGCTCAGGATCGAACCCTTCAGGGCCCCGGCGTATTCGGTCTCCGTCCCGAAATCGGTGATCAGGGTCACGATTCCAGATCTTTTTTCTCTCTTATCGCGGAGCATTTTTAGCTCGAAGCCGGGAAAAGGCCTTTCTGCGGATCCCTTCATGCCTCGTGCTGCCGGAGATAACCCCTTATGTATCCTTCCACTTCCTGCTCGGGTTTGATGATCCCGAAATGCCCCTCGCAAAGGATGTCGGCCCTTAAGCCCAAGAGAATTTCCATGGACTTGCGCCAGGCCGCCAGGTCCGAACCGAATGATTCGGTGAAAGGACCGTGGATGTCCTGGCCGAAAAGAACTCTTTTCCCGTCCCGATCCAGGATGACCGAAATCGAACCCGGAGTGTGTCCCGGCGTATGCAGGCAGAGCAGTTCCCCTTTTTCGAATTTCAGCACCTCCCGGACCTCGTTCAGCTTGTAATCCACGCGGGTCGGGGGAAAGGACGCGTTGTACCAATCGGCCGCGGTCCGAACCCGGTCTCCCTTTTCCATGGCCGCGGCATCGAGTTCATGGGCAATGACCTGGCATTTTGTCCTTCTCCTAAGCGCCGGAATCCCCCCGATGTGGTCGAAATGACAATGGGTCGCCACAACCGCGCCGAGCGAGTCGACCCGATAACCGAGGGACTCCACATTCTCCAGGATGGCGGAGACGCTTTTCCCGGCGCCGGCGTCGATCAGAATCAAATCCCCCAGGTCCACAAGGTAAACGCAGCAATCCTCGGCCTCCGTAAGATTAGGGGACCCGACCAGGTAAACTCCATCGTGCACCTCTTGAATACGATTCATCGGATCATTCCTTCGCGATCAAGTTGATTTTAAAACGCAGACGGGTCGGAGATGAAAAACGTGCAGAATCCTCCCTTAAAATTTAGAAAATCCTTCCGCGGGTGTCAAGATAAATAACACCCGCGGTATAACCATTCTGTCAAGAGTGCTCGGAACAGGCTTTGTTGTGGCTTGGGGGTTCGGGCGGTACGCGCCGAAAGCCTCGGCTATAAGCAGAAACTTTGAGAAAATACTTATGCTCCGCTTTTTTTCTATCTCCCGCCCGCTTTGCGGAGTCACAAATGGATCAGGAGCCGATTCGGAAGATCTTCCCCAGGCGCCCCGCGCCTTAAGGGGACGGAATTTTATCGGCCCGCCCGAATTCCCGGGCAGCTTCCATGTAAAAGGAGACCCGGTCCGGGGTGGCGTTGTGCGGCAGCTCGCACCCGGAGGAAAGAATGTAGGCCCCGCCCGGAGCGGCGGTCCGGATGCAGTTTTTCACGGCGGTTTCGATTTCTTCCTTCGTCCCCTGGACAAATAGGGTGGTCGCCACGTTGCCAAGCAGGGCAATTTTCTTCCGGGAAACTTGGATCATCTTTTCGAGAGAGGATGGGCTGTCCAGACTCAAGGCGCTGATGCCCAAGCTGACCAGGTCCTCCATGATCGGGTCGATATACCCGCACACGTGCAGGGAGAGCCCCTTTTTCTTCGCCGCGAAGAAGCGGACCAGCTCCTCATGACGAGGTTTAACAAACCTTCGATAGAGGGCCGGCGAGATCAGGCTGCACGAGCAGGCGGCCTCCCCCATGCTCACCGAAATCCCCGTTTCCAGAAGCTTCCCTCCCAAGGCCTTGACGACTTCCGTGGTGAAGGCCATCAGGTCATCCACAAAACCCGGGTCATCGACCGTGTCGAAAATCAGCTCCTGGGCCCCCCGCAGCCCGGTCGCCGTGGTCCAGGGGCCGGTCACTGTTCCCGCGAGGTTGGGCCCCTTCAGCGTTCGCGCCGCGTTGCGGCAGGCTTCCAGGTATAAGGGATACCGGCCCGCCTTTTCCGGATCGGGAACAGTCAGTTTCCCCAGGTTCTTCTTTTCCGCCAGGACATATCGCTTTACCTGGGGAACCGCGTCGTCCCGAAACTCCAGTTCCGCGCCCGCGGTTTCGGCCTCCATCATGATGTCCCAGGAAATCTCGACGGCATCGTGGCCGAACCGCTCGAAGCCGAGAAGCGTCCCTTCCGCAAGTTTTTTCCCATCGGTCCAGTATTCTTTCAGGGAGCAGTCGAGAAGGGCCGCCCGGAAAGCTCCGAGCATCAATCCGACTGGAATGCAATCGGCATAGGTTCTCTTCATAGCGGCAATGATCCGCTCGCGTCCGGTAATTTCAGCCATCTCCGGCCTCCCTTCGCCCGGAGCCGACCCCGTCCGGGAGACCTCTGAAGATCAGGGAGGTCCCGCCTCGGTTTGGTCCAGCCCCGGCTTCTTGATGACCTCGCAAAAGGTTCCCAAAAGTGATGACTTTGTCAAAAGCTCTCCCGCCAAGGGGGGACAAGGCGCGCAATCCCGCTCCGAGCGGGACGGAGGGACTTTTTACGAAGTCATCACGATTGACTATAAAAACCTGCGGCCTCAATGTCAATACAAAAGAAGCTGTGGAGGTACCCCTTCAGTCACGGATGCCCAGTCGCTATGAATGGAGGACCGGCGCAAAGGCCAAGAGGGGCCCTGGCCTGGGGGCCCGGCCGGCCCGCTTGGAATTATAAGGCGCCGGGATCTTCGTAGAGAGGGCGGGGGCCAAGGCCTCCCGCCCCCCATTTCGGAGAAGCGGGGTTTTCTTCGAGTCTCGGGTCATCCCGGCCGATGCTTCCGGCGCGTACCGCCAAAACCCCCAGGCCCCAACAAAACTGGTTCCGGGCCCCCCGTGACTGAAGGGTTACGGCAAGGCTTCATTCTGGGTTGACAAAAAGAAAACCATAGGTTATAGCTGATTTATTGTCTTTTATCCTCGGCTTTTCCGGCGCGGGGGAGAATTTGATTTTTCCGGGAAATATTCCGCATTCCCGAATATTTAACAGGTCAAAGGTGAAAATGAAAAGGAGGAATGTATGAGTCAGGAAATAATTGCCCCTATGGTGGGCAAGATTGTGGACATCAAGGTCAAGGTGGGAGATCGAGTTCAGGAAGATGATGAAATCGCCACCATGGAAGCCATGAAAATGGAAATGCCGATTGTGGCCCCGGCCGCGGGCGTGGTCAAAGAAATCCGGGTTGCCGTCGGCCAGACCTGCGAGACCGACATGGTGATCGCTGTCATCGAATAGACCCCCCTCTGGTTTTCCGCCCCTGCTTTCGGGAGCGTGCTCTCCCGAGAGCTTCTTGCCTATAAGGAGAAAGAAATGGATTTCAAGCTGAGCGAGGAATTGCAGGCCCTTCGGGAAACCGCAAGGGATTTCGCCGAAAAGGAAATTGTTCCCCATGTGGAAAAATGGGAGGATGAGCATTATTTTCCACGGGAAGTCATAAAGAAGATGGCCGATCTGGGTTTTTACGGGACCCTCGTTCCCGAGGAATACGGCGGAAACGGGATGGGGTTTTTAGCCGGCACCATCGTCACCGAGGAAGTCGCCCGGGCCAGCGCCTCCCTGCGGGTGACCCTGAACATGCAGACCTTCGGCCCCGCCATGTCGATCCTGCGCTACGGCACGGAAGAGCAGAAGAAAAAATTCCTTCCGAAATTGGCCTCAACCGAATTGATCAGCTGTTTCGCCATCACCGAACCGACTGCCGGGTCGGACATCATGTCCATGAAAACCACGGCGATCCCAAAGGGCGACTATTTCCTCGTCAACGGCTCGAAGACCTGGATTTCCAACGCCCAGGTGGCCGATCTCTGCGTCCTGTATGCCTATCACGACCCGGCCGGCAAGAGCAGGGGTCTCTCGACTTTCCTCCTGGATATGCATCTCCCGGGGATTTCCACCCGGCCCTTGAATAAATTGGGCCTTCACTCCGCCCCCACCGGCGAAATCACCCTGGAAGACGTCAAGGTGCCCAAGGACGCTCTCCTCGGCACGCTGGGCGACGGCGTCAAGCACGTCTTCGGGTCCCTGAACCAGACCCGTCTTTCCTGCGCCGCCGGCGGGCTCGGAATCGCCCAGGCCTGCCTGGAAGCGGCCGTGAAATACTGCAACGAACGGTCCCAGTTCGGGCAGCAGATCGGGCAGTTTCAGATGAACCAGGACATGATCGCCGTCATGGCCACCGAGCTCGAGGCGGCCCGCTTTCTGGTCTACCGCGCCGCCGTCCAGAAGGACGAGGGCAACTTGGGGAACGTGCTCGAAACGTCGATGGCCAAGTATTACGCCGGAGAGGTGGCGGGCAAGGCCGCGGACTTCGCCATGCGCATTCTCAGCGCCTACGGGTACTCCACGGAATACCCCGTGGCCCGCTACTACCGGGACGCCAAGTCCATCCAGATCGTGGAAGGAACGGCTAATATCCAGAAGACCATCATCGCCCTGGATCAACTGGGATATCGCAAAGCCAACCGGTAACGGTCAGGGTGTAGAGGGTTGGGTGTAGGGGGTAGATGAGGGTGCAGGTTTCTCCCACCCCCTGGTCTTTGCCCCTTACGCCTTCCACTCTTTCCCCGCCTCGGGGGGAGGCATGCCTCAGGCACTTGAAGACGTCAAAGTCCTTGACCTTTCGCGCATCCTCGCCATGCCTTACTGCAGCATGATGCTCGGCGACCTGGGGGCGGAGATCATCCGCGTGGAAAGACCGGGCGCCGGGGATGAGACCCGGCAGTGGGGTCCTCCCTGGAAAGGCGATCAATCCGCCTACTACCTCAGCATCAACCGCAACAAGAAATCCATCACCGTCGATCTCAAGAAAAAGCCGGGCCAGGAAATCATCCGGCGCTTGGCGCAGCGAAGCGATATTCTCCTGGAAAACTTCCTGCCCGGGACCTTGGCGGAATTGGGCCTGGGATACGAGAACATCAAGGCCCTCAACCCGGGGATTGTTTACGCCTCGGTCACGGGCTACGGGCAGACCGGCCCTTACAAGGACCAGCCGGGCTGGGATTTCATCATCCAGGCCCAGGGCGGGGTGATGTCCATCACCGGGGAGCCGGACGGGCCCCCCACGAAGGTGGGAGTGGCGATTGTGGATATCACCGCCGGGTTTTTCGCCTGCGCGGGGATTCTCGCCGCCCTCCACTACCGGGAAAAAACGGGAACCGGGCAGCATCTTGACATCGCCCTTCTGGACACCCAGGTGGCCTGGCTGGCCAATCAGGCCGGCAACTATCTCGTCTCCGGCAAACCTCCGGGGCGCCTGGGAAACGCCCACCCCAACATCGTTCCCTATGAAACCTTCCGAGCTAAGGACGGCGTGTACATCGCCCTCGGGGTCGGCAGCAACAACCAGTGGCAGAAATTCTGCGTCCTCGCCCGTCTCGAGCACCTTTTGAACGACCCCCGCTACGCCACCAATCCCAAACGGGTCGAGAACCGCAAAGAACTCGTCGCCTATCTGCAGCAGATTTTTCTCCAGAAAACCTCCGAAGAATGGCTCAGGATTCTCACGGAAGCCGAGATCCCGAACGCCCCGATCAATACCCTCGACCGGGTCTTCGCCGATCCGCAGGTGCGGGCCCGTGAAATGCTCGTGGAGATGGAACACCCGGTCGGCGGGAAATACCGGCTCGTGGGATCGCCGATGAAGCTTTCCGAAACGCCGGTGCAGTACCGGATTCCTCCGCCCTCCCTGGGAGAGCACACGGAGGAAGTCCTGCGGGACGTTCTGGGCTACACCCCGGAAGAGATTCGGCGGTTGCGGGAAGAAAAGGCCATCTGACCCGATGGTTTCGTAAAAAGTCCATCTGTCCCGCTCGGAGCGGGATTGCCCGTCAATTTCTTCGTCGTTGCGGCGCACAAGAAAGGGGGTTGGGTGTAGGAAAGAAATTTGTTTCTGATCTTTTACTACCCCCGACCCCCTATACCCTACACCCTCTCTTGATGGCGCGCCTTGTCCCGCCTTGGCGGGAGAGCTTTTTACGAAACCATCCTTTTTAGCTCCTTCTTGCGAGGTCATCAAGTTTCAAAGTCTACGATTCACCGCGGCTGAATGGGATCTCCCGGCCCTCCCCTTCTTTTTCTTATCGTCTGCATAGCCAGGACAAGGAAAAGGCAGCCGAAGCCGACCACATCCGCGTATCGGGAAGGATAGATGAAGCTGAGGGCGCCGATCACCGAGATGGTTCTCTCAAGCCTGGTGGAACGGGTCAGTAGCCAGCCCGAACACCCGGATGCCAGAAAGCCGATCCCCAGGAATGCCATGAGCACCGTCCAGATACCTTCCGCCGCCCCGATGCCGTCAAACCGCAGGAGCAGCGCCCGCCCGGCGGGGAGGATGGTGAAGGTAAATGGGATCAGGAAGGCGGTAATCGCATACTTCCAGGCCATCATCGTGGTTCGGAAGGGGTTCCCGCCGGTGATCGCCGCCGCCGCAAAAGGGGAAAGAGCGGTGGGGGGAGAAACCTCGGACAGGAGGGCATAGTAAAAGATGAACATGTGCGCGGCGTAGTCGGGGACCCCAAGCTTGGTCAGGGCGGGCGCGGCAATGACCGCCGCAATAATGTAGGTCGCGGTGATGGGAACGGCCAGGCCGATGATCCAGAGAAGGATTCCGGTGTACACCGCGGTGAGCACCAGGCTGTTCCCGGCATACTCGATGATGATGGAAGCAAGTTTGAGACCCAGCCCCGTGAGGCTCACAATCCCGACGATGATCCCTGCCGAGGCGCAAATGGCGGCGACGTTCAGAACGCTCACCGAACCCTGTTTGAGGGCTTCCACCAGTTTCGGGAGGGTGAATCGCGTATCCGGCCGGATCATGGACACGAGAAAACAAAGCGCCACGGCGATGAAGACCGCCATTTGCGGGGTGTATCCCCGGACCAGAAGGATCACGATGGCGAGGAGCGGAAGAAAATGGAACCCGTACGCCTTAACGAGCTGTTTCAGCGAATGGGTTCTCTCGATCTGCACGCTCTTTAAGCCGAATTTCTTGGCGTCGAACTCCACCATGAGCAGAAGGCCCCAGTAGTACAGCGCGGCCGGGACCGTGGCCAGCAGAATCACATCCAGGTAACTGATCCTGAGAAATTCGGCGATCAGGAAAGCGGCGGCCCCCATGACCGGCGGGGTCGTGATGGCGCCCATTCCTCCGGCCGCGAGAAACCCTCCCGCATCCACCCGGTTGTATCCCGCCTTCGAAAGCATGGGATAAGCCACCGTTCCGATGGCCACCGTGTTCGCCACGCCCGAACCCGAGACCATGGCCATGAAATACGAGGTGACGACCACGGCCCGGCCCGCCGCCGTGGGTTTGTTCCCCATGGCCGTGAAGGCGAAATCTACGAAGAATTTTCCCGCCCCCGAGACCTGCAGAAAGGCCCCGAAAATGCAGAACATGATGATGATGGTGGAGCTCACGTCGATGGGGACGCCGAAAATGCCCTCCAGGGTCATGTACATGTGGCCGATGATCCGTTCGAGGTCGTATCCCCGATGGGTCCAGGGAGCCGGCAGCCAGGGCCCCACATAGGCGTAAACCAGAAACAGGAGGCAGGTGACCGGCATGATCCAACCGGAGGTCCGCCGGGTCGCCTCCAGAATCAGGACCACAAAAGCGACCCCCAGAATCATGTCCCAGGTTTCGGGCGTGACGGCCCGGTAGATAAAATCCTCGAAATCCGTGAGCATGTAAACGATGGGCGCAAGCGCCAGCAGAGAAAGAAAGATGTCGACGGGGCTGACCTTGTTCTTGTATTTTCGGGAAATGGGAAAATAGAGGAAGGAAAGCACCAGCATGAAGACGACATGGATCCCGCGCAGGATCTGGGTAGTGACCGGAAAGACGGTGGAGTAGATGGCAAAAAGGGACATCATCACGGCGAGAACCGTAATGAGGTGCTGCCAGAATCCCTTGACCTTGCGGCTGATCCCCTCCTCTTCGGCGATGAGTTCTTCGATTTTCCGCTGCTTTTCCTCTCCGAGCTCCCGGTCGGATTCCATCCTCTACCTCCGAAGCGCCTCCCTCAGGTATTTGATGAGACTCGTCTTCACCAGTCTGACCGTGGTCCCGCCGCGCTCTTCCCCCGAAGCCCCAAGCTGGATCCGGCAATCGTTCAATAGAAGTTCATGATTGCCCGTGCTCCCGGCGGGGATCGTAAAGGCCTTCAGGGTTCGGTGGACATTGTTCGGGCCCGGCGACTCGATCCCGAAATACTCCAGGGCCGCCGCGCTCGATTCGACGCCATAAAGCGTGAAGCCCTCAGGGCCGATTCTGAAATTCTCCCGCACTTCAACCCCGTACATGGAGTGGGTGTAGCGGAGCGTGAAGGTGTCCCCGGGGGAAACCCTCCAGAGCGGCCCCCTCTCCCCGATGCGGAGCGCCTGCACCGTCAGGAGAGAGGAAAGAAAGATAAATCCCCCGATACCCAAAAGGGGATACCGCAGAAACCGCGCTCTCCGTATCCCCGTTTGTTTCGCATCACGCCGGAACGTCAAATCCTTTTTCCTTGAAGAACTTCTGCGCCCCTTTGTGATAGGGGACGCCCTTTTCGTTGGCGGCGTCTTTCAGGTTGATGCTCTTGGCTTCCTTGTGAATGGCGACCAGGTCCGGTAGATGATCAAAAATCGTCTTCATGATGTTGTAGGCGAGCGTCTCGTCGAGATCCTTATAGGTCATCAGAAGATTTCCCACGGCAGAAACCGGGACGTCCTCATCGACTCCGCTGTAAACCTTTTTGGGAATCGGGGCCTTGTAATAAATCGGTCCGCTCTTGGCCACCATCGCAGGAAGGAGATCGTCGTGGGCAATCAGGGCGATTTTCATCCCGGGAGTTGCCGAGAGGTCCAGGATCGATCCGGTGGGCACCCCTCCGGTGAAGAAGAAAGCGTCGATTTTTCCGTCTTTCAGGGCGCCGGCGGATTCCGAGACGCCCAGGCGGTCTTTTTTGATATCCTTCTCGTGATTGATCCCTCCTGCGTCCAGGACCCGCAGCGCCATCACCTCGGTTCCGCTTCCGGGAGCTCCGGTGGAAACCCTTTTGCCTTTCAAGTCCGAAACCTTCTTGATCCCCGATCCCTGCGTCACGACAAGATGGACGTACCCGGGGTAGAGAATCGCCAGGGTTCTTACCGGAAGGGGTCTGCCTTTGAAGATGCCCTGGCCTTTGAAAGCATCATAGGCCGTGTCCCCCATGACAAAACCCAGGTCCGACTTTTTTGCGCCCATGAGCTTGCAGTTGTCCACGGAGGCGGCAGTCACTTCCGCCGTTGCTTCCACCCCGGCGTGCTTGGTGAGCAGGCTGGCGATGCCTCCTCCCATCACGAAGTACACGCCGCCCATGCCGCCGGTGGCGACGGAGATCCTCTTCTTGTCCTGGGCGAAAACCGGAGAATGATTGCCAAGCAGCAGGGCCCCGCCGGCTGCGGCGGAAACCTTAAAAAAATCCCTTCTGCTCAGGTTGTTTCCGCCGTCCTTACCGTTTGTTGTGGTCATAGCGCCTGTCCCCCTTTCATTTGGTCTTCCTGAGATGTTCCGTCAAAATAAAGCGATCCTCTCGTCAACCGACCAAAGAGTCAAGGCCGGAACCCTTTTCCAAGGATGGTGAACCCATAATTCATATAGGATAAAATCGGCATTGGGAAATTCCAGGATCCGCATTTGTTTGCTTCCTTCTCCTGGTGTCTCATATGGGTCGCGAGAATCTGAAGAACCCTGTCACGGATGGTTAACAAGAACTTCCTCTGGGGTGAAATGAATATACGTAAGAGGGAATTGTGTGTCAAGGAAATTTTGGCCAAATGCGTTTCCTCCGCCTTGACTTTTGACGCCGCCGGGTTAGTATTAGTAGTAATTTCAAGGTGTGCCTTTCCCGTCGTTCGGGTGCCCCCGGATCGGGTCCGGGTGAGGTGCTGCCATTCAAGCTCTTTAAATCGTTTTAAATTCCCCTGGTCCGTTTTTCAGCGGAGTGACATTTTTTTAAAGTCATCTGGAGGTGGCGGCAATGTTCAAAAAGATTCTCGTTCCCCTGGACGGCTCGAAACTGGCCGAAAAAATTCTTTCCCGGGTCGAATGGCTCGCCAAAACCCACGACGCCGAGGTCACTCTCCTGCGGGTGGCCCTGGCCGGCTCCTTTCCCGGATCGGATCCGGTCCAGCATCAGTTGAATGTCGTCCGCGAAGCCGAGGAGTATCTGGCCAAGGCGGAGAGCTGGCTGAGAGACGTCGGGGTAAAGGTAAACTCCGTGGTCCGCTACGGGAACGACGCCCGGGAGATCGTGGACCACGCCCGGGACCGCGATTTCGACCTCATCGCCATGTCCACCCACGGAAGGAGCGGCCTGGCCCAATTCGTTTTAGGGAGCGTGGCCAACAAGGTGATCAACACCGCCACGGTCCCGATCCTGCTGTACCGGCCCACATAGTTTTTCTGCGGAACTCCAATCGCCCTGCCCTCCTCTCTTCGATTTATCTCTTGCCTGCGAAGAGCCGGGGCGGCGAAGCGGGAAAAAGTCTATCCGGACCATTTTTTTGAAGAATCCGGAAGGGGTCCGAGTCTGTAAGGAGCGCGCCATGACAAAGCCGGAGATTTTGTTTCAAAAAGAGGACGGCATCGCCACGATTATCCTGAATTGCCCGGAAAGGAAAAATTCTTTTTCCATGGAGATGATCGATCAATGGGCGCAGGCCCTGCAGGAATGGCGGACCGATCCGGAAGTGAAGGTCATCGTCCTGACCGGCGCCGGAGACGCCTTTTGCAGCGGGGTCTATTTTGCGCCTTCGCCGGAAGGAACCGCAACTAAAGAGACTCCCTTCGAATTCAAGAGCAGATTATGGGACCGGATCCATCGCATTCCCTTGACCCTGGAAGACATCGACAAACCTGTCATCGCGGCCCTGAACGGGGTGGCGGTCGGGGCCGGGCTGGACATGGCCCTGATGTGCGACCTTCGCTTTGCCGCCGAGACCGCGAGATTCTCGGAGGGATACGTCAAGGTGGGATATGTCCCGGGAGACGGGGGCGCCTATTATCTTCCCCGTCTGGTCGGCGTGGCCAAATCGCTGGAGCTCTTCTGGACCGGGGATTTCATCTCCGCCGCCGAAGCGGAGCGGATCGGCATGGTCAACCGGGTTTTCCCGGCCGACAGGCTGATGGAAGAAACCTATACCTTCGCCTGGAGGCTGGCGGAGGGGCCGACCAAGGTCATTCAAATGATGAAACGCGCCGTTTACCAGAGCAGCCGCGCGGATTTGAGGACGTCCCTGGATCTGGTCTCTTCGCATATGGGGGTGATTTTCGAAACTCCCGACAGCCGGGAAGCGAGGAAAGCCTCGATGGCCAAACTGAAAGGAGCAAAGAAATAGCCGCCCTCGGCTCATTCTCCCCGGAACGAAACACAATATCTTGTTTTAAAATTCTCGCTTATGTTAATATTCAATCAGCATTTTACTGGAAAAACTAAAACCCCTGGAGGTAATGGATGAGACCGTATTTCGAAAAGATGCAGGAGTGGGGAAAGCCCGTAAAAGAGAACAAAAAGAACGCCGAGGAAATCAAGAAAATAGAGCAGGAGATTGCGGATCTGGTTCTGCAGAAGAGGAACGCGGGTCTCCCGCAGGAAGTGATCAACAAGAGGGGGGAATGGACGGTCCACCAGAGACTGGAATACATCCTGGATCCCGGGACCTGGGCTCCCCTGCATTTGCTCTACGATCCGATGGATGAAGAATCGGGGACGACCGGGGTCGTGGACGGTCTCGGCCGGATCAATGGCCGCTGGTGCGTGATCATCGGCTTCGACAACAAAGTTCTCGCCGGCGCCTGGATCGCGGGACAGGCGGACAACATCCTCCGGGTCACGGACATCGCCAAGAGACTGCATTGTCCCCTGGTATGGCTCGTAAACTGCAGCGGCGTGAAGCTTACGGAGCAGGAAAAAGTCTATGCGAACCGGAGAGGCAATGGCACGACCTTCTTCCGGCACGCCGAGCTCAATAAACTCGGCGTCCCCGTTCTGGCGGCCATCTGGGGAACCAACCCGGCCGGCGGCGGTTACCAGGGGATCAGCCCGACCCTGCTTCTGGCCCATAAGGACTGCAACATCGCCGTCGGCGGCGCCGGAATCGTAAGCGGCATGGCCCCCAAAGGGTATTTTGATGAAGGGATGGCCGAGCAGATCATCGACGCAACCCGGAAATTCAAGGCCGTGCCCCCGGGAAGGGTCGAAATCCATTACGATCAGACGGGGTTTTTCCGGGAGGTTCATCCCTCCGAAGAAAGTCTTCTGAATTCCTTGAAGCAGTGGGTCGTCAAGCTTCCCGCCTACGACGCCAGCTTTTTCAGAGTCGCGAAGCCCGCGGAGCCCAAATTCCCCGCCGAGGACCTGTACAGCATCGTGGCCTTCAACCAGAAGATGGTTTATGACGTGGAACAGGTCATGGCCAGGCTCGTGGACAGCAGCGAGCACATGGAGTTCCGGCCCGGTTACGGACCCGAGGTGTATACCGGTCTTGTAAAGATCGACGGGTTCCTCATGGGCATCATCGCCAACCGGCAGGGCGTGCTTCCCAAAGGCTATCCGGAATATGCGCCCTATCCGGGGATCGGCGGAAAGTTTTACCGGCAGGGGCTGATCAAGCTGAACGAGTTCGTAACCCTGTGCGGCCGGGACCGGATTCCCATCATCTGGCTCCAGGACACGTCCGGAATCGACGTGGGAGACATCGCGGAAAAGGCGGAACTCCTGGGCCTGGGCCAGTCTTTGATTTACTCCATCGAGCAGGCGAACGACATCCCCATGATGGCCGTGATTCTCAGGAAAGGCACGGCCGCCGCCCACTACATCATGGGCGGACCGCAGGCGAACAACAACAACGCCTTCACCCTCGGCTGCGCGACCACGGAAATTTACGTCATGCACGGGGAGACGGCTGCCGTAGCCAGCTTCGCCAGGAGGCTCGTAAAGGAAAAAGATTCCGGCAAGCCCCTCGACCCGGTCATCAAATCGATGAACAAGACCGTCCAGGAATATGTGGCCAAATCAAGACCGGCCTATTGCGCCAAGACCGGGATGGTGGATGAAGTCGTCGCTTTCAGGGATATGCGGAAATACCTGGTGGCCTTCGCCAACTGCTGCTACCAGAACCCGGTGTCCATCACCCCGCAGCACCAGATGATCCTCCCGCGGATTATCAAAGGGTAATGAAAAACAAGGAACGAGGGTGGATCAGCAGATCCACCCTGCCGCCAATTCCCCGTTCCTGCGAAAGCAGGCCCAAATCGCAACCGAAATGATCGAAGGGCGGCCGATAACGGGGATCGATTCCTGATCCAGCCCCTTCGCTTCCAGGTTCTCTCCGCCTGACATCCGGAGAATATCTCAACCCTCCGGTGCGAAAAAGAATTCAGGGGACCGTTTCTTTTCCCCCTTTGCCCTTCTCCCCTTTTTCCCCTATGAGCTGTTCAATCTTCCATTCCACAGGCAGGCGCACAAGCTGGCCGCCTTTGGTTTCGAAGAGGAGGTACCCGTTCGCCACGCCAAAAAGGAACAGGTCTTTGGTGATCTCCACGTCTTTTTTGCAGTAGGAGACGACTTCCTCCATTTTCCCCTCTTTGAACCACTTCAGGGACTGCAGCCCGTCCGCTGATTTTTCCCGGTTGAGAGTCTTGTGGGCCAGGTGGTTGAGGGAAAGGCGGTACCCTAATTGCCTGGAAATCTCCTGGAGAAGATCGAAGGTTTTGAGGTCCCCAAAGCGAAAGGCCGAGTAGCCTTTTAGCACCTGGTAATCGAAATCGACGATATTGAATCCCACCACCAGATCCGCGCCCTTCAGCCGGTCGATCAGTTCGTGAACCCGGTCTTCGCCGAAGGCGGTGAAGGAATCCTCCCGGGAATCGTAAACGACCGCCGTCGCCACCCGCATGAGGTGCTTGTTCTGCCACCCTCCCACCTCCTCGGCGCTGCGCTGGGTTTCGATATCGAGAAAGAGCACGCGGCTTTTCTGGATCTCTTCTTCGAGCCACCCCGGAGGAACGCTCTTCGCGACGGCCTCGGGTTCGCTCCAGCCGAAACCCTGGGCGGGAATGACCTCCTCCCTCGCGGAAACCCTCTCCCTCTTCCCTTCTTCCCCCGTTCTTTTTTCCAACGGGGTCTCCCCCAGCAAGTAACCGAGCAGCGCTTCGGCCGCCCCCTTGTCCAGGGGCTTGTTTCCCGACCCGCACTTGGGCGAATGGATGCAGGAGGGACAGCCGTCCAGGCAGGGGCATTCCCGGATCAAACCCCGGGTCTTGCGCAGAAGTTCTTCCAGGATTTCGTACCCGTGCTCGGCCAGGCCCACGCCGCCGGGATAGCCGTCGTAAATGAAAATCCCCGGCTTTTCGAGCTGGGGATGAACAGGGTAGCAAATCCCGCCCACGTCGTTGCGGTCGCAGAGGACAAAGAGGGGAAATAAGGAAATGGCGGCGTGCTCGATGGCGTGGATCCCGCCCATGAAGTGCAGCCCGGCTTCCTTGACCCGCTCGGCCAGGTCCCCGGGAAGAATCATCCAGAGCCCCATGGTTTCGAAGATGTGGGAGGGCATGTCCAGCTCGTGGACGCTGAGGAGTTCCTGACCGAAGATCCTTCTCTTTTCGAATCCCCTTACCCGTTCGGTCACCTTCAGCTTCCCGAAGCAGGCCGTAAAATTGAAAATCGGCCGGGTGCGGACCGTATTCAGGATTTCGGTTTCCTTCTCGGAAAGGGCCTTGGTGTAATAGTCCGCTTCTGTCGCCTCGGCCCACACCTCGCGTTTCCCCTGGTCTAACTGCTTCACCCGGTAGGATTCGGCCCTGTGCAGGTAAATCGCACCGGGGTGGCACTCGCTGTAAACCCGCGGCGTTCCGATCTGGCCGATCACCCGCTTCGTCTCCTCCTCGAAAATCGTGTATCCCTCTCCGGCGGAGCGGATGTCCACAAAGCGGTGCGGCTGCAGGCGATGGGAAAACCACTCCCGGCCGGAGGCGCTCCTGAGGAGTTCCCCGTCCGCCGCCAGCTGTTCGAGGATCGGGCCATATTGGGGAAGCGGGAAAAGCGTCTCGTCGGCTCGGAGGGGCGTCTCGGCGGCGGCGCAGACTAAGTGTTTGCTCACGACCACGGGGTTGTCCGGGTCGACCACCGCGCTTTCGAACCCTCTCCCGAAAAAATCCTCGGGGTGGCGCATGAAATATTGGTCCAGGGCATCCGGCTGGGCGATAAGCGCCACCAATGATTCTCGATCCGCACGGCCCACCCTGCCGCCTCTCTGCCAGGTGGCGGCGACCGTCCCCGGGTAGCCTACGAGGATGCAGACGTCCAGGCCCCCGATATCGATTCCCAACTCCAGGGCGCTCGTGGAAATGACGCCCCACATCTCTCCCGAAACCAGTCGGGCTTCGATCTCTCGCCGCTCCTCGGGAAGGAAGCCTGCCCGGTAGGAGCTCACTCTGCCCTTGAGTTGGGGCCGGTCCCGCAAAATCCAGGCGTGGAGAAGTTCGGTGATCTTCCGGGCCTGGGTGAAAACCAGGGTCCGGAAACCGGCATCTAAACAATCGACGAAAAGCTTTGCCGCCAGGGTGTAGGGGCTGGCCGCGGGGTTTAAAAAAAGGAAGTGCCTCCCGGCCCGCGGGGCCCCGCTCTCTTCGATGGATTCGAAAGGAAGGCCGGTGAGCCTCTCGGCGAAATTCCGCGGGTTGGCAATGGTGGCCGAGCAGGCGATGTACCGCGGTCGGGAGCCGTAGAAATCGCAAACCCTTCCCAGGCGGCGGATCACCTGAGCCAGATGGGATCCGAAGATCCCTTTGTAGGTGTGAAGTTCGTCGATCACCACGAAGCGCAGGTTGCGGAAAAGGCCCTCCCAATGGGTGTGGAAAGGGAGGAGGCTGAGATGGACCATGTCGGGATTGGTGATCAGCACCGGCGGGACGGATTCCCGCATCTTCCGCCGGCGGTAACTGGAGGTGTCCCCGTCATAGATTTCGGGCTGGCCCTTCATCCGCCCCTTCAGGGAGGCGGTGAACTCCAGCAGGGCCTTGCGCTGGTCCTGCTCCAAGGCCTTGAGGGGAAAGATGTAAAGGGCCCTGGTCTCCGGGTCCTCGAGAACGCCCTCCAGCACCGGGAGATTGTAGGTGAGGGTCTTGCCGCTCGCCGTCGGGGTGGCAATCACCACATTCTTGCCCTGCCCGATTTTCTCCACGGCCGCCGCCTGGTGGGTGTAAAGGGAGTCGATCCCCTGGTTTCGCAGAACCGCCTCCAAGGCGGGAGACAAGGGGCGTTGGAGTTGAGCGACCTTGGCTTCCTGGGAGGGGAAATACTGGTGATAGGCTACCTGGGGGGCGTAAAAGCGGTGCCGTTTCAGGTCTTCGACGAACTTGCGCATAAATGAAAAGGGACGGGAGCGGGCTAATGATCCCGAAAAAGTCAACCGTTTGATGGTTTCGTTTGTAGGGGCGTCCGGCCGGGCCCCCCGGCCAGGGCACCTCTTGGCCTTTGCGCCGGTCCTCCATTCACAGCAACGGGCACCCGTGACTGAATAGTTACCGCCATCGCTACTTTGTTCTTGAACTACACTACCAGATGTGCTAAAAAAATTCAAACAAGAGAAAATAATCGGGCAGAAAAATGAATTGGAATTTGCGAATCATGCTCATGGGAGGGCTGCTGCTGGTCACCCTCGGCCCTCTTCTTCTTTTGGACAACCTGGAGATCCTCTATTTTCGAGAGACCACCTGGCCGCTCCTCCTGGTGGCCGTCGGCGTCGGCCTGTTTCTGTGGAATCGCCGCACCCTTGCGGGCTGGATCGTCGGGGGGATCGGCATCATCTTTTTCGTCGTCAATTTCGTCATCTTCTTTTTTCCGGGATTCGAGGACTGGACCTTTCTGGTCGGGCCGATCATCCTCATCATCATCGGGGTGCTGCTTCTCTACCGGTCCTACCACGACAGCCGTCACCCGCTAATCCCGCGCGGAAAGCCCCCAAAGCCCGAGGAACCCCAGCGGGCCCCGGAATCGGTAAGCCAAGACCTTCGCCGGCAATACCCCGCGCCTCCGGAGGAAGAAGCCCAGAATCAGTCCGCCCCCCCGGACCGGCAACCCCGGCAATAAGGTGCCCATCCCCAAAAAATCTAACTTTATTTTCTATAAAAAAAGGGGGCTCTGCCCCCTTATCTCTTTTTATGATTTTTTCCTTTCGACCTTACTGCGGTCTCGCCTTCCTGCCGATTATTGACAAAGGT
>Ga0113563_10000280_pt1 | contig 23096 bp, 24 predicted proteins | sample Mud3Dept3metaG_FD_80117 | JGI IMG/M metagenome (GOLD analysis project Ga0113563, IMG submission 80117) | Freshwater wetland microbial communities from Ohio, USA, analyzing the effect of biotic and abiotic controls - Mud 3 Core 4 Depth 3... | ecosystem: Environmental > Aquatic > Freshwater >... | reverse complement strand
GCGCCGCGTGAACGGATCGGTGACCTTCAGCTTCTGGTCGTGAAGAGCCTGACGACCTGGCTTTCGAGGCACCTCGGCAGGGACACCGGGGACGCCTCCGTTGGTAACGAGTCGTCCCTCAACCTCGCGGTGGCTGCGCTGCTCGTGGAGATCCTGCGCGCGGACTACGAGACCACCCCTGCCGAGCGGCGCCAGGTCCTCGATTCCATCCGCGCGCTCCTGGCATTGGGGGAGCCCGAATGCGAGGAACTCCTGCAGGCCGCCGAACGACGTATCGACCAGGCCCACGACCTCTACCAGTTCACGTCCGAGATCAATCGTACCTATTCCCACGGGGACAAGCTGCGCCTTGTCGAGCAGCTCTGGCGCGTGGCCCGGTCCGACGATTTCGTGCACAAGTACGAGGAACACATCATCCGGCGGGTTGCGGACCTGCTGCACGTGTCGCACCGCGAGTTCATCGCCGCCAAGCTCCGGGCGGTCGGCGGGAAGGGCTGATCGGACCCGGTGGCGCTGCAAGTTTCGGCCCCGGACGCTTGCCGGATCGGTCCGGGTCGGTTACGGTCATATGAGGCAACCGCCCCCGGACGATGGAACAGACAATCCAACCGCTGCAGAAGATCGTGATCCTGAATCCCAAGGGGGGGTCGGGAAAGTCCACCGTTGCGACGAACCTGGCGGCCTATTACGCGTGGAAGGGGAGCCGGGTCGCCCTGATGGACATGGACCCGCAGGGGTCGAGCATCCGCTGGCTCAAGATTCGCCCGCCGGAGTTGCCGCGCATTCACCCCATCGCGGCCTACGAGAAACAGATGGGTGTCACCCGGGCCTTTGCGCTGCGGGCACCTCCGGGCACGGAGCGCCTCATCGTCGACACGCCGGCGGCGATCACGGGCCTGCAGATGCCCGAAATCGTGCGCGATGCCGGCGCAATCGTGGTGCCGGTGCTGCCGTCGGAGATCGATATCCACGCCGCCTCGCGCTGCATCGCGGACCTGCTGCTCGTGGCGAAGGTGCATCGCTCGGAAAGGCGGCTCGTCATCGTGGCGAACCGGGCCCGCCGGTACACCCGGGCTTATCAGTCCCTGATCCGCTTCCTGCGGAGCCTGAGGATCCCGGTGGCGGCGGTGTTGCGGGACTCGCAGGCGTACGTGCGCTCCGCCGAGACCGGCATGGGGTTGCACGAGATGAAGGGCGCCCTGTTACAGGAAGACGTGGACACGTTTCGCCCGCTGGTCGAGTGGCTCGACCGGAGGTCGTTCTCCCTGGTACCGATCGAGGAGCCGTCCGCCCCGGCGGTGCACCCCGTCCAGCCGGGGTCGGATACGCTCAGCGCTTCGGGCTGAGCGGCGAGAGGGCGGGGCGCAAGGCCCCGCCGTCGGGCTACTTGAACTTCGGCTGGTTCGACACCTTTTCCACGCCGCTCGCGTGCATGCCGATGTCGTTCGCGACCGTGAACGTGACATCCACGGGCTGGTTATTCGCGTCGTTCGAGCTGGCGACCTGGACCACGTACGGCGCGTCCTTCATCCAGAGCATCGCCGTGGAACGCGACTGGATCGCGTCGTCGTCCCGGCGCACCGCGTCGAAGTCGCCGAACATCGTCCGTGAGCGGTTCACGACCGCGAGCAGCGCCGGAAGCGATGGCTCCATGCGCGCCGTGGCGCTGGCCAGCGCACCGTCCGAACCCATCAGGAAGCACAGCTCGCGGGTCTGGTACTGGGTCGGCAGCTTGAGCAGCGACTGACGGCTCTGGGCGCAATAACGCGGCCGGCCTTTCTCGTCCTGGTCCCACTTGCCACTCGGGTAACGGGCCTCGACCGCGGCCTTGCTCGAGCCCCACGTGAGGCCGAACGCGCCGCCGCGAAACTGGTCACCCACGGCGCCGGCGACCGCGGCACCCGCTACCAGCATCGAAAATCCACCCGTCAGGGTCGTGAGCAACTGTGTCCGGCGCATGCGCATGCCTCCTGTAGTAACCCGAGTGCCGAGTGTAAGCACGCGGCGCGTCAACTCCGGTGGCGCAAGCGGAAAATCCAGACGCAGCTCACAATCGAGGCGCCGTACAGCATTGGAATGATAAGCCTGATCAGAGTTCCCGGCGATCCCCGATCGAGCCCTCCAGCTGCAGGAGGTCCTCGGGTGTGTCGAGGTCAATGGCGGCATTCTGCATCGGGATGCGGACCAGCTGGTCCACGTTGCGGCGGATGACGACCCGGGGGTCTCGATCGCCGCGTAACTGCAGCAGGTCGCCGAACGTCCACTGCGGGAAGATCGCGGGGAGGCCCGGCGCCCCCGCATACAGCGCCGCGGTGATCAGTACCGGGTGGCGGCGCCAGGCGGCAAACAGCCGCTTCAGGTCGTCCGCGGTCACTGCGACCTGGTCCGCGAGCAACAGCATCAGCCCCTCGCTCCCCGGTGGAGTGGAGTGCACGGCGGCACGGATGGAACTCGCGAGTCCTTCCTCCCAATCGCGGTTGATCACCACGGAGACGGCGGATTGCCGGAGGGACGGGGCAATGTCCCGGGCGCTGGCGCCAAGCACGACGGCCACGGAATGGCCCGCGACAAACGCCGCATTTGCGACAGCCTGATGCAGCACCGGCGTGCCAGCCAGTCGGACGAGCTGTTTCGGGCTGCCGAAGCGCGTCGATGGCCCGGCGGCAAGGATCGCGACGTGTAACGACGGGGTGCTCATGTCGTGGTGCCCTCGCCAGATTGCCTGCCGCGGTGCAAGAAGATACAGTGACTCGGACTGTAACCGAGGAGTCTCCCATCAGTCCGCACCCGGCTCGGCCCGTCGCCTGATTGCGACCGGTCGGCGTGCTTGCGTGGGCGGCCGCAAGGGAAGAAATCGACGTGGAAGCGTGGAAAGTCCATAAGTTCGGCGGATCGAGCGTCGCGGACGCGGCCTGCATGGAGCGTGTTGCGCGCATCATCGAGGGCGACCCGGCGATACGCAAGGCGGTCGTGCTTTCGGCGTGCCGTGGCGTGACCGACGCGCTCCTCACCCTGATCGCGCTTGCCGAGCAGCAGGATCCCTCGCTCGACGAGCGGCTCCAGGAGCTGCGGCACCGCCATGTCGTCGTCGCCCGTGAGTTGCTCGAGGGCGAGCTGTACGACGATTTCGTGGTCGAACTCGACCACGACTGCCGCGACATCGCCGGCATCCTTCAGACGGTGCGGCTGGTTCGCTCCGCGTCGACCACGCTGCGTGACCTGATCGCCGGGTACGGCGAACTCTGGTCCACGCGCATCTTCGAGCGCCTGTTGCGCCGCCGGGGGCTGTCGAGCGGCCGCGTGCAGTGGCTCGATGCGCGTCGCGTGCTGCTCGTCGAATGGGGGCCGCTCGGACCGCGGATCCGTTGGGAGCAGTCGCGCGCGAACCTGCACGCGCACGTCGCGCCCGATTTCGTCGGTACCGTCATTGTCACGGGTTTCATCGCGACCGACACGCAGGGCCTGCAGACGACGCTGGGCCGCAACGGCAGCGATTTTTCGGCCTCGATCTTCGGCTCGCTGCTCGACGCCGGCGAGATCGTGATCTGGACGGACGTGGATGGCGTGCTGAGCGCCGACCCGCGGCTCGTGCCCGAGGCGCAGGTCATCGATGCGCTCTCGTACAACGAGGCGATGGAACTCGCGTACTTCGGAGCCAAGGTCATCCACCCGCAGACCATGGCGCCGGCGGTGCACAAGCGCATTCCAATCTGGATCCGGAACACCTTCGCGCCGGAGAAGGCCGGCACGCTGATCCACGACCGCTCGGCGCCGAGCCCGCTCGTGAAGGGCATCACCACGGTCGAGCGCATAGCGCTGCTCAACCTCGAGGGCGCCGGCATGATCGGCGTGCCGGGCACCGCACACCGCCTGTTCGGCGCGCTGCGGGAAGAGGGGATCTCGGTGATCCTGATCTCGCAGGGCAGCTCGGAGCATTCGATCTGCTTTGCCGTGCCTGAAATCGAGGCCGACCGGGCCGAGCGCGTCGTGCGCAGGGCATTCGATCCCGAGTTGCGCGAGGGGCAGATCCAGAGCGTCGAGGTCAACCGGGGCTGCAGCATCCTGGCCGTCGTCGGCGACGGCATGGCCGGTGCGCATGGTGTCTCCGCACAGGTCTTCAGTGCGCTGGGCAAGGCCGGGGTGAACGTGCGTGCGATCGCGCAGGGTGCCTCCGAGCGCAACATCTCGGTGGTCATCGATGGCAGAGGCAGCGCCCGTGCCCTGCGCGCCGTCCACTCGAGTTTCTACCTCTCGGCCCACACCGTCTCGATCGGCCTCATCGGGCCTGGACTCGTCGGCGGTGCGCTGCTCGACCAGATCGCCTCCCAGGTGGAACGCCTGCGGCGCGATTTCAAGCTGGACCTGCGAGTGCGCGGCATCGCCGGCTCCAGGGCCATGCTCTTGTCGCAGGGCCCGATCGACCTCACCCAGTGGCGCGAGCATTACGCGGCGGGCGGCGACCCGGTGGACCTCGAGCGTTTTGCCGATCACGTTCACGCGGACCAGTTCCCGCATGCGGTGATCATCGACTGCAGCGCGAATGCGGGGGTGGCCGACCGCTATGCGCACTGGCTGTCCGAAGGCGTCCACATCGTCACGCCGAACAAGAAGGCGAACAGCGCCGCCTACGGCTACTACGAGCGCATGAAGGAAGCGCGGCGCGCGGCGGGCTCGCACTACCTGTACGAGGCCACCGTGGGCGCCGGACTGCCGGTGATCCAGACGCTGCGCGACCTGCGCGAGACCGGTGACGAGATCCGTCGGATCGAGGGTATCTTCTCGGGCACGCTCGCCTATCTGTTCAATACCTGGGATGGCAGCCAGGCGTTCTCGTCGGTCGTGAAACAGGCGAAGTCGCTTGGCTACACCGAGCCGGATCCTCGCGACGACCTCTCCGGCATGGACGTCGCGCGCAAGCTCATCATCCTGGCGCGCGAGATGGGTCTCAGGCTCGAGCTCGCCGACGTCCACGTCGAGAGCCTGGTGCCGGGCGCACTGGCCGGCTGTGGCGTAGAGGATTTCCTCGAGCGCCTCACCGAGTTCGACGCGCCGATGCTCGAGCGCCTCGAATCCGCCCGCAGTCGCGGCCAGGTGCTGCGCTATGTGGGTTCGGTGAGCGTGGACGGGCGTGCCGAGGTCGGCGTCGTCGAATTGCCGGCCTCGCACCCCTTCGCAAACATCGCACTGACCGACAACATCGTTCGCTTCCAGACCGCGCGCTACGACAAGAATCCGTTGATCGTGCAGGGCCCGGGCGCCGGGCCGGCGGTGACGGCCGCGGGGGTCTTCGCCGACCTGCTGCGCGTCTGTGCGTATCTGGGGGCGAAGCTGTGAGCCAGGCACGTGCGTCGGCAACCGCGTTCGCCCCGGCGAGCGTGGGGAACGTCGCCGTCGGCTTCGACATCCTCGGCCACAGCGTCGCAGCACTCGGCGATCGCGTTCGCGTCTCGAGGCGTGCAGCGCCCGGCGTGGCGATCCGCTCGATCACGGGCGTCGTCGCCAACCTGCCGCTGACCGCCGAGAAAAACACTGCGGGCATGGCGGCGCTGGCGCTGAGCCGCGAACTCGCGCTGCCGTTCGGCTTCGAACTCGAGATCGAGAAGGGCATCCCGCTGGGTTCGGGGCTCGGCGGCTCCGCGGCATCCGCCGTGGCGGCGGTCGTCGCCGCGGCAGCCCTGGTCGATGCGCCGCTCGATCGTACGCGACTGCTCACGTTCGCCATGCAGGGCGAGGCGGTTGCGAGCGGTTCGGTGCACGTGGACAACATTGCGCCGTCGCTGTTCGGTGGCCTCGTGCTCACGGTCGGCATCGACAACCCGCACGTCAAGCAGATTCCGGTGCCGGAGTCCGTGCGGTGTGTGCTCGTGCACCCGCACATGGTGCTCGCGACACGCGAGGCGCGCGCGATCCTGCGCAGGACGGTCGAGCTCTCGGACGTGATCTGGCAGCAGGCCAACCTGGCCGGATTCCTGGCCGGGTGCTACACGTCGGACCTGCCGCTGATCCGCGAGTCGCTGCTCGATGTCGTGATCGAGCCGCAGCGCCAGCGGCTCATCCCGGGTTTCGTCGACGTGAAGCAGGTCGCGCTGGCGGCCGGAGCGCTGGGATGCTCCATTTCCGGGGCCGGTCCCACGATCTTCGCCTGGGCAGAGCAGCCGGACGCGGAGAACGTCCGCGCCGAGATGGTCGCGGCATTCCGCAATCACGGGCTCGAGACGGACAGCTGGGTGTCGCCGATCGATTGCGAAGGTGCACGCGTGGTGGGCGATTGATGCGGTTCCTCAGCACGCGGGATGTTTCGCACGCGGCCGGGCTGAGCGCGGCGATCGGGCGCGGACTCGCGCCGGACGGCGGCCTGTACGTTCCCGAGACACTGCCCCGCATCGATCCCGATGCACTTGCGGCTCGTCGCACGCTGCCCGACCTGGCGGAGGCGCTGCTGCGTCCGTTCGCGACCGGCGACTTCATGGCCGACCTGTTGCCCGAGATCACGCGAGACGCGTTCAATTTCCCGGCGCCGCTCGTGGAGGTCCGGGGCGCGGCGGGTCCGTTGTCGGTGCTCGAGCTGTTTCACGGCCCGACGGCGGCCTTCAAGGACTTCGGAGCGCGATTTCTCGCGGCAACGCTCGAGCGCGTGCCGCGCCCTGATCCGCGGCGCCTGACGATCCTCGTCGCCACGTCCGGCGACACCGGCGGTGCGGTGGCCGCGGCCTTCTACGACCGGCCGTGGGTCGATGTCGTCGTGCTGTATCCGCGCGGCCTCGTGTCGCCGCGGCAGGAAAAGCAGCTGGCGTGCTGGGGACGCAACGTGCGCACACTGGCCGTCGCGGGCACCTTCGACGAGTGCCAGCGGATGGTGAAGGAAGCGTTCGTCGACCCGGCGCTCGCCCGGAACCTCCTGCTGTCGTCGGCCAACAGCATCAACGTCGGGCGGCTCCTGCCCCAGATGGTCTACTACGCGAAGGCCAGCCTCGAACTCCGGCAGGCCGATGGCCGCGCGCCGAACTTCATCGTTCCAACCGGCAATCTCGGCAACGCGCTCGCCTGCATCTGGGCGCGCGAGGCAGGACTGCCCATCGGCGACATCGTGCTCGCGAGCAACGCCAACCTGACGGTACCGGAGTTCCTGGCCAGCGGCGAGTGGCGGCCACGGCCGAGTGTCGCTACGCTAGCGTCCGCCATGGACGTCGGCAACCCCAGCAACATGGAACGCCTGCGCTGGTTGTACCCCGACTGGGACCGGCTGAGCAGCCGCGTCACCGCCCAGTCGGTGAGTGATGACGAGATCCGCGCAACGATCCGGCGCGACTACGGCGCGCTCGGCCAGACCTGGTGCCCGCACACCGCGACGGCCGCATGCGTCTACGGCCGCCTCGGGAAGGAACGTGCAGGCGAGCGCTGGGTACTGGTGGCCACTGCGCATCCCGCGAAATTCAATGACATTGTCGAGCCGCTCATTGGAGCCGAGGTGCCGGTGCCGCCAGCGCTGGCCGCGCTGCTGACGCTGCCGTCGCAGCAGACCGAGGTCCGGCCACGGCTCGAGGATCTCGAGGCAGTGCTCATGGAGAGCGCATGAGCACCTATCTCGGACTGCCGCTCTGGCTGTGGGTACTGTTTGGCCTGGCCGCAGTGGCCGGTGGTGCCGTCTTCGTGCGCGATCGGGTGCGGCAGGCGCGCGCGCGCCGCGCGATCGACAACGTGATCTCGTCGGTTGCATTCGACGAGTTGCGGAACGTGTTGCTGCCGACCGGCTCCGGCGAGCAGATCCACCTGAACTACCTGCTCCTGACGCAACGCGGCCTGCTCGTGATCGACCTCTTCGACGTGCCGGGCATGATCTTCGCGGCCGAAAAAATGGAGCAGTGGTCCGTCTTCGGCCCCAAGCGCCACTTCACGTTCACCAATCCGCTGCCGATGCTGTATGACCGCGTCGCAGCCGTCCGGCACCTGGCCGGCGACATGCCGGTCGAGGGACGCATCGTGTTCTCGATGCGCGGCGAGTTTCCCAAGGGGCGGCCCGACACGGTCCTGCGGCTCGACGCCCTGCAGGACGAGTTCCCGGCTGTCGAGCGGTCGCCCGGCGGCGCGTCCGCCGCATTCGCTCCGGTCTGGGAGAAGGTCAAGCGGGCGGCGCAGCCGAATCCACTCGCACGCTAGTCCCGGGCAGCGTGGTCAGCCAGTACGCGCGACACGCACGCCGTGAGACGGCGCGCGGTCTCCAGGTGCAGGAATTCGTTTGGCCCGTGCGCGTTTGACTTGGGTCCGAGCACCCCCGTGACGAGAAACTGCGTGCCCGGGAAGCGTTCCCCGAGCATCCCCATGAACGGAATGCTGCCGCCGGTGCCCATGTACATTGCATCGCGGCCGAAAAACGCCTGCGAGGCTGCCTGCATCGAGCGCTCGAGCCACGGCGCGAGCGCAGGCGCATTCCATCCGCCCATTGCCGATTCGACCTTGAAGGTGACGTGCGTCCCGTACGGCGGGTCGCGCTCGAGCGCGCGCTGGATGGACGCGACGGCTTGCCCTGGATTCATCGTGGGTGACAGGCGGAACGACAGCTTGAGCGTCGTATGCGGCCGCAGCACGTTGCCGGCGCTGCCGAAGGGGGGTAGCCCGTCGGCACCCGTCACGCTGAGCGTGGGCCGCCACGTGTTGTTCAGCAGGAGTTCGAATGGATCGTTCGACATCGGGCGCATCCCGGGTACCAGCGGGAACTTCGCGAATACGGTATTGCCGAGCACGGCCGCCGCGGCCTGCGCCTGGCTGCGCCGGTCCGCCGGAATCGGCGTGTTCAGTTCCTCGAGCAGGATGGCGCCGGAGGTGGCGTCCTCGACGCGGGCCAGCAGCTCGCGCAGCACGCGAAAACTCGACGGTACGACGCCGCTCGCGGTGCCCGAGTGCACGCCTTCGGTCAGGACGTCGACGCGCAGCGCGCCGATCAGGTTTCCGCGCAGCGAGGTCGTGCACCAGAGTTGCTCGTAGTTGCCGCATTCCGCGTCGAGGCAGACGACGAGGCTCGGGGTGCCGAGGCGATCACCGAGCGCGTCGATGTGGCAGGGGAGGTCGGGGCTGCCGCTTTCCTCGCTCGCCTCGATCAGGATCACGCAACGCGCATGCGGGATGCCCTGCTCCTGCAGGGCGCGGATGGCCGCCAGCGAGGCGAACACTGCGTATCCGTCGTCCGCGCCGCCGCGGCCGTACAACTTGCCGTCGCGCAGGACAGGCGTCCACGGCTCGAGGCCGTCGGTCCAGCCGGTGAATTCCGGTTGCTTGTCGAGGTGGCCGTACATCAGCACGCAATCCGCGACCTGACCGGGTACGTCCACCATGAGTACCGGCGTGCGCCCCGTCAGGCGCAGTACCTCGACACGCATGCCCTTGACCGGTTGCGCCTCGACCCAGCGGCGCATGAGTTGCACGGCCGTCTCCATGTGACCGTGCGCTTCCCAGTCGGGGTCGAACATCGGCGACTTGTTCGGGATGCGCACGTATTCGACCAGTTGCGGAACGATCGATTCATCCCAGACGCGAGTGATGAATGACCGGGTGGCTTCTATATTCATAAGTATTTTATAAACAATAACTTATAGTTCTATTTTAAACTCAGTTCTGACTCGGTCCGGCTCTGTGGTTATCGGCGAAACCCGAAGAATGCCAGAGCGTTGCGCGTCGTGGCCTCGGCAATGGCCGCAGCCTCCTCCCGCCGGCACGCCGCAACCATCTCCAGGATGTGCGGCAGGTACCTCGGCTCGTTGCGGCGGCTGCGTGGCTTCGGCTGCAGGTCCCGCGGCAGCAGGTACGGTGCGTCCGTTTCGAGCATCAGCCGGTCCAGCGGAATGAGGCGGACCACTCCTCGCAGCTGTTGCCCGCGCCGTTCGTCGCAGATCCAGCCCGTGACCCCGATCGAAAGACCCATCGCGAGGTAGTCGCGCAGTTCGCGCTCCTCGCCGGTGAAGCAGTGTGCAACTCCGGCCGGCAGTCGAGGCAGGTAATCGCCCAGGATCGAAACGAACGCGTCGTGGGCATCGCGCTGGTGCAGGAAGACCGGCTTGCCGAGGTCGACCGCCAGTTCGAGCTGTGCGCGGAAGACGCGCTCCTGATCGGCGTGGGGCGAGAAATTGCGGAAGTAGTCGAGGCCGCATTCGCCCGCTGCGCCGATTTCGGGCGCCTGCATGAGGCCGCGCAGCTCGTCGATCTGGTGCGCGTGAAACTCGCGCGCGTGGTGGGGATGTATCCCGGCCGTGGCCCGGAACGTCATGGGGTCCCCGCGCACCAGTTCGATTGCGGCCCGGGTGCTCGCAAGCGTGCTGCCCGTGACGACCATGTGGCGCACGCCGGTGGCCTTCGCGGCGGCCACGACGGCGTCGCGATCGTGGTCGAAACTGTCGTGGCCGAGGTTCAGTCCGATGTCGACGAGGGGCAGGATCATGCAAAGGATGGCTGTGATAAGGTGCGCTGCCTCGCGCCGCAGGGTAACAAGAACACGAGGCACCGGGTAAGCACATGCCTTTAGACAAGGACGCACTCGAGAGTCTGCGCCTCGATCACGGGTCCGATCCCGAGCGCTACCAGGACTCGGCCCTGCGCCGCCACCGCCGCTGGATCGTCGCGGCAGCGCTCGCGGCGGTGGTTGCCATCGTCGCGTGGCGCTTCATGAATTCGGCCGTTCCGGTGCAGACGGCCTTGATCGAAGCGCCCGCAGGCGCAGCGGACGGCGCAGTGCTCAACGCTTCCGGTTACGTCGTCGCACGCCGCCTTGCGACGGTCAGTTCCAAGGTCACCGGTCGCGTGACCGAAGTGCTGTTCGAGGAGGGCACCTCGGTCAAGGAAGGGCAGGTCCTCGCCCGGCTGGATCCGGCCACGGCGCGGGCTGAGTACGCCGTGGCCCGGAGCAGCCTCGAGGCAGCGCGACGCAACCTTCGCGAGATCGAGGTGCGGCTGGAGGACGCCCGGCGCACGTTCGCGCGCAACCAGAGCCTCGTCGAACGCAAGCTCGTCGCACAGAGCGCGCTCGATGCCTCCGAGGCGGACGTTGCGGCGCTCGGCGCACGGCTGTCCGCGGCTCGCGCCGACGTCGACGTCGCACAAAGCCGTTTGTCGCTGAGTGCCCAGGGTCTCGACGATCTCGAGATCCGCGCGCCGTTCGCGGGAGTCGTGATCTCCAAGGACGCGCAGCCCGGCGAGACGGTCTCGCCGGTCTCGGCCGGCGGCGGATTCACGCGCACCGGCATTGCGACCATCGTCGACATGGATTCGCGGGAGATCGAGGTGGACGTCAACGAGGCGTACATCAATCGGGTCCACGACGATCAGCGCGTCGAGGCCGTGCTCGATGCCTACCCGGACTGGACCATCCCGGGCCGCGTGATCAGCATCGTGCCGACGGCGGATCGCCAGAAGGCGACGGTGCGGGTGCGCATTGCCTTCGACGAACTCGACCCCCGCATCCTGCCCGACATGGGCATCAAGGTGCGGTTCCTGGAAGAAGCCACCGCGGGGCCACGGGGTAGTCCTACGATGCCCGAGCGTGCGGTCGTCCGCGACGGCGAGTCGACGTTCGCGTGGGTAGTGCGCGACGGAAGGGTCGAGCGTCGGGCGGTGAAGATCGGTGAGGCGCGTGATGGCAACGTGCCCGTGCTCCAGGGGCTGGCCGGCGGCGAGGCCGTCGTCCTGGACGCGCCACGCCGGCTGCGCGACGGCGCCGCGGTCGAACTCAAGGGCGAGTGACCGTGGCGGCGACGCCGATCGTCCGCATCCGTGGCCTCGTCAAGGTCTACCGCCGGGGCGCGGAGACCGTGCGCGTGCTCGACGGACTGTCGCTGGAGATTGCGGCCGGCGACTTCGTCGCATTGATGGGCCCGTCGGGGTCCGGCAAGTCGACGCTCCTCAACCTGATCGGCGGCATCGACCGCCCGACCTCCGGCGAACTCGAGGTCGACGGCCTGCGGGTGGACCGGCTTGGCGACGCGGCGCTGGCGCGCTGGCGCGCCGACCACGTCGGCTTCGTGTTCCAGATGTACAACCTGCTGCCGGTGCTGACGGCCGAGCGCAACGTCGAGTTGCCGCTGCTGCTCAAAGACCTGACCCGTGAACAGCGGGCCAGGCGGGTGGCGGCTGCACTCGCCCTCGTGGGACTCTCGGACCGCGCGAGGCATCGCCCCCGGGAACTCTCCGGCGGCCAGGAACAGCGCGTCGGCATCGCGCGCGCGATCGTCACCGATCCGACACTGCTCCTCTGCGACGAGCCCACGGGCGACCTCGACCGCAAGTCGGGCGACGAGGTACTCGACCTGCTGCAGGCCCTCAATCGCGAGTACGGCAAGACCATCGTCATGGTCACGCACGACCCGCACGCGGCCGAGCGCGCGCATCGCACGGTGCACCTCGACAAGGGACTGCTGCAGGAAGACCCGGCGTGATCGCGAAGTACCTGCCGTTGCTGGCCGCCAGCCTGCGCCGCAAGCGGCTGCGCACGTTCTTCACCGTGGCCTCGATCGTGATCGCGTTCCTGCTGTTCGGGCTCGCCGAGTCGCTGCGGTATGCACTGCAGTCCGGCGTGGACGTGGCCGGCGCCGACCGGCTCCTGACCATGCACAAGGTCTCCTTCACGCAACTGCTGCCGGCCAGCTACGAGAATCGCATCAAGGCACTCGACGGGGTGGTGGAGGTCACGCCGCAGACGTGGTTCGGGGCGTGGTTCCGGGACGAGCGCAACCAGATCCCGGCGTTCCCGGTCAAGCCGGAGGCGTTCCTGCGGATGTACCCGGAATACGTCATCCCCGAGCCGCAGCGGCTGGCGTGGCTCGCCGACCGCAGCGGCATCCTGATCGGCCGAGGGCTTGCCGATCTGTTCGGCTGGCAACCCGGAGACAAGGTGCCGTTGCGTTCGTCCATCTGGCGCAAGCAGGACGGCAGCGATGCATGGGACGTTACGGTGCAGGCGATCTACGACCTGCCGCAGGGCGGCGACACGCGCCAGCTGATGATGCACCAGGACTACTTCGAGGAGGCCAAGGCGCAGGGCAAGGGCCTCGTCGGCTGGTACATCGTCAAGGTCGACTCGGTGGATCGCGCGCAGTCGGTGGCGCGGCAGATCGACCTGCAGTTCGCCAATTCGCCCGCCGAGACCAAGACGTCGTCCGAACGCGCCATGGCGCAGTCCTTCGTCAACCAGGTCGGCAACATCGGCGCAATGCTGCGCGCGATCGTGATCGCCGTGTTCTTCACGATGTTGCTCGTGACGGCAAACACCATGGCGCAGTCGGTGCGCGAGCGCACCAATGAGATTGGAGTGCTGAAGACGCTCGGTTTCACCAATGCCGGGGTGCTGGGGCTCGTGCTGTCGGAGTCGGTGCTGGTGACGGTGCTGGGCGGCGTGCTCGGGCTCGCGGCGGCGTGGTGGCTCGGCGTGCAGTTCGAGCCCATCTTCAGGCAGTACCTGCCGGGATTCCAGCTGCCGCGGTACGCGATCGTGACGGGTGGCATTTACATGGTGGCCCTGGGACTCGCAGCCGGGGCCGTGCCGGCCGCGCAAGCCATGCGGCTCCGTATCGTGGAGGCGTTGCGACGCGACTGACTTGTCGATGACTCCCTGGCTCAATCAGCTGTCGGCGATCACCGCGATGAATCTGCGCAACCTGCCGGCCCGTGCGGGCACGTCGCTGGTGGCGGTCGTCGGTATCGGCGGCGTCGTGGCCGTGCTCGTGTCCTTGCTGTCGATGGGCGAGGGCTTCCGGGCCGCTCTCGATCTCTCCGGGCGCGAGGACGTCGTCGTGGTCCTGCGTGGTGGCTCGCCCGACGAACTCTCGAGCGCGTTCAACCGGGAGGCCGTCAACGTCGTTTCTTCCGCCCCCGGCATCGCGCGGGATGGACGCGGCGCGGTTGCGTCACCCGAGTTCTACACCATCGTCGACCTGCCGATGCGCAGCACTGGCACGGCAGCCAACGTGCCGTTCCGCGGTGTCACGGACCGCGCGGCAGAGGTTCGCAGGGGATTCCGGATCGTGGCCGGACGCATGTTCGAACCCGGCAAGGACGAGGTCATCGTCGGGCGTGGCGCATTTGCGCAGTTCGGGAACGTCGATCTCGGCCGCAAGGTCACCTGGGGCTCGCACGTCTGGCACGTGGTCGGTGTGTTCGAGGCCGGCGGCAGCGTCTCGGAGTCCGAGGTCTGGACGGACCTGTCGGTGCTCCAGGGCGTGTACCGCCGTGGTAATTCCGTGCAGGTGGTCCGGGCCCAGCTGACGTCCCCGGCTGCGATCGCGAGTCTCAAGCGCGCCGTGGAAGGCGACCCGCGCATCAATGTCACCGTGCGCAGCGAGCGTGAGTTCTATGCCGAGCAGTCACGCATCCTGGTCACGCTCATTCGCTATGTCGGCACGACCATTGCCCTGCTGATGGGCGTCGGCGCGGTGTTCGCGGCCCTCAACACCATGTACTCCGCGGTCTCGTCGCGCACGCGCGAGATCGCGACGCTGCGCGCGCTGGGGTTCGGGGCCGCGCCGGTGGTCGTCTCGGTGCTGCTCGAGGCCACGGTGCTCGGCCTGCTGGGCGGCATCGTGGGTGGTGCGCTCGTGTATTTCGGATTGAATGGCTACCAGGCGTCCACGCTCAACTGGGCGAGTTTCAGCCAGGTCACATTTGCGTTCACGGTCACGCCGGCGCTGCTGGTGACGGGTCTGGGGTATTCCCTCATACTCGGTCTCGTCGGAGGCCTGCTGCCGGGAGTACGTGCGGCGCGCTTGCCCGTGACGGCGGGTCTGAGGGAACTCTAGGGGATGGCGAGTCGCGGGAATCCGCTGCAGTTGTCGCTCTGGTCGCCACGCGAGGCGTCCGGGGGGTGGAACGTCCGCATCAGCCGCCGCGCCCGCCGGTTGTCGATGCGCGTGTTCCCCGGCGGGCGCGTCGAGGTCGTCGTTCCGCCCGGAGTCGGCATTCCCGCCGTCGAGCGGTTCGTCGCGCGTCACCGCGAGTGGGCCGAACGCCGTGCCCGGGAATTCGCGCTGCGGACGCCGCACGCGGTCGAGCGTCGGCCTGCCGCCATCGAACTCGCACTGCTCGAGCAGCGCTGGAGCGTCGAGTACGAATCCGGCGCCCGGTCGTCGGTCGTCGAGCACGCCGCGGGCGTGCTGACGGTCCGCACGGCCGGGTCCTCGGACCGGCACGTGAGCCAGGCCTTGCTGCGCTGGCTCGGCCGACTGGCCATCGACCAGCTCGGAGGCCGGCTCGACGCGCTGTCGCGGGAGACCGGCATCGGCTACAACCGCTTGCTGCTGCGGCGCCAGCGGACGCGCTGGGGCAGTTGCTCGTCCAGGGGGACGATCAGCCTGAACATGTGCCTCATGTTCCAGCGACCCGAGGTCGTGCGCTACCTCATGCTCCACGAGTTGTGCCATCGCCGGCACATGGACCACTCGGAGCGCTACTGGCGACTGGTCGAATCCCTCGAGCCCCGGTGGCGGTCACTCGACGCGGAACTGCTCAAGGGCTGGCAGCACGTGCCGGCATGGGTCTTCCCCTGATGGAGCGTGGTCCTCACGTCGACGTAACGGGGGAAGGAGTCTACTGGGATCTCGGCGAGTCGCTGAGCTACGGCGAGTACCTGAGCCTCGACCGGCTGCTCGACGCCCAGCGGCCGCTGTCGCAGCAGCACGACGAGATGCTTTTCATCGTCATCCACCAGGCGTCTGAACTGTGGATGAAGCTCTGCATCCACGAACTATCTGCGGCGATCGACCACGTCCGGCGCGACGTGCTCGGGCCGGCGCTGAAGATGCTTGCGCGAGTCTCGCGCGTGCAGGCGCAGCTCACCCAGTCGTGGGAAGTGCTCGCGACGATGACGCCGTCCGAGTACTCGGCGTTCCGCGACCGGCTGGGGCGCGCCTCCGGGTTCCAGTCATACCAGTACCGCACGCTCGAGTTCCTGATCGGCAACAAGAATGCGGCCATGATCGAAGTGCACCGGCGCGATCCCGCGGTGTACGCTCGGCTCGACCAGGTCCTGCGCAGTCCGAGCCTGTACGACGAGTGCCTGCGGCTCCTGAGCCGGCGGGGCTACCAGGTCCCCGCGCAGAGCCTGGAACGCGACTGGAGCCAGCCATACGTGGCCTGCGAGGGCGTCACTGCCGCCTGGCTCGGCGTCTACGACAACGCGATCGAGCACTGGGACCTCTACGAGCTGGCGGAGAAGCTGGTCGACCTCGACCACCAGTTCCAGCTCTGGCGCTTCAGCCACATGAAGACGGTCGAGCGCATCATCGGCTACAAGCGTGGCACCGGCGGCACGAGCGGGGTGGCCTACCTGGCCAAGGCCCTCGAACTGCGCTTCTTCCCGGAGCTCTGGACGGTGCGCACGTCGATGTAGCGCTGTGTAAGATACGCGCCCATGAAAGAGCGCCTGCACAACATCAACGTCCTCTCCAGCGACCTCCTGCCGACGCCGGAGGAGATCAAGGAGTCGCTTCCGCTGCCGCCCGCGGCCGAGGAATTCGTCTATCGCAGCCGGGGCGCCGTGCGGCGCATCCTCGATCGCGCCGATCCGCGACTGTTCGTCGTGGTGGGTCCGTGCTCGATCCACGACCCCGTGGCGGCCCGCGAGTATGCGACGCGATTACGTGACCTGGCCCAGAGGATCGAGCCGACGATGCTCGTGCTCATGCGCGTCTATTTCGAGAAGCCACGCACCACCATCGGCTGGAAGGGGCTCATCAACGACCCCGACATGGACGACTCGTTCCACATCGAGAAGGGCATCCGCCTTGCGCGCGAGTTGCTGCTGTTCCTCGCCGACATCGGCATGCCGGCGGCCACCGAGGCGCTCGACCCGATCATGCCGCAGTACCTGTCGGAGCTGGTGACCTGGACGGCCATCGGCGCCCGCACCACCGAATCGCAGACACACCGCGAGATGGCGAGCGGACTCTCGACACCCGTCGGTTTCAAGAACGGAACGGACGGGTCGCTGGCCGTCGCCATCAATGCGCTGCAGTCCGCGCGACACCCGCACCACTTCCTGGGCATCACGCAGCAGGGCCAGTCGGCGGTATTCCGCACGCGTGGCAACGAGTACGGCCACATCGTCCTGCGGGGCGGTGGCGGCCGGTCGAATTACGACTCGGTGAGCATCGCATTGTGCGAACGCGAGCTCGAGAAGGCCGGGCTGCCGGGCAACATCGTCGTCGATTGCAGCCACGGCAACTCGAGCAAGGATCCCGGGCTGCAGTCGCTGGTCGCCGAGAATGTCGCCAACCAGATCGTCGAGGGCAACCGCTCGATCGTCGGGATGATGCTCGAGAGCAACCTGCACTGGGGCAGCCAGCCGATGACGGCCGATCGCAGTCAGCTGCAGTACGGTGTGTCCGTGACCGACGCGTGCATCGACTGGGAGACGACTGAAGGACTGCTGCAGTCGCTCGATGCGCGGCTTCGCCCGGCGCCGCGCTTCGTCAAGGGACCCGCCGCGGCCTGACCGACCCGCGATTGCCGCCGCACTTGCACGCGCTGCGGTGGCGGATCGCTGTCCTCCTGTGCCTGGTGACCGCGGTCGGCTACGTCGACCGCCAGGCGTTGTCGGTCGCGGCCCCGGTGGTGCGCGAGGAATTCGGCCTCACCAACACCCAGTACGGGTGGATCACCTATGCGTTCCTGATGGCCTACGCCGTCGGCCAGGCCGCGCTCGGCCCCCTGGTGGACCGGCCTCGGCACCCGCCGTTCGTTCACGCTTGCCGTGGCCTGGTGGAGCGTCGTGGCGATGCTGCACGCGTTCGGCCGCGGGTTCTTCAGCTTCTTCGCATTCCGCGGCCTGCTCGGGCTCACGGAGTCCGTGAATTTCCCGGCGGCACTCAGGGCCGTCGCGGAATGGTTCCCGAAGCACGAGCGCTCGCACGCCACGGGGATCGTCACGGCAGGCACCGGTATCGGCGCGATCGTTGCGCCGCCCGCCGTGTTCGTCGAGTCGCCATACGTCGCGGTGCTGCTCGTCTCGACGGCGCTTTTTGCGATCCAGGTGAAGCGGTCGTCGCTCTTCGCCGTGCCGACCGATCTGTTCCCTGCCAAGGACGTGGCATCGGTCTGGGGACTCTCGGGCGCCGCCGGCAGCCTGGCCGCAGCGTTCGCGCAACCGCTGATTGGCTGGCTGATAGACACGCAGTCGTACACGCCGGTGTTCGTCATCGTGTCGCTCATGCAAATTGCATCGGCACTCGCGGGATGAGGGAGGGAGTGCGTGATGCGGGTGCCGTCTTCGTGCTGGCCCCGAGTGTAGAATCGGCGCGTCAATCGCGGGGATCCGCTCCATGAACGACGCGAAAAAATACGAACTGCTGGTCAAGAACGTCCGCATCGTTCGTCCGAACAAGACGGCGGTCCAGAGGGGCGACATTGCGGTGGCGGGCGGCAAGATTGCCCGCGTCGGTCGCGACATCGCGCCCGGTGACGCTCGCAAGGTCGTGGACGGGAAGAACCTGCTCGCGCTCCCCGGCGTCGTCGATCCGCACATGCATACCGGTATCTACTCGCCGCTGGCCGAGGACGCCGTGTCGGAGAGCCGGGCGGCCGCGCAGGGCGGCGTCACCTCCAGCCTCAATTACTTCCACACGGGCCAGTACTACCTGAACAAGGGTGGCCCGTACGCGGACTTCTTCCCCGAGGTGCTCGATATCGCGAACGGGCGCTTCCACGTCGACTACGGGTTTCACCTCGCCCCGATGGATCGCGGCCACATCGACGAGATACCGATGCTGGTCGAATAGCACGGCGTCACGTCGTTCAAGATCTACATGTTCTACGGCGCCTACGGGCTGCACGGCGCGTCGAGCCACCAGCACGAGTTCCTGATGATCGACCAGGACGAGAAGTACGACGTCGCTCACTTCGAGTTCGTCATGCGCGGCGTGCAGCGTGCCATGGAGCGGTTCAAGGACCGGCGCGACATGATCAGCCTGAGCCTGCACTGCGAGACCGCCGAAATCATGGCCGCGTACACGAAACGCGTGCAGCAGGAAGGCAGGCTCACCGGACTCCAGGCCTACAGCGCCGCGCGCCCGCCGCACTCCGAAGGCCTGGCGATCCGCATCGCGTCCTACCTCGCGCAAGGCGGTCGAGGCGGCGCTCAAGATGGCCAGGGCCTTTCCACACGTGAACTTCCGCCGCGAGGTGACGGTGGGCCACCTGCTGCTCGACTACGACGCCCCGACCGGTGTCTTGGCGAAAGTGAATCGGCCGGTCCGCGCTCGCGCCGACGTCGAGTACCTCTGGGATACGCTGCTCGACGGCAAGATCGACTGGGTGTGCAGCGACCACGCCTGTTGCAGACACGAGATGAAGGTCGATGCAAAGAAGCCTGGGGAGGTGTTCCTCGGCAAGTCCGGGTTTGGCGGCACGGAGTATCTGCTGTCGGGCATCGCGAGCTAGGGCCGCAAGCGTGGGCTGTCCTGGAACCGTATCGCAGAGCTGACTTCGTGGAATGCGTCATGACGCGGACCTGGTGCTGTTCGACCCGGACAGGTCGTTCGTGGTGCGCGCCGCCGAGTCGGAGTCCACGCAGGGATACACGCCGTTCGAGGGCGTGGAACTCACCGGCAAGGTGGTGAGCACGTACCTGCGCGGCAACCTGATCTTCGACAAGGGCAAGGTCGTTGGAGCTCCTCGCGGTCGCTACCTGAGCCGTCCCGGCTGACGGTGGGACCGAGCATCGCGGCGGCTCTCGCGCCGGTCAACGGCGACCCGTACCATGGCGCTCCCCGCGAACCCGGATGCCCCCATGGCCGGTGCCAGCCTTCTCGCCCTGCTCGACGACATCGCCAGCGTCCTGGACGACATCTCCGTCCTGACCAAGGTCGCTACGAAGAAGACCGCGGGGGTACTCGGAGACGATCTCGCACTCAACGCGCAGCAGGTCGCGGGCGTCAAGGCGAACCGCGAGCTGCCGGTCGTGTGGGCGGTGGCGAAGGGGTCCCTGGTGAACAAGGCGATCCTGGTGCCGGCGGCGCTTGCGATCAGCGCGATCGCGCCCTGGGCGATCATGCCGCTGCTCATGGCCGGGGGTCTGTTCCTCTGCTATGAGGGATTCGAGAAGATCTGGCACCGACTGACGCATCGCGCGGAGGTGCGCGAGCACCGGAAGGAACTGCGGCTGGCCCTCGCGGACCCGACGGTCGACCTGCGCACCGTCGAGAAGAGCAAGATCAAGGGCGCCGTGCGGACCGACTTCATTCTCTCCGCGGAGATCATCGTCATCACGCTCGGCACGGTGGCCGCCGCGACGTTCGGCGTGCGCGTCGCGGTGCTCGTCGGCATCGCCATCCTCATGACCGTGGGCGTGTACGGTCTGGTCGCGGGCATCGTGAGACTCGACGACGCCGGCCTGTACCTCAGCCGGCGCAAGGGCGACGACGTGCTGCCCCGACTGTCACGCCGACTGGGACGCGGCATCGTCGCGTTCGCGCCGTGGCTGATGACGCTGCTGTCGGTCGCGGGAACGGCTGCGATGTTCCTCGTCGGCGGCGGCATCCTGTCGCACGGGATTCCGTGGATCGATCATTGGGCCAGGGACATCGCCATGCGTGGCGCCGCGCTGTCCGGCATCGAGGCCGTCCTGTCGGCCACGACCGCGCTCCTGACGAACCTCGTCGTCGGCATCGTCGCGGGCGTGATTGCAGTGGCGGTCGTGGGCCTGGCACGCAAGATCTGGCCAGGCAAGGATTCGCTGCCTGAGTCCGACCCGCGGGGCTCGTGACGCGACGGATCCGACGGATCCGACGGATGCGACCACTGGCACCATTTTTTTTGTTTCGGACAGATCCGGCACGCGACGACGATCGCGCGCACACTGCACGGCTCAGGCCGGGTATTGGCCCCGGCGACATCCATTGGGACACTCCTCATGCAGACCATCATTGACACGGCAACGGATGCCGGGAAATTTGCAACCCTGCTCAGCGCGCTCAAGGCGGCGTCTTTCGCCGACACACTGCGCACGGCGGGCCCATACACCGTATTCGCCCCGACGGATGAAGCGTTCAAGCGTCTTGCGCCGGGCGCGTTCGATGCGCTCCTGAGGGACACCGACAAGCTCTATGCAGTGCTCGCGTACCATGTCGTCTGCGGCCTCATCGCTGCGAGGGACATCATGCCGGGCGACATCAAGACGGTCGCAGGAACGTCGCTGGTAGCATCGAGGTACGGTGGCGAAGTCTTCCTTAATGGAGTAAGGATCACGCAAGCGGATATTGCGGCATCGAACGGCGTCATACACATGATGGATGCGGTCATCACGCCGTTAGGTACGACGCTGGCTGCGGCAGCGTGATCTCGAGGGAAAGTTCACCGCGGTGGATCTGCAGAGGAGTCGATGATGCGGTACGTCGTTCAGACTGCGAAGAGCGTCGAGCAGGCCACGGTGGATCTCGAGGCGGCCGTGCGCCAGAACGGTTTTGGGGTTCTGCATCAGTACGATCTGAAACAGACCCTGGCGAGCAAAGGCGTCGATCTGCCACACGAGTGCAGGATTCTCGACGTCTGCAATCCGCAGCAGGCAGCCCGAGTGCTGACGGCGGACATGGGCATGAACGTCGCCCTGCCGTGTCGGATCTCGGTCTATGAGGACGGCGGGCAGACCAGGATCGGCATGGTGAGGCCAACCGCCATGCTCGCGAGCCTGTCGGACTCCCAGGAGCTGAGACGCGTGGCCGAGGACGTCGAGCTGGCCACGATTCGCATGATTGACCAGGCCAGGTAGCCCGCGGCCGGAGTCGGGCCGGCGCCTCGGACGGGTCTGGCACGGCGGCTCGAGAACCCATTCGGCGGTCCGGTCGCAGCGAACCGCTGGTACTATCGCGTTTTCGTCGAACCCGACTCTGGAGGAACACCAATGACGATCAAGGCAGGCGACAAGATGCCCGCGGGCGTGCTGACGTATCCGGGCCAGGACGGGCCACAGAAGATTACGACCGAACAACTGTTCGCCGGCAAGAAGGTGGTGCTGTTCTCGGTGCCGGGGGCCTTCACGCCGACCTGCGACGCGAGGCACCTGCCGGGCTATGTGCAGCATGCCGATGAGATCAAGGCCAAGGGCGTCGACACCGTCGCCTGCATGGCGGTGAACGACGTGTTCGTCATGAAGGCGTGGGGCAAAGCCTCCGCCGTCGAGGACAAGGTGCTGATGCTTGCCGACGGCAACGGCGAATATGCCAGGGCGCTGGGCCTCGAGCTCGACGCCACCGGCTTCGGCATGGGTATCCGCGGCAAGCGTTTCGCGCTGATCGTAGACGACAGCGTCGTGACGGGCGTGTTCGTCGAGGGTCCGGGCGAATTCAAGGTGTCGAGCGCCGAGCACGTCCTCAGCCAGCTCTGAGGCGGAGTGCCGCTCAACCGTCGCATCCTGTTCGCACGGGTGCCGCACGGCCTGCCGGTGCCTGGCGATTTCGGCCACGATACCGTGGAGGTACCGGCCCCCGGCCCGGGGCAGTTCCTGTCCCGCACGCTCTGGTTGTCGCTCGATCCTTACCTGCGCAACGTCATGAAGGGCCACGCGCTCTATGGCGTGGCGTTGCGACCGGGCGATCCCATGCACGGCGAGACGGTCTCGCAGGTCGTCGAATCGTGTCACCCGGACTTTGCGCCCGGCGAACTCGTGGTCGTGAAGAACGGCTGGCAGGAGTACGGACTGTCGGACGGGCAGGGCGTGCGGAAGGTCGATCCTGCGGTTGCACCGGTTGCGACGGCCCTCGGCGTGCTCGGCATGCCCGGCCTCACCGGTTATGCGGGGCTCGTGTACCTGGGCGAGCCGCGCCCTGGGCAGCACGGTGGGGCAGGTCGCTCGGCTCGTGGGAGCCCGTGCGTTCGGCATCGCGGGCTCGGACGAGAAGTGTCGCTATGCCGTCGAAGAACTGGGCTTCGAGGCCTGCATCAACCATCGTTCGGGGAACCTTCGCGCGGCGATCGAGCAGGCGTGTCCCGACGGCGTGGATGTCTATTTCGACAACCTCGGTGGCGACGTGCTCGCGGCCGCCATCGGCACACGGGCCATTCCTGGGCCCGGTGGTGAGTGCCCGCGCGACGATCCGGGGCCTCGTGGTCTACGACCACTTCGACCGCAT
>Ga0113563_10000279_pt1 | contig 23111 bp, 21 predicted proteins | sample Mud3Dept3metaG_FD_80117 | JGI IMG/M metagenome (GOLD analysis project Ga0113563, IMG submission 80117) | Freshwater wetland microbial communities from Ohio, USA, analyzing the effect of biotic and abiotic controls - Mud 3 Core 4 Depth 3... | ecosystem: Environmental > Aquatic > Freshwater >... | reverse complement strand
GTCCAGTTGCCCTTGAGGTCCAGCACCGGGGCATGCTCCGCGAAGCGGACCGTGCCGGCCGTCGAGACCGCCAGGCCCGAGCGCGGCATCCATGCCTTCAGGGACACGACGTCGAGCACCTTCTCCGCGTATTTCCCCGAGCCGCGCACCCGTACCTGCTCCGGGCCGAACATCGGGGAGGTCAGCGTGCCGCTCACGCCGATCGCGTCGAGACGCGCATCGACCGAGAGGGAACCGCTGACCAGCGGCAGTCGTCCCGGGGGGATCCATGGCGATCCATCGAATTCGATGGCACGGAGCGTGCCCACGGCGCGCGCTTCGTGGTTGAGGTCGAGGCCGGTACCGGAGAATGCGAGCCTGGCCGGTTCGGTCAGCGAGGCATCGATGCCGAGTCGGTCGAGCTTGCCCTTCACGCGGGCCGAGAAGCGATACGTGCGTTCGTCGGGCAGTCGCCAGCGCCCCGAAACCTCGCCGCGCAGGCCCAGCGGCAGCGTGCCTCGCAGGTACACGTTGCCTGTCACGCGACCGGCGGGATCCTCGACGACGGCGGGGTCCACGTCGATGCGCCAGCGCGTCATGCGCAAGTCGCCGCGCACAGTTTCGGCGTGCAGGCGCTGACCGGTCTTGAGCGTAACGCCCGCCCGGCGCACGACGACATCCGGAGCCACGATGCTCAGCCACGCGGGCAGGAAGTGGATCTCCGTCTCCGGTTGCGGCCCGCGATCCTTGATGAGGACCTCGACCCGGCCGATGCTGGCGTCCGCCAGCGCGAGCCTCCCTGCCAGCAGGCCGAAGAACGCCGGCGTGCCGCTTACATCGTCGGCTTCGACGCGCACGGCGGCGTGATCCACGACCACCCGGTCGAACGACAGCGCCCCTGCGATCACGCCACGGGCGCCGCGCACTTCGATGCGCGTGTTCTGCACACGCTCCAGCTGCGCCAGCGCGAATTCGAGTCCCTGCTGCGTGTAGAGCAGGCGCTGCGTCAGGAAAGCCAGCACGCCGACCGCCAGCACCACGAGTGCGAGGGTCCCCCGCCGCAGCCACCGCATCACAGCAAGACCTGCGTGATGTTGAGGTGGAGGCGGGGCGTCTTGCCAGGTTCGGACAGCGCTTGTGCCACGTCTATGCCGATCAGAAGCATCGGCAGCCTCCAGCGGATGCCGACGCCCACCGAGTACTCCAGCGGGGTGTCCCAGTCGTCGAACGCGTTGCCGGTGTCGAAGAAAACCGCGCCGCGGAAATTCTTAGGCAGGTCGCGCTCGACCTCGATGCTGCCCACGAGCATGTGCTCGCCGCCGATGCCCTTGTCGCCCTTGTTGTTGGCGTTCGGGTCCTGGGGGCTCAGCGAGTCGAGCGCGAATCCGCGCACACTGCGGTCGCCGCCCGTGAAGAAACGCTGCGAGGCGGGCAGCTGCGAGAAGTCGTCGACCCAGCTCGCGCCGACCTCACCGCGCAGCCGCAGGTACCACGGGCCGGTGCGGATCGGCCACACGTGCTCGGCGCGGGCGTAGAAACGCAGGAAGGACGCGTCGGAGCCGAGCGTGGCCGGACTCCCTGAAAGCTGGAAGTAATAGGCCGCGTCGCGCACCCAGCCGGTCAGGAAGTTCGGTGGCAGGCTCGCGATCGCGATGCCGGGGATCAGCAGCAGCGACCGCTCGTCGGTGTTGCCGGGAAACCGCGTCAACTCCTGGCTCAGGCTCGCAAACAGCACCCTCTGCCATTCTCCCCGGACGTGCGTCAGGCTGGCCGCGATCTCGTAGCGCTCACTGGTGAGGCCGCCGAGTTCCTCGTTCGTGTACCCGGCGGAGAACTCGAGTTTCTCCATCGTAGGGTCGCCGACCGGGATCACGTAGCGTGCGACGGCCTCCCCCTTTACGCTCGAGACCGTGCTCTCGAACGACCAGCGGTGACCCGAGTCGTTCACCAGCCTCCGGTCCCACTTGAACTGCCCGCGCGGCCCGGTGTCCGTGCCGAAGCCTGCGCTCACGCCGTAGCGATCAGGCTTGATGCGCTCGGCGCGGATCGTGACCGGTACCGTCAGCGTCGCCGGGTCGCGCTCGCCGGGCGTGACCGTCACGCTCGAAAAGTAGTAGCTGTCCTCGAGTGCGAACTGGGTGCTGCGAATGCGCTCGCCAGAGAACGGCTGACCCTCGGTGAACCGGATGAAGCCCTGCAGCAGTTTCGGGTCGATCGCGTCCTGCTCGATCGTCACCTCGCCGAACTCGTAGCGGCCGCCGGTGTCGAGCTGCAGGTGAATGTCCGCGACGCGCTCTGGCGGGTCCACCAGCAATTCGTGCCGTGTCAGCTTTGCGTCCAGGTACCCGCGTTCGAGGGCGGTTCGTGCCAGGTCCTTCTTGAGCTTCTCGTAAACGGCGTGGTCCAGCCGCGTCCCGGGGCGCAGCGCGTTCTGCGTCATTACCGCGCCGATCTCCGGGTCCTTGCTTCCCTGGCCGATGACGGAGACGTCCGCCTCGCGCATCAATACCGGCTCGCCCGGCTTGATGCGCAGCCTGACGATCCACGTGGCGCCGTCGCGGCTGGTGCGGCTGCGCACCTGCGGATCGTAGTAGCCGAAGGGACGCAACGCGTCCGCCGCCTCGTCCACGGCGCGGTCCGCGAGGCGCCGCACCTGGTCGTCCGTAAGGTCGTTCCGCGTCACGTACCGGGTGAGTGAGAGGTAGGCGCGGACGTTGTCCGCCATCGCGCGGTCGACGCCATCCACCTCGATGCGAATGGTGTCCGGCGGACCGCCCAGGATTGCCGCCGTGGCCAGCGCGCTCGCAAGCAGCGCTGCGCACGCGAGACACCAGGCGACGAGCCAGCGGGCCACTGCAGGTTGCGCGTGTTTCATGCGCCCGCTGCGTCGACCGCGAATTCGAAGCGCGTGGCGCCGGTCAGGTTTCCGGCGGCGTCGAACCGCCTCTCGGCGGCCACCATGCGACCGTCGCGCCCCGCCAGAAAAACCGTCGAGCAGCGCGTCCCGTAGCGCTCGTGCAGCACGAATGGTGCGGACATCGCGCGTTCCAGGTCGGCAGGCAGGCCCGAACCTGGCTCTGTCGCGGCGGACGCAGGCTCGCGATCGGCCAGAAGTCCGAAGAACTCGTCCACGCCGGGCCGGTCGGCAGCGAGCGCGTCGTCGAAACGATCGCGAGCACGCACGAGCCTGGGCCGCGGCGTGTCCAGCGCGTGATTGCCGAGCCCGTAGCTTCCCGGCTCGAGTCGTCGCGGGCCGGCGGAGCCCCGGTTCGAAAGGTAGTGCAGCGATTCATGATCGCCGGCCAGCAGGTTGAATCCGGCGAACGTCGTCGCCGCGTCATGCAGCTTCTCGAGAAAGCTGCCGGGCGTTGAATCGCCCGCTAGGTAATCCGGGACGAGGCCGCCCCGCGAGGGAGCTTCGGCGACGGGCGGCGTTTCGGCACCGCGCATGTTCGTGACCGCTCCGAATCGGCCGCTGCGCGTCACGCCGATCCAGGTGCCGCCGGCACGCAGGTCGCGGCCGGCGAGCATGCCTGGGTTCCCGGTCCACCAGCCGAGCGGCGACGCTGGACGGTCGTGAAACTCGTCGCGGTTCGCCGCGACGACGAGCCGGTAGCGCGGGTGATTCATCCAGGCGAACACGAGCAGGCACATGGCGGCTATTGTAAGTGCGGCTCCGGCACCGGCATGCCGCGCGGCCGCGGCATCAGGGCTGCGACACCTCGGTGCCGCGGTTCCGGCCGAAGAGCAGTCGGCCGGCCCTCTTCGTAGCCCAGTAGAGCAGCCCGGCGATCGCGGCCAGGCAGAGCAGAGGGACTACCAGCGCGAGGATTGCGATACCGGTCGCGCCGACCGTCTCGACCGTCGCCACGATCGGATTGGCAAGCCCCGCGGTCATGACTCCGGACTTGGCCCTCAGCAGTGCGGTGGTGCCCTTCGTCAGGCCCGCGACCCCGCCGCCCGCGATGATCGCCAGCGGCCACATCACGGCCTGGGGGATGTCCGCCATCACCGAGGCGCTGGCCACGACTCCGGCACCGACTGCAGCCGGCCCTGCGACGACGTCGAGCAAGTGGTCCACGCCCGGGATGTAGTAGGCCAGCACCTCGAAGACGGCGGCGGTGCCGAGCATCAACAGCGCAGGCGTGCTGCCGAGCCACTGGAAACCGTCAGTGAGCGGCAGGAAACCGGTGCGCGCCGCGATCCCGGCCGCGAGCAGCGGCACGAAGACCCGGAAGCCTGCGGCAGCGGCAAGGCCGATCCCGAGCGCAATGCTGAGCACGGATTCCAGCGACACGTCCATCGGGATCTCTCGAAGCGCGGCCTGCGGGCCTGTTGGCGTGATCGTGCCGCATCCGGCCCGGTCACACAATTCAGAATGAGATCGCGAGTGCGTCCCAGGCGGTCTTGGCGATCAGGCAGGAGACGACGGCGATGAAAACGGCACGGACGAAACCGCTGCCATGCCTGATGGCGAGATGGCTGCCGACCTGCGCGCCGGCGACATTACAGACAGCCATTGCAAGTCCCAGCAGCCAGAGGATCTGGCCGGTCAGTCCGAACAGCAGGATCGCGGCGAGATTGGCCGCCGCGTTCACGATCTTCGCCGAAGCCGACGCGTGCAGGAAGTCGAGCCCGAACACCCGCACGAACAGGAAGACCAGGAAGCTGCCGGTCCCTGGCCCGAAGAACCCATCGTAGAGCCCGATCGTTCCTGCTGCCGCCGCGGCCAGCGCACTGCGGTGGCGCCCGTGCCGGCGCGGCTCGTGAATGCGACCGAAGTCCCTGTGCAGCAGCGTGTAGAGCAGCACGATCGCGAGCAGCACGGGGACCAGCGTGCGGAAGCGGGCCGGGGAAACTCCGGTCGCGATCCACGCGCCCGCGAGCGCCGCGACGAATGCGCCGGCGGCGGCCGGCAGCACGAGCCGCCAGTCGATCCGCACGTGGCGAATGAAGCGCGCGGCCGCGCTGGTCGTGCCTGCGAGGCCCGCAAGCTTGCCGGTACCAAGCAGCGTCGGGTGCGGTGTATTGGGAAAGACTGCGAACAGCGCCGGGAGCTGGATGAGTCCGCCGCCACCGGCCATGGCGTCCACGATTCCTGCGCCGAAAGCGGCCGCAAGGACGAAAGCGATTTCGATACCCACGAGCCCGGGTGCGTTCCGATCAGCGACTCGGATCGCCCCAGAGCCTGACGCCCGGGGTCTGCCGCAATGGGATGGTGGCCCCCGAGTCGTACCAGTCCTCGATCAGGCGGAACGACACCGACTGCGGCGGCGGCAGGCCCAGTTTGCCCGCGGCGACGTCGGCGCGCGAGAACCAGCGGACGTCCTCGAGCTCGTCGTCCGCCTTTGCCACGGCGCCGGGTGCCGCCGTCGCCGTGTAGCCGATCATCAGGGACGACGGAAACGGCCAAGGTTGCGACGAGTGGTACCGCGCGTCGACGACCGTGACGCCGGTTTCCTCGAGTACCTCGCGCACGACGGCGTCCTCGAGGCTCTCGCCCGGTTCGACGAACCCCGCGATGGTCGAATACCGGCCGGCGGGCCAGGCAGCCTGTCTCCCGAGCAGGGCCCGCTCGCCGTCTGTCACCAGCACGATGATCGCGGGGTCCAGCCGCGGAAATTGCTCCTCACCGCACGAGGCGTTGCTGCACTTCATGACGTGGCCTGCGTTTGCGGCCGTCGTCGGCGCGCCGCAGGTCCCGCAGTGCCGATGACGACGTCGCCAGAGAACCATTGCCCGCGCATAGGCGAGGAGGCCGGCCTCGTCGGCGGGCAGGTTTCCCCCCACCATCCGCAGGTCCTCGAAAGACGTCGCCTCGGGCAGCGTGGCTGGCGGCGCGTCGCCATGGATCTCGACGGCGAAACAGACCACGTCGCGGTAGCGGCCCAGCATCACGAGCTCATCGTCATCCACGGTGAGCCGCAGCCCGTGCCGAACCTCGACGAGCCCAGCCGACCAGCCGCCGGCTTCCCGGCGCACCAGGCTGCGCGAACGCCACACCGGCACGAGCAGGCTCTGCGGGTCCCGCGCAGCGGCTGCGACGAAGTCCACGTCCTTGCGCAGGTGCGCGGCGCGGTCGAGGTAGGGTCCGGCGAAGACGTTCGGGACTGGCAAGGGCTCGGGATCCGTGTAATACGCACAGTCTAGCAATCCGCCGACATCGGATCGGGCAGCAGCGGCACCCGGCAGGCCGCGCACATGTCCGGGAAGACCTCGAGCGTGTCCCGGATCCACAGCGCCCGGCAGTCCGGGCAGCTTTCGAGCACATATTCATCGCTGTGACCGAGGACCTGGCCAAGGTACCAGGCGTGCTCGAAACTGATTGAAGTGGCGGGACAGACGCACAGGAACGTCTCGTAGACGTCGCAGAACCTCGCGACCTCCTCGATGGTGGGTCCCGGCAGGCGCTGTGGCCTGCCGAGCAGCCCGCAGCAGGAAAGCAGACAGCCCAATGTGGCCGCCTGCAGTTCGTGTTCCACGGACTTGCGGAAGTACGTCATCTGGCGCGGCGACTTGCCTCGGCGACGCCGGATCCGCTGGCCTGGCTGCCCCTGGATGTAGTGTCGGTACAGCTTGCGGATCCGGTCTCCGGACAGTCCGGTGCAGTGACGAATGGTCTGGGTCCGGGCCTCGTGTGCAATGAGCCGGTAGGCGACCTCCAGGCGCAGGCGGTCCCGGTCGTAACGGCAGTCGATGATTCGCATGGTATTCCCCTGTTTCTGATTATTTGCACCATATATGGTCCAACAGGACCATATATGACAGTCTATAACCATATTTGGTCTATTTGGACCATATATGGCAGGAGACCCAAATGCCATCAACAAGAGACGTCATCCACGTCGGTCCGGAATTGCCGACCCATGGCGGAGTCCTGACCCCGAGCATCCGCCGCGACCTGGCGGACCTGAACCGGCAGTACCTCGAACTGGCGCTGGCCCCGGAGTTGTCCATCGATCCGCGTTTCGCCTGGTGCGATACGGTCCGATCCAGGCTGGCAGGGACCGATGCCGCAACTCGATCTCGCATGGCCGCGTGCCCGTTCGCGCTGTTTGAGATCCAGCTGCCGGCGGAACATCGCCCGGTGGCGCCGCTGGCACCGTCAAGGATCGAGGAGGGTCCAGCCACCACAGCCGGAGGCGCGCCGTGGCAGGCCAGGTGCCTCGAGTTCGCGCAGTTCGCGCTGTTCCTGGCGTTGCGCCTTGCGGATGCCACTCCGCTTGCGATCCGCATGACGCTGGGGCTGTCGTCGCTCGCGGAACTGAGGTTGCATGAGCTGCGTCCATCCGAGGTCGCGCAGTTCGCCGCCCGCCCCGACGTCGTCCGTCCACGCTGGCCCGCGCATCCTCGTTTCTGGGCGATGCTGCACGGTGCTGCGGTGATCGATTCCGCGTCGTTGCTGCAATCGGCGCATTGCCTGGGAATCTGCCTGCTTGGCCCGCATTTCACGGCGCCGGCGCCGAGACCGACGCGACCGAGATGAGGCAGGCCTCCCAGCTCGTTCCTGCGACCTTCACCCCGGAGCCCTCAGTCTACGGGGCAGCGCGGGCATTCCTTGTCTGGGCGAGTGCGGCGCATTACGCTGCGCTCCCGCCGTCGCTCCCCCGTTTGTCCCATGCAAGCCCTTTCGCTGCGCAAGCTGAGCAAGACCTATGGCACCGGAGTGCACGCGCTGAAGGGCATCGATCTCGACGTGGAGCAGGGCGATTTCTTCGCGCTGCTCGGGCCGAACGGCGCTGGCAAGACGACTGCGATAGGCATCGTTTCCTCGCTGGTGACGAAGACCTCGGGCAAGGTCAGTGTCTTCGGGCATGACATCGACACCGACCTCGAGGCAGCCAAGGCGTGCCTCGGCGTCGTGCCGCAGGAAATCAACTTCAACCAGTTCGAGAAGGTCTCGACGATCCTGGTGAACCAGGCGGGTTTCTACGGAATTCCGCGCGGCGTCGCGAAGCAGCGCGTCGAACACTGGCTCGCGAAGCTGCAGCTCCTGGACAAGCGCAACGCGATTTCGCGCACGCTGTCCGGCGGCATGAAGAGGCGCCTGATGATCGCCCGCGCCCTCATTCACGAGCCGCGGCTGCTGATTCTCGACGAGCCGACGGCGGGCGTGGACATCGAGGTGCGGCGCTCGATGTGGGAATTCCTGCGGCAGATCAACGAGGCGGGCACGACCATCATCCTGACGACGCATTACCTCGAGGAAGCGGAGACCCTCTGCCGGAACATCGCCATCATCGACGAGGGCCGCATCATCGAGAACGATCGCATGGCGACCGTGCTGCGCAAGCTCCACAGCGAGGTGTTCGTGTTGAATGTCAGGCATCCCGTCACCGTGGCGCCCGACCTGCCGGGCTACGCCGTGGCGATCGCCGGCGACGGTTCCCTCGAGGTCGAAGTGAAGAAGGACCAGAACCTGAACGACATCTTCGCGGCGCTCTCGGCGCGAGGGATCGAGATCGTCAGCATGCGCAACAAGGCGAATCGCCTCGAAGAGCTCTTCCTTCGGCTCGTCGAGGGCCGGGACGCGGGAACCGGCCAGCCGAATCCGGCGGTGCCTGCGTGAGCGAGGCCCCGAATACGGCGGCTGCCGCGGAGGCAGCCGCGACGGGTGATCGACGCTGGGTCGGCTTCCGCACGATCGTCATCCGTGAGTTCAGCCGCATCGTCCGCATCTGGGGCCAGACGCTCGTCCCGCCCGCGATCACGGCGACGCTCTACTTCCTGATTTTCGGCAGCCTGATCGGCCGCCGTATCGGGGATATGGGCGGGTTCACGTACGTGCAGTACATCGCGCCCGGCCTGATCATGATGTCGGTCATCACAAGCAGCTATGGCAACGTGGTGTCGTCTTTCTTCGGCGCCAAGTTCGGGCGCCACATCGAGGAACTGCTGGTGGCTCCGCTGCCGAACTGGCTCATCGTGCTCGGCTACGTGGCGGGTGGCGTGCTGCGCGGTCTCCTCGTCGGACTCGTGGTTACGCTGATCTCGCTGCTGTTCACCCGCCTGTACGTCGAACACCTGGCGGCAGTGTTCGGTGCCGTTCTGCTGACCTCGCTGATCTTCTCGCTGGGAGGGTTCATCAACGCGGTGTTCGCGAAGAATTTCGACCAGATCTCCTTCGTTCCGACCTTCATCCTGACGCCGCTCACCTACCTCGGCGGTGTGTTCTACTCGATAACGATGCTGCCCGACTGGGCGCAGCACCTGTCGCGCGCGAACCCGATCCTGTACATGGTAAACACCTTTCGCTACGGTTTTCTCGGCGTCTCGGACGTGCCGGTCGGATTCTCCTTTGCAATCATGGGAGCGGCCTTCGCGGCGCTCTTCGCGCTCAGCGTGTGGCTGATGGAGAAGGGCATAGGGACGAGGGAGTAGGAGTGGAAAAGCGGAAAGTGATCAGTGACTAGCGGATCGCGGATAGTGAGAAGGCGATCCGCCGGCGCGCCGGCCTCTTCACTACCCCTACCCCCTGATCAATAGCCCCCATTCCGGCTCTTCCTATCCGCTAACCGCTAGTCAATGACCAATTTCCGCCTTCCTCCTTCCCCTATGTGCGGCCGCTTCGCCTTCTACTCTCCCCACGAAGCCGTGACGCGGCTCTTCGGCGTTTCGGGCGTGGCCGAGATCGAGCCGCGCTGGAACATCGCGCCCGCCCAGTACATAGCCGCAGTGCGGGCAGGCGGCGACGGGCGCCGCGCGCTCGCCATGCTGCACTGGGGGCTCGTGCCGTCCTGGGCGAAGGAGCGGTCCATCGGTGCGCGGATGATCAACGCGCGGGGCGAAACGCTCAAGGAGAAGCCGTCGTTCCGCAGTGCCTACAGGCGTCGCCGCTGCCTGATACTTGCCGACGGTTACTACGAGTGGCAGCGCAGCGGCAGCGTCAAGCAACCGTTCCTGATCTCCTTCACTGACCGCGAGCCATTTGGCATGGCGGGACTCTGGGAGTCCTGGAAGGATCCGGCCGGTGGCGAGCCGCTCGAGTCCTGCTGCATCGTGACAACTTCACCCGCGGCGTCGGTCGCCCACGTGCACGACCGGATGCCGGTGATCATCCCGGCCGAAGCGCGCGCCGAGTGGCTCGACGCGGCCAACACGGACGTCGAGCGGCTCGACCGGCTGCTCGTTCCCTGGGCAGCGGCCGGCCTCGTTGCGCGGCCCGTCAGTCGCCGCGTCAACGACGCGCGAAACCAGGGGGCTGACCTGATCGAACCACTTGGCAGTCCGCAGGATGACGCCTAGAGTCGATGCCGCATGCAGTCCACTGCAAGAAATCAATCGTCGAAGAAGTGGCCGCGCGCCTTCAGGGCCGTCGTCCTGTGCAGCCTCGCGCTCGCCATCGCCGGCTGTGCGGCGAGCCTGCTCTATCCGCGGCTCGACACCGTCGTTGCCTATTACATCGAAGGCCTCGTCACGCTCGACGATGCGCAATCGAAGCAGCTTGAACGCACGCTGGCTTCCAACCTCGACTGGCATCGCGAGTCCGAGCTTCGAAAGTACGCGGACTTCCTGCGCGGGCTCGCGGGCACTGTCGAAGACCGCGTTGATCGCGAGGCCTGGCAGATGGCAAGCCGCCAGACCGAGGAGTACTGGCGGGACATCTTTGCGCAGGCCGCGCCCGGCTACATCGCGGTCGCCGCCACGTTGACAGATCGGCAGGTCGCGGAGCTGATGGCCAACCTCGAGCAGAAGGACGAGGAGACCTGGAGCGAGTTCGCGGAGCGCACGCCGAAGGAACGACGCACCCGGCGCGAGAAGTCGATCACGAAGACGCTGCAACGGTTCACCGGCCCGCTGACGCCGGCGCAACGCGCGCTGGTAGAGGAGTATGCGGCCCGCGCCCGGCCATTCATGGCGGAGTGGCGCGAGAATCGCCGGATCTGGCGCGACGCGCTGGCGGCGGCGCTTGCCGACCGCCGCGCAGGAGAGCCGTTCGCCGTTCGCATGACACAGCTGATCGCCCGGCCTGACGACCTGTGGACGCCGCAGTACCGCATGGCGATAGAAGGCAGTCGTGCCGCACTGATCGACCTGCTGGTGGACCTCGATGCGACACTGACCCCGAAGCAGCGCGGTGCCGCGCGGCGCGAACTCGCCTCGCTCGCGGACGAGGTCCAGGGACTCGCGCGCGCGCGCGGCTGAGCCTTGAGGGCAACCGGCGTGGCGCAGTTCGACGGCAAGATCTTCGGCATCGGGTTCTACAAGACCGGTACGACCACGCTGTTCGAAGCGCTTAGGATCCTCGGCTACCACACCGTGAATGGCGACAAGCCGGGCAGTTACGCCGGAGCGGACGACGGCGCGACGCTCATCAGGCAGATCGATGCCGGCGACTTCCGTCTGCCGACGTTCGAGATGTTCGACGCGTTCACCGACAACCCGTATTTCAGGATCTGGCGTGAGATCTACGCGCTGTACCCGGACGCCCGCTACGTGCTGACGGTACGTGACGAGGACGCGTGGATCGCCAGTTGCGTGAGCTTCTATCGCGACCGTCGCATCCGACCCATGCGTGTCTGGATGTTCGGCAGCCACGCGGATCCGTCCCGCGACGAGGCGAGCAGGCAGGCCTGGCTCGATGCGTACCGTGAGCACAACGCCGCGGTGCGCGAGTTCTTTGCCGACAGGCCGGGGCAGTACATGGAGATGGACCCGACGAGCGAGCCCGACTGGCGCCGGCTCTGCGCTTTTCTCGACGCCCCGGTCCCGGTCCAGCCCTGGCCGCACGCCAATGCGCGCAAACCGAACCGACCGTGGCGGCACCTTTGGCGCGTGGTCCGGCGCGGACTGGGCCTCGAGGTGAAACTGCCAGCCGAGTCCGACCGAGGCCGGGACGAGCCTTGAGCGGGCCGCGTCTCTCGTTGCAGGACCCGCCTCTCGGGTTTCGGGTGGGGAGCCGTCTCGAACTGCTGCCGCCCGTGACCTGGTTTCGTCGGCTGCGCCGACCGCGCCAGGCGGACGTGTTTCTGCTGTCGTATCCGAAGACCGGCCGTACCTGGCTGCGCGTCATGATCGGCCAGATGCTTGCCGCGCACTTTGGCCACCCGGAACTCGCGCGTGTGGAACTCGACTCACGCATGCCGCGCTTCGCAGGCGTGCCCCGTATTCTGGCAAAGCATGACGGCACGCCGGAGAGAAAGACGGCGGCGGAGATAAATCCGGACCGCAGCGAGTACGCCGGCTGCCGCGTCATCCTGCTCGTGCGCGACCTGCGCGACACCGTGGTGTCGAACTACTTCCAGGTCACCCGCCGTGAGCGCAGCTACGAGGGCGATCTGGCGAGCTTCGTTCGCTGGCCGCGCGGGTCTTTCGAGGCAATGCTGCGTTACTACAATGTCTGGGCCGCACAGCGACAGGTGCCGCGCGATTTCCTGCTGGTCCGTTACGAAGACCTGCATGCGGACACGGCGCGCGAACTGCGCCGCGCGGCCGCCTTCCTCGGTCTCGGGCAGGTGGCCGATGCCACGATCCAGGCCGCGGTCGGGCACGGCAGCTTCGACTCGATGCAACGCCGCGAGGCCACGAGACCCGCCGACGGCACGCCTCTCGCGGCGGGCCGGGAGGGCGACCCGGAGTCGTTCAAGACCCGGCGCGGCAAGATCGGCGGGTACGTGGATTATCTTTCGGCCGAGGATGTCGCGTGGCTCAACCGCCGGATCGACGACGAGCTCGATCCGTTCTACGGCTACACTTCAGGTCCAATGCCGCGTCCGCTCACCTGACCTGTCGCACCGACGAACCCGCATGACTGACCAGAGCGACCTGATCGCCTACATTCACGTCATGAAGACGGGCGGCCAGACGATGTGCGACATCCTGCGCCAGTCTTTTCCGGGCCGTCACTGCGACCTGCAGGTCAAGGGCGTTGCGAGCGCCGATGACCTGCGGTTTGCGCGCCGTTTCTACCCGCACCTGCGCAGCATCGCGGGTCATGGCGTCGCGCCGCTCAGCAACCTTGCCGAGGCGGCGGGATCGATCCGTTTCTTCGCGTTCCTGCGCGACCCGGTCGAGCGCTGTGTGTCGCACTACCAGTACCGACGCAACAAGGACGAGACCTCCGACTTCGAGCCCTGGCTCGTGCGGTTCGCGAATTACCAGACGCGTTTCCTGACGCGCACGCACACCACTGATTTCGGCTCGATCCGGCCGGACGCCGACCGCGCAATCGAGGCCATCGAGCGGCACGTCGGCTTCGTCGGGCTGCAGGAGCGTTTCGACGAGTCGCTGGTACTGCTGCGTCGCTGGATCGGCGACCCGGAATTCGACATCGAGTACCGTGCGCGCAACGTCGCATCGAAGAGCACGATCCGCAAGCAGTTGCTCGGCGATCCCGGGATGGTCGCGTTGATCGAGGCGCACCACCAGGAGGACGCGAAGCTGTACCGGTACGCGCGCGATGTCGTTTACCCGCGGCAGGCGGCCCGATACGGAGCGACGCTCGAACAGGATCTCGCGACGCTCCGTGCCCGGCTCCCGGCACCGCAGCGACGGGTAGTGGCCCGTGCGCTCGCCGGCGTCAAGCGTGGCGTGATCTACAAGCCGCTCGCGCGGCGGCATGTGCGGTCCAGGCGATGAATACGGCAGGACTGTCCCGTTCGCAGCCAGGTGATCCGGGGCTGCCTTCGAGCCCATGCCCACGCCGCCGGGCTGCGCCGGCTTCCCCTCACTCGAAGCGGTAGCCGAACTCCTTGATCTCGCGTGCGCAGACCTGGGCGATGAAGTCCCGCTCCCAGGCGGAATAGACTTCCTGGTATGGACGCCGGTCCTTGCGGTACTGCCGCTTGGCATTGGGCAACTCGAGCGGCCCAGGCAGGCCGAGACGGACCACCAGAGCCTCGAGCTCGGCCGCGAGATTCTCGTACAGCAGCACCTTGTCCACGGCGATCTTCCCGTCGATCGCGTACGTCTCGAAGTTGGAGATCTTCCGGTCACGGTGCATCTTCTTGAGGAACCGGCCAAAGGCCGGCAGGCGACGCCTGCTGCGGTTCTCCCAGTGATATGCCGAGATCGCCCGGTCCCACGGGTTACGCTCGAAGCAGAACTTGTAGTAAGAGTTCCAGATCTCCTCGCCGATCCGCGCACGGACCTCGACCGCCGGCATGTGGTTGTAATACATGATTTCCTGGCGGCCGATGTAATGGCGGACCCAGTCGGACCTGGAATACCGGTCCTTCGCAATGAGATAGTTCGCCGGCCCCTGGTAGCCGAGCCCGGTGCGTATCGGCTCGTCCTTGCGGCCGATCCGCGACAGGATGTCGCCGGGGCCGCAATAGCGGGACAGGGCAATCTCGACACTCGTGCCCGCCGTCTTCTTGGTCTTGAGATAGATGAAGCGGTACGTGTGATTGATGATCATGAGTCCGCCGCCGCGAGGCCAGGCTTCCGCTATCGAAGACGGCAGTCTAGCCTAGACTCAAGAGTCACCGGAACGACACTGGACGAATTCACATGCTGCTGTTCGAGAATCTCCGCGACCAGCTGATCGTCGACCACGGCGTCGTCCGCGCAGGGTTGCCGACCCTGTTCTCGATCATGCGCAACGAGCGCTTCTTCCTCGAGGCGTTTTTCGATCACTACAGGGGGCTCGGCATCCGGCAGTTCCTGGTCCTGGACGACGGGTCCGGGGACGGATCGCAGGAGTTCTTCAGGAGCCAGCCCGATTGCGTGCTGCTGCGGTCCGACCTCAAGTACGGCACGCCGATCTCGGTCAGGATGCCGGGCGGCGAGGTCAGGAACGACCGCGCCGGGATCTTCTTCAAGCGCGTGATCCCGGAGAAGTTCTGCCGAGGCGACTACGCGGTCTACGCCGACGCCGACGAGTTCCTGGTGTTGCCGCCGCAGGTGCCCGACCTGCCAACGCTGTTCCGACGTCTCGGCGAACGCTCGATCGACACGGTGTCGGCATCGCTCGTGGAGTTCTATCCGTCCTCGATCCGCGACCTCGAGGGGCAGCCTGCGCCGCGAAGCTTCGAAGACCTGGTCGCGCTCTATCCGTTCTTCGATGGCGTCCCGCTGATCCGGTTCAGGGCAGGCATGGCGCCGAAACGCATCAACGGCAGCGCCACCAAGCGTCTTTTCCAGCGCTACGGAATCCTGCGCCCGAGGCCTCCCTCCAGACTCGTCCCGTCGTTCATCGAGAGGCGGCTGCCGGGCCTGCCGGGCAAGTCAGCGACCATGAAGACGCCGGTCGTGTGCTGGAGGGAAGGCGTCTGGGTGGCGGACACGCACCACGCGAACGTCCGCCCGACCGACAAGGTGCTGCTGACGTTCGCGCACTTCAAGTTCACGCACACGTGGTCGCAGAAAATCGAGGAGGCGATCCGCCTCAAGTCGTTCGCCGGCAAGAGCGAGAAGTACGAGGGCTACTCCCAGCTCCTGCGGCGAATGAAGGCCGACGACGCCAGCTTTGCCGGACCGGACACCCGCCGATACACCGGCCCGCGCGACCTCGAGGAGGCGGGCCTGCTCATGTGGGCGCTCGACTGAATCGGCATCCCGGCCGCTTCGGACCCGCCGGCTAGTCCGCTTCCTCCTGCGGCTTGTAAGCTGCCACGAGTTCCTGCTGCCTGCGTGCAGGCACCGGGTCGTAGTGGCTGAGGTCCATCGTGTAGGTGCCTTCGCCGCCGGTGATCGCCTTGAGCCGCGACAGGTAGTCCTGCAGTTCCGCGAGCGGCACCAGCGCCGAGATCTGCGATACCCCGCCGGCCAGCGTCTCCTGTCCGCTGATCCGTGCGCGCCGCGTCGAAAGGTCGCTGGTCACGTCGCCGATCGCGCTCGAAGGCGTGCTGATCGCGACACGCACGATCGGCTCGAGCACGATCGGGCCCGCTTCCTTGATTGCGGTCACGAACGCCTTCTTGCCGGCCGCCACGAATGCGACTTCCTTGGAGTCCACGGCGTGGTGCTTGCCATCGTAGACGCTGACGCGCACGTCCTGCAGTTCGAAGCCGGCGATCGCGCCGTCCACCAGGACCTGCCGCACGCCCTTCTCGACGGCCGGGATGAACTGGCCGGGAATCGCACCGCCCACCACGTCGTCCACGAACTCGAAACCCGACCCTCGCGGCAACGGCTCGACCCGCAGGTACACCTCACCGAACTGGCCGGCGCCGCCCGTCTGTTTCTTGTGGCGGTGATGGCCTTCGGCTGGCCGCGTGATCGTCTCGCGGTACGGAACGCTCGGCGGGCTGGTCTTGACCGCCACGCCGAAGCGCTCGGTCATCCGCTGCAGCATCACTCGCAGGTGCAGGTCGCCGAGCCCGTACAGCACGGTCTCGTTCTGCGCCGTGTGGTGCTCGACGCGGACGCACGGGTCCTCGGCCACCATCCGGTGCAGCGATTCGGAGAGCTTCTGCTCGTCGCCGCGCTTCTCGGCGCGGATCGCGACCCCGAGCATCGGCGGCGGGAAGCTCACGGACTTGAGGTGGTGGTGATCCTCGTCGTGGGAGTCGTGCAGCACGGCGTCGAAATGCAACTCGTCGATCTTGGGCACGGCGCAGATGTCGCCAGGCACGGCCTGCGCCACCTCGACGTGCTCCTTGCCCTGCAGCTGGAACAGGTGCGCCACCTTGATGGGCTTGCGCGCGTCGCCGACCAGCAGCTGGGCCCCGGCCTTCACCGTGCCCTGGTGGACGCGGAAGATGCCGAGCTTGCCTACAAACGGGTCGATCGAGACCTTGAACACGTGCGCGATCACATGCTTCGACGGGTCCGGATCCACGCTGACACGCACGGCGTCCGGGCCTTCCCCTTTCAGGAACGGCGGCGGGTTTCCCTCGGCCGGGTTCGGCGCGAGCTTCTCGAGAACCCGCGTCAGTTCTGCGACGCCAGCGCCGGTCTCTGCGGAGCAGAAGCAGACGGGCACCAGGTGATCTTCGCGCAGCGCCTTCTCGAACGGATCGTGCAGCTGTTCCGGAGAGATCTCCTCGCCCTGCTCGAGGTAGAGCGCCATGAGCTTGTCGTCCACTTCGACGACCTGGTCGATGATCTCCAGGTGGGCCGCCCCGACCGACGAGAAGTCCGTCGGCTCGCCGCTCGCCTGGAAGAAGCAGTCCACTACCGACGCGCCGCCGCCGGCAGGCAGGTTGAGGGGCAGGCACGCCTTGCCGAAGGCCTCGCGGATTTCCAGCAGCACTTCCTCGGTGCGCGCGTCACGGCTGTCGATCTTGTTCACGACGATGAGTCGGCACAGGCCGCGCGTTTTCGCGAATTCCATCATGCGCAGTGTCATTGGCTCGATGCCGTTCACCGCGCTCACCACGATCACAGCGGTCTCGACCGCCTCGAGCGCGGCCAGGCTGCGGCCGAGGAAGTCCGGATATCCCGGAGTGTCGATCATGTTCACGCGCCGCCCCTGGGTCTCGAAGCCGCAGATGGCGGCGTCAAGGGAGTGGAGCAGGGCCTTTTCCTGGGGATCGAAGTCGCACACGGTCGTGCCGCGTGCCAGGGACCCCTTGGCCTTGATTGCACCGGATTGCGCGAGCAGGGCTTCGGCCAGAAGCGTCTTGCCCGCGCCGGCTTGGCCCACGAGAGCGATGTTGCGAATGTCTGAGGTTGAATAGGGCATCGGATGCCTCCTTTATCCTTCTAATAGTGTTCCCGGTAAGGATACCCTCGGGACGGGCCGAGGCCAGAGGCGTTTGCCGGGATTGGCTTGCGGCGTGGATCAAGGTAGAAAGCGAGTACACGTGGCCGTCCGACCGGCCGCCTTCCTGAGGGTACGTTGAATGACGACGGGGAAACGCGCCCTCATCGTGGACGACTCACGCTCGGCCCGGGTCATCCTGAGCCGCATGCTGGAGCAGCACGGCATGGTCGTGGACACGGCCGAGTCGGCTGAGCAGGCGCTCGAATACCTGCAGCAGGGCCGTCCCGACGTGATCTTCATGGACCACCTGATGCCCGGGATGGACGGCTTCCAGGCGGTCCAGGCGATCAAGAGCGACGTCCAGACAGCGACGATCCCGCTGATGATGTACACGTCGCAGGAGGGGGAACTCTACGTGAGCCAGGCCCGGGCCCTCGGCGCCATCGGGGTGCTGCCCAAGACGGTCCGTCCGGTGGACGTTTCCCGCGTTCTCTACCAGCTGCACCTGCTGCCGGATCGGCGATCGCAGCGCACGACGCTTTTCGAACGCGCGGCTGGCGCCGCCCTGTCGGCTGACCAGCCGGGTCTGGCGCAGGCGTCGCACGAGACGCCACCCGTCGGCTCGGAGGCAACTCCGGAGGAGACGGCAGCGGCCGGGACGGCAGCCTGGTCCGGAGCTCCTGTCACGGCGCTGGCGGAACTGCATGCGAGCCTCCGCCAGTCCATCCAGCAGCTCGTAAAGGACCAGCTCGCGGAGCAACGTCGCTTCATGCTGGCGACCTTTGAGGCATTCGCGCGCCGCCTCGGCACGGAAATCAAGGAAAACACGCCTCAAATGGCACCGGCTGCGGCCGCAGTCGACACGCTGCCGATCGAGCCACCGCCTCGCGTGTGGTGGCCGGTCGCGCTCACTGCGCTGCTGGGCGTGATCCCGGCAGTCGTGCTCGGGGTCCTCTACTGGAGGGCCTTGGACGAGAACCGGGCCGTCGGTCGCGAGGTGACGGAACTGAAGGCCGAGATCACCGACCTGGCCGACAAGGTGGCCGCGATGCCGCCGTCAATGACCTTCATGTCGCCCAGCCTGCTGCCGTCGATGCCGCAGGCCCTGCCCGTCGACGCCGGGCAGGTTGCGGCTGCTCCGGCGTCCGCGACCGAAACGGCCCCATTGGCCATCGAGTACGTTCCATTCGGCGAGACGCCGCTTGCCAATGGTCGGCTCGATCGGCTGCGTGCGCTCGCCGCGCCGCTCGAGGCGCAGCGCACACGCGCCCGGATCGTCGTGGAGTCGTATGTCGGCGATTTCTGCCTGACGGGAAGCCCTGCCGACGGGTTCGTCGTCGCCGAGCCTGCGGTGCCCTTCCAGAAGTGCGACATGGTCGGTAATCCGTTCGACGATTCGCTGGCGCCAGCCCAGCGGCAGTCCGTGGACTTCGCGAACTTCGTTGCCTCGCTGCGCAAGCGCACGGGTGGTGCGGTCGTCGTCGAGACCGTGAGCGCCGGACGACGCAATCCGGTGGAGTACCCGGAGCAGGCGGAAGGCGGTACGGCGGGGGCCTGGAACACCGTGGCGGCCCAGAACAACCGCGTCGAATTCCGTGTCGTGCACGGGGAGTGATGCCACGCTTCCTGATCTATGGAGCAAACGGCTACACGGGTGAGCTGATCGCTCGCGAGGCCGTGCGCCGCGGGCTCGCGCCGGTCATTTCAGGACGAAGCGCCGATGCGATCGGGCGGCTGTCGACCCAACTCAGCTGCGAGGCCCGCATCGCCAGCCTCGACGACCCCGAGGCACTCGGTCGCGCGCTGGCCGGTATCGACGTCGTCCTGCACTGCGCCGGGCCGTTCTCGGTCACAGCCGCGCCGATGATGCGGGCATGCCTTGCAGCCCGCGCGCACTACCTCGACGTGACCGGAGAAATCGACGTCTTCGAGTCGGCCAAGGCGCTGGACGCGGACGCGCGCAGGGCCGGCGTGACACTGTGCCCCGGCGTCGGCTTCGACGTCGTGGCAACGGACTGCGTGGCCGCCGCGCTCGCGGAGGAGTTGCCGGACGCAACCTGCCTCGCCCTCGGGTTTGACTCCCGCTCCGGCGTGAGTGGCGGCACGATGCGCTCCACGATCGAAGGCCTGCCACGCGGCGGTCGCATCCGCAGCTCGGGTGCGCTGGTCACGGTCGAGCATGCGTTTCGTGTGCGTGACATCGATTTCGGCGACGACGTGAAGCAGGCGACCACCATTCCCTGGGGTGACGTCAGCACCGCGCATCACACGACCGGCATCCCGAACATCGAGGTGTTCGTACCGCTGCCTGAGAAGCAGATCGCGGCGCTGCGCCGGCTCAAGTACGTGTCGCCGCTGCTGCGGCTGCGTCCGGTGCAGTCATTCCTCAAGTCGCGCGCGGCCGCCCGTGCCCCGGGTCCCGACCGCGAGGCCCGCGAGCGGCTGCCGACCTGGGTCTGGGGCGAGGTACAGGCGCCGAGCGGGGAGCTCGTGACCGCTCGCATCAAGGTCGCCAACCTCTACGACTTCACGGTCTACGCAGCACTCGGCGTGACGGAGCGGCTACTGGCAGCCCCGGCTGGAGCCGGCTATCGGACGCCGTCGCAGATCGTCGGCTGGCGTTTCGTCGAGACCCTGCCGGGATCCGGCCGTCTCGTGATCACGCGCGGGCGTGCCTGGGAACCCCGCAAGCCGTGAGTCCGACAGGGGAGTTCCGCACGTCGGGTGATTTCCGACCACCAGCCTGGCTGACGAACCGCCATGCCCAGTCGGTGTTTCCCAGCCTGCCGTTCAGGCGGCCGGGCGTGGAGCGGCGTTGTCGCGAGCTCATCCGCGCCTCCCGGCCCTTGTTGCTCGATTGCGGCGATGGCGTCCGGCTGCTCGCGCACGAAACGACCCAGCAGGGCGTCGGACGCGCGCCGGCTAAGCGCCTGGCCGTGTTGCTGCACGGCTGGGAAGGCAGTGCCCAGTCGCTCTATGTCCTGTCGCTGGGGCAACTGCTGCTCGATCACGACTTCGATGTCGTTCGCCTCAACCTGCGCGACCACGGTGACAGCCACCACCTGAATCCCGAGATCTTTCATTCCTGCCGCATTGCCGAAGTCGTCGGTGCCGTGAAACGCATCCAGGCATTGAATCCGGAGCGGGGCATCAACCTGGCGGGGTTTTCACTGGGCGGCAACTTCTTCCTGCGCGTGGCAGCAAGGGCCCGCGACGCCGGCATCGATCTCGAGCGGGTGGTGGCGGTCTGCCCGGTGCTCGACCCGGGGCACACGCTGGTGCGGCTCGAGGGCGGGTGGGCCCTGTACCGGAAGTATTTCGTCTGGAAGTGGCAGCGTTCACTGAAGAAGAAGCAGTTGGCGTGGCCGCAACTCTACGACCTCGGCGCGGTGCAGGCGCTCGACAACCTCACCGACATGACCGACCACCTGGTCCGTACCTACGGCGGCTACCCGTCGCTGCAGCAGTATCTGCAGGGCTACGCGATCACTGGCGACGTGCTCGGGTCGATCGCGCACCCCACCCGCATCATCTCGGCTGACGACGACCCGATCATTCCGGCGGAGGACCTCGATCGCATCGCGAGGCCGGCGGCTCTGACGGTGACCCGCACTTCGTTCGGCGGTCACTGCGGCTTCTACGACGCGCGGCCTGGCGGCACGTGGATCGAGCGCGAGGTGTACGCGACGCTTGCGGGTGCGTGAGGCGATTAGGCGGTCGGGCTAATCGCGCTACGGTCGCAGCATGGAGGAGCCGGGGAGGGCTTTGCCGCTCCAGGTCTACCGCGCATCGAAAACCCGGACGGAGGACCGCCCGGGTTTTCGGCGACCCTTGCGCCGTCGGACCCGAGGCAAAATTCTGTCCGCTGCCCCTGATGATGCGGCCAGGCCTCGGGTCTGCGACGGCGCTGCGGCGTCCGACATGGAGCGGCAAAGCCCTCCCCGGCTCCGCCAGCATGCGACCGCCTACCGCCTACCGCCTACCGCCTGCCGGCTTAACGCGACCGCGCCGCGATGAGCCATCTCGCTGCGCCAGCGCACGTAGCGCGCCGCGAGCGCGGGGTTGGTGGCCGGCGCGAACGAGCGCTCGATGTCGGGCACCAGCCAGTCAGCGGGCTCGCCTGCCGCGAGGAATGCGATGCCGCGTGCAGTGGCCTCCGGCAGTGCGTAGCGCTCGACGACCAGCCCATTCGCATCCGCAAGCGTCTGGCAGAGGTAGTCACAGCGCGCTAGCCCGCCTGAGATCACGATGCGGTCGAGCGCCGCCACGCCGCGCATTACCTCCAGGTTGACCGACAGCAGGAACACGACGCTTTCCAAGACTGCGGCGAGCAGTTGCAGGTCGTCGCCGCCGCCAATGAACTCGACCGGAAAGTCTGGCTTCCAATAGGGTGCGCCGAGGCCGCCAACGCCGTTCATGAACAGCGGAGGGTCTGCTGCAGACGGCCTCGCCAGGGTTGGAAGCGCGCGCTCGACGTCGATGGCGACCCGCCCCGCCAGCCAGTCGATCGCGCTGCCAGCTCCGTTGACCGTTCCTTCGTGGCTCCGCAATGCACCACTGGCGTCCGAGCGAAGCACGCTCAGCAGCAAACCATCGGGCAACCGCACGCCGGCCGGAGCTACACGCTGCACGAAAGCGCCGGTGCCGACGTTGACGAGCGCCAGGGATTCGCGCGGCGGCCCGTAGGCAAACGCGGCCGCGGACTGGTCGCCGGTGCAGGCGACAAGCGCGATGCGGCGCCGGCCCGCGGGCAGGTGCCCGTATTGATGCCGCGTCGGAACACAGCGCGGCAGTTGCCCTCGGTCAACGCCGAAGACGTCGAGCAGCGACTGCGACCAGTCGAGCAACTCGGGATCGAAGAGCAGCGTGCGGGACGCATTCGCCGGGTCCGCCATCACCGGTTTCTCTTCGAGCAGTCGCGACAGCAGGAAGCTCGCCAGTGGCCCGGCCGCGAGATCGTTCGAGCGGGCAGCGCGCTGCACTGCCGGAACGTTGTCGAGGCACCAGCGCAGCTTGCTTGCGCCGTAGTGCGGCGACAGCACCAGTCCTGTCGTTTCCCGGATTGCCGTCGCGACCGTCTTCAGTTGCTCGAGCCAAGCAGCGTTGCGACGGTCCTGCCAGGAAATCGCGCTGGTGAGCGCCCGTCCGCTGGAGCGCTCCCAGCAGACGATGGTCGAGCGTTGAGTGGCGAGGCCCGCGGACAGCGCGGGCAGCGTGCGCGTCGCTTCCGCGTCGCAGGCATCCTGCGCGGCGACCTGCAGAGAGCGGACCAGCTCGACCGGATCCTGCTCGACCACGTCGGCCCCGTCGCGGCTCGTCGCGACCGGCACGTGGGCCGCGGCGAGTTCCCGGCCGCGCGTGTCGAAGGCCACCGCGCGGCTCGCGTGCCCGCCCTGGTCGAGTGCGAGGACGAAGCCGCGAGCCGGCTCGCTCACCACTGCCGTCGACTTTCCTCGTAACCGTGCAGGAGCCCGCGGACCGCCATCGTCTCGACGTAGCGTGCGCCGCGCGCATGGCACTCACGCGCCGTCCTGACGTCGCG
>Ga0113563_10000278_pt1 | contig 23115 bp, 14 predicted proteins | sample Mud3Dept3metaG_FD_80117 | JGI IMG/M metagenome (GOLD analysis project Ga0113563, IMG submission 80117) | Freshwater wetland microbial communities from Ohio, USA, analyzing the effect of biotic and abiotic controls - Mud 3 Core 4 Depth 3... | ecosystem: Environmental > Aquatic > Freshwater >... | reverse complement strand
TGACACCCGGCATAACTACATTATCGGTGCCCGAAGATACCCGGCCGGTTATTACTATACCCTGCTGATCTTCTGAACTAACCGGCATCCCTTCCTTCCCGTAGGATACAGAAATTGCCTGTGCCGTACTAACGAGCAGTGCAGACAATAACATTACAGACATTATCTGCCTGGTTATTTTCTTAATAATATATGAATATTTCATAACTAAATTGTTAAGTCAATGTTATTCAACCATTTCAAATGTGAGGATAAGTGCGTTTGTATTCAGAGGGTAATAATCCGGATGGCCAGTCATGAACATTACGAGCCTCATTGATTTATCCGATATTGCCTGAATGATTACCTTCCTCATGTTGTCCATAAATCCGACAAACTCAGTTCCTGAGAAATCCAGGGTGCTGACGTTTTTATAGGTTACAACATAGGTTGGTGGTCCATAAACAGACGGTACTGCGAGATCTTCCTTTTCGACGTAAGTGAAAGTGGCTCCTGCCTGGGGTGTATATAATCCGGTGCAAAGACCAAAATCAATACCTCCGGCATTGACAATTCCGGCACCTCCTGTAGTTTTTAATTGATGAACGATACTACCAAATGCAGCACCATCAGCTTTGACATCATGCGAATACCTGCCGTCAAAATAAAAGGTGAATTCATCCAAATACACTTCCGGCATTCCCAGGTACAGGTTGAAAGCTCCCTGGGGCAGTGATGGCAGATCCGGATCTGCCAGTGAAAAACTGGCATCCGCATTTACAAGCTTATCATTAATGGTATGATTGGCTGTAAGCTTCCATGTTTTCCCATCGGTAGCTGTAGGACCACCGGTAAGAAGAACATATGGAGTCACTGCAACAGCTATATCAACTTCTGCTTCAGCAGTAGTACCGGCAGCATCAGTTCCTGTGAGGCTGACTGAATAATATCCGCCGTTCTCATAAATATGAACAGGGTTCTGCTCAGTGCTGGTTTCTCCGTCTCCGAAATCCCAGTCCCAGGCGACAACCCGTTTTGTCAGAGAAGTGAATGCCACCTTTTTATCAACAATGCTGTAAAAGATACCTGCTTTCGGCGGACCCTCAGGTTCCTCTTCCTTACATGATGTCAGGAAAAGCAGTCCGGCACCAAATGCAATAAATGAAAAGTAGATAAGCTTTTTCATAAATTATGTGATTAGGTTAATAACATGATATTTTGAGAAATATTTGAAAGTATTCGGAAAGCCTGTATGGAGCTCCGGCATCATGGAATTTCGGGTATAGGTTAGAATCAACAAAGGGCAACCTTACAATTTAAAAGGTTTTTTTGTAAAATCCAAAAAATAAGGGTGAAACCCAAATAATTTGAGCTTTTGTTCAATATATATAGATCGGATTTGAATAGATCCATGGGAGATATTTCCCTTTCAGCCTGATATGCACTTCAATCCTGTAAGCCCCTTTTTCCAGGAGTTCTCCCCACGAATAACGGTAATTATCAACCGTTGAGATATTAACCGTTTTACCATCATATATCAGCCTGAACTGACCCGGCAACGGGGATATTGCATTAAGTGATTTAACCTGTTCGATAGTGATGGAATCACCTGTAATGCATCCCGGGACATCATCCTGATTGATACTGTAAAACATGAATCCCTTTGCATCGCCCAGGCTCCTGAATGCTGTGAAAAGATGCCCCTTCTTGATATTATCGGCAAGAGACGGTACAGATAGAGTATCGGCAAGAACATAATTGGTAACATGGTTAAACCCCGTCTCATAGGTGTCGAGCATAAGTTTGAAGATCCAACCGTTTACATCAGGTTCTTTTAAAAGCCATCTGTTCCAGAATTTCACCTCCGTTGTATCCATTATATTGGCATCAGGACCGACCCATTCAATCCTGCCATCCTGCAGATACCTGGCCCTTATGTTCTGGTTCTCGTGTGTATCCACTGCAGAAAATCCGACGATCTTCCTTCCGGTGTTCAGTGAATCCCAAAGCGCCAGAATGGAAGTCTGTTCATCAAATATTTCGCGGTAAGCCCACTTGCGGTATTTTTTCCCGTTAACCAGAAAATTGAATATCTGAGGAATCAGCAATTCATCCTTAGTATCAGCATGGAAATTGTATATCTCCATGCCCTGGTACCATTGATTAGCCCAGTTATGAGGCTCCTCAGTATGGGCATAAAAGATAATCCCGCCTGAATTGACAATATTTTTTACCACAGTGTCCTTATTAATGCCCCAGTCTATGATCACTGAGTCAAGCGGCCATACATCAAATCCCTGATTTTCACTTCCGGGCTCTATCAAAACTCCGTCATAGTATCCTTTATAGCCTCTCGGTATTGTATCCATTTCACCATGAGGATGATCGGTCAGGAATACAAATTCAATACCGGCGTTCTTTGCTGCAGGGATTATGTCATATAATGTCCCTTCGCTGTCGTGTGACCAGTAGCTGTGAGCATGCATTGCTCCCCTGTATGTATTATGCGAGGTTGGGACAGGCGATTCTTTTTGCAGTTTTAAAAGCTCACTGACCTGCTTTTCGAGCCGGGGATATGTGATCCAGTGACGCCATAAAGGAGGAACAAACAACACAAGGAGCAACAGCAGGACAAATCCCGGAACGGAAATGAGAAGATAATTAAGAGTTTTTTTAAGCATTCTGAAATGCCTTTTTATAAGTTATCAGAACCGGTGACCACTTCTGAGATCTGGCGGATCATATCCATTGTATATTCACCCATGTCAGGACCAAACCAGCCCATCAGTCTGGATTCATACTCATTCAGGTAAAAATACCTTCCGGGAACAACGTACCCGACATAGCTGCCGTTGAAACTTGAAACATTCGAATTAAATCCTTTTATAGCCAGGGCATTTTTTATCTGGAGCGCATATTCTCCACTGAAATCAGCAGGAGTGGTGATCCACACCATATTGCCAATTCTGATAGCCTGTACATAAACATTTTCAGGTGGCGGCATCAGCTTACCACTCAGGAAAGATGAAAGGTTAATTTTTGGTGTTAAACGGATATGGTAATCCGGTAACTCCATTTTTAATGGTACATAGGAAAATGTTATTTTATAATTTAACTCCATATGCTGAAGGTACTTGTTGACACTGTCAGCAAGCGCTTCACCGATATATTCAGATTTTTCGAATTTGTCTCCCTTTCCCGCAGGGCTTTGGCTTCCCACTGAACCGGCAAAAAAGAGGGCATTATCGGCGGACGTAGCTTCAATCTTCCTTGCCCAGTAACCCGGATAATCGGCACTGATCTCCATATTGTCGGAACCGACAGTTGTTGCATGGGCTGAGAATGAACCAATTATTGCTTTTCTGTGCCCGCGTTGCTCAACAGAAATAAAACAGAAATCATTATTCTTTGTACCCGATTCGCCTATAACACGGTTACGTGTGAAATCCTCAGCATCGAAGCATCCGGATCCGATCCTGGCAACCTTTAAATCACTTATTGCCGAAGTTACAGACCGGGAGATCTGGTGGACAAGCCATCTCTCCAGGTTCTTGTTTTCTATGCCGGAAAACTGTTTCCCGATAAATCCGGGTCCCCATCCTCCCAGGCTTGAATGTGTATGTGTTGCGGAAAAAACCAGCTGTTCCCGGCGGATCCCTTCTGCAGCGAGCATTAACGTCACCGAATCAGCTATGTTAGGCGGCATTATCAGCAGATCGGCGCTTATCAAAACAAGAATTTGGTTATTAATTTTAAATGCAACGGTCCTGACAAATATACTATCATGAACTCCAGTGGCAGGTTTACCTTTCCGGTCGCCATAGCCGGCAAGAGGCACCTGAACGAATTTTCCTTCATTTTGATTGTCTTCAGAGCTGTTAAGGAATGGTGTAATACTCACCCTTGCAAAACCTGCCTGAACAGAGTCATTAATGATAAGTGTTTCTGCCCTGAAACTGTCTATCCGGACAACAGTATTCTTATAATATTCTTCATCAAAGTAGGAAGATCTCTTAACGAAGGAGGTGCTCAGGAAAAAAATCAGGGTAAGGCTGAGCAGAATAATTCCGAGGATCTTCAGGAAGCGTTTCATGACCTATTTGGTTTTCATATTCTTACTCTGTAGTTCCATCAATGGCCTGTATCCGATCAGGATGATCTTTTCATCCGCAATCAGCTTCTTTATATCGGGATCGCTGGTAAAGGTTGCCGCCTCTTCCACACGTGTCTTCCAGCTGTTGGTTATTGCTTTAAGCTCCTCACTCTCTCTGGATGCATGAATGAACAGTTCGGTTACACCCGGTTTGAGATTCCTGATGATATTGGTCCAGAATGATTTGACGTCCTTATAGTTTTCCAGCTCATCATATACAAAATAATCTGTAAAGACAATGCCTTTCTTTTCAAACTGTTTGCGCATTTCCGGAAACCCGAAAGCTTCCATAGTTGACTGTGCGGCCATCCTCAGGGGAAGATTGAATTCGTGCGCCAGATGAACGTAGACGTTCATATAATCCGGTCGATACTGCATTGTTCCCATATGGGAATCGATATGAGTGACGGGGATTCCCGCACTGATGGCCTTCCGTATCTGAGCACGCCCTTCAGTCAGTGCTTCTTTGGGCGATGCACTGGCATATACTTCTTCAATGCTTCGCCACAGGTAGCCTTCGGGATCGTATAATCCTTTTACCTTGTCGCGCGAAGCTACTGACCCCCAGCGGTAAAACTTCCATTCGGCAGTGTGGGTAAGGTGCACTCCGAAATCTTTTTCAGGATGAGAGCCGGCATAAGCTGCAATCTCGTTAAACCACGGGCACGGGGTCATAATGGTCCCCGAAGTTATCAGGCCATTTTCCATCCCGTCGATAACTGCAAGGTTGGCAGAATGGCACATACCTACATCATCACAATTGATAATGAGTAGCTTGTCGGTTGCCTTATAACCCAGCTTTTCGGCAAGTGTCTGTGAAAAGGAAAGGCTGCATACTGCCAGGAATATCAGAGCGAGTGAGATCTGTTTGGTATTCATTTCAGTTAATATTAATTATTTATCATGCTGAAGTGTCTGGGATTAAAATAATTTCCAGGTGTCATTTAGTTGCTATAAAGTTATTGAAAATTAACATAGTTTAACGACTTTTGTTGAACTGGGTAATATGGTTCTTTCAGTTTCAGTCAGGTATAATTTCGATGAAAAACAAAGCAAACTAATTACCAGAACAGTTAACTTCAAAACCGGAAAACACACCATTTATTAATAATGTAAGAAGTACAACAGTCAAGGACCCAGATACATGAATAAACCATTAATCCACATTCTTGTTCTGCCTGCTTTACTTTTATCGGCCTGCAGTAATTCTTCAGTCCAGGTTGCCTCAAATGTTGAGGTATTGTCCTCCATCTGGAAGATGCAGCCGGAAGAGAAATTACAGGATATCGGTGAAGAGGCAATTTCCCGTAACGGTTTTGATACAAACACATGGTATGATGCAGTTGTCCCGGGAACAGTTCTTGGAAGTATGGCAACAATTGGAGTCATTGAAGATCCTTATTTCGGAATTAACATGCAAAGTGTTGATCCGGATCAGTTTAAACAGCACTGGTGGTTCCGCACAACCTTTAATCTGACCGCTGAGGATATGAAGAAATATATTTCCCTCCGGTTTAATGGGATTAATTATCGTGCTGATCTGTGGGTCAATGGGAGGAAGGTCGCGGGCAAAGATATTTTTGCAGGCACTTACAGAATGTTCACCTTTAATATTGACGATTATGTAACGGAAGGTGAAAATACAGTTGCTCTGAAGATGTTGCAGCACGCCGATGGCGAGTATTCCATTGGATTTGTTGATTGGAATCCGCTCCCGCGTGACCGCAACTTAGGTATCTTCAGAGAGGTATTTCTTGAAATCAATGAAGGCATAAAGATCAGGAGCCCATTTATTTATTCAAAAGTCAATAAAGAAACCCTGAATGAAGCCGATCTGTTCATTCAGGCCGAACTGATCAACAGTTCAGAGGAACCTGTTAAAGGGATCCTCAGGATGGATTATGAATTGGGTGTTGTCGAGAAAAAAGTAGAATTAAAAGCAGGAGAGACTTATTCATGCAGCTTCATGCCTGAGGAATTTCCCGGTTTATCTGTTAAGGATGTCAGTCTGTGGTGGCCAAACGGTATGGGAAAACAAAGCCTGTATAACCTTAAAGCTGAGTTTATAGCAGGTAAAAAGATCCTTGACAGGGTAGAAAAGCGGTACGGGATAAGGGAGATAACCAGCTATTTAGATGAAAGGAAAAACCGTGCATTTGAGGTAAACGGGGAATTTGTACTTATTAAAGGAGGCGGATGGACAGATGATGTATTGCTCCAGGATACAAGGTCCTCAGTGGAAGCCCAGTTGAAATATGTTCAGCATATGAATTTAAACAGCATACGATGCGAAGGTTTCTGGGGGAAAGATGAATCCCTGTACGAACTGTGTGATGAGTACGGTATACTGGTTATGATAGGATGGAATTGCCATTGGGAATGGGAAGAATATCTTCTTAAACCATGTCATGAAAAATATGGCGGACCTGTCAGTGAAGAGGATATTAACCTGATCGCTGCATCATGGTTTGATCAGATGATGTGGCTGAGGAATCATCCGTCAATTTATGTATGGATGCTTGGCAGCGATAAACTTCCTGCCCCTGACCTTGAACGTAAGTATATTGAAATGTTTAAAAAGTATGATCCGTCACGCTCATACGTTACTTCAGCAGGAGGTGCAGGAACCGAAAATAATAATGTGGTGGCTGAAATACCTCTTATCAGCGACATCAGCGGACCGACCGGCATGAAGATGATGGGTCCTTATGCAGTAACTCCTCCTGTTTACTGGTTTACCGATACAATTCTTGGAGGGGCCTGGGGGTTTAATACCGAGACCTGCCCAGGTGAAGCGATCCCACCGGTTGCTTCACTCAGGAAAATGCTGCCGGAGAAGAGCCTGTGGCCTATTGATAAGAAATACTGGGAGTATCATACCGGCAGAAATGAATTTACCACGCTTGATCGGTTTCTGAAATCTCTGGCTGCCAGATACGGAGAATCCTCAGGCATCGAAGAGTTTGCTTTCAAATCGCAGGTCAGCAACTATGAACTGATGAGACCTATGTTTGAGGCCTTCATAGCACACAAACCAGTCAGCACGGGACTTATACAGTGGAAGCTGAATTCGGCTTGGCCTGAACTTATCTGGCAGTTATACGATACCTATCTCCAGCCAAACGGATCATTCTACGCTGTCAGAAAAGCATGTACACCGCTTCATGCAATTTACAGGTATGGCTTTGATGATATATATCTTGCAAATGAGGATTTGGCGGATGCTTCCGGTCTTACAGTAAAGATCAGGATATTTGATATCTATTTCGGGGAAATATTTACTGACGAATGGAAAGGGAATATCAATGCCAATACCTCAAAATTCATTTATAAGCTTCCGGAGATAAAAAACCTTACTCCAGTCTGGTTTCTGGCCCTTAGTATATTTAATCAGGATAATAAGGAAGTTGATAATAGTATTTACTGGCTCTCACTGAAAAAGGATGTCCTTGACTATGAGGCATCGGGAAAGCTCTCCTGGCCATTTTACACACCCACAAAACAGTACGCCGATTATACAGCACTCGATAGATTGCCGAAAGTTCAGCTTATTTATGATTATCAGTTCTCAAAAAATGATAAGTTTGGTATAATTAAGCTGAAAGTTAAAAATCCATCTGAAACAATTGCCTTCTTTCTCTTCTTTGATGTCCTTGATCATTCAACCGGTAAATCAATACTTCCGATTTATTTTGACGATAATTATGTAACTCTCCTACCCGGAGAGGAGCGGACTTACTCTGCAAAATATTTTCTTATAGGTTCAGATGGCGGTAAACCAGTTCTGAAAATAAATGGCTGGAATGTGGATATGGTTACATTAAAATAAACAATTAAAACACTAATAAAAATGAGTAAACTGGCAATATTGGGAGGCAGTCCGGTTCGTGACACAAAAATTAATCCCTGGCCTAAATGGCCGGTCTGGGATAAGAATGAAGAAAGAGCACTGACAGAAACGCTAAAAAGCGGGATCTGGTCTTACAATGGACCAATGGAAACAGAATTTAACAAAAGGTATGCTGAGTTTACCGGAGTGAAGTATGCTTTATCAGCTGCAAACGGTACTGTCACTTTACAGTTGGCTTTAGAGGCCTGTGGTATCGGACTGGGTGATGAAGTGATACTGCCCGGCCTTACCTGGCAGGCAACAGCGGCAACTGTTCTGGATGTTAATGCCAAACCCATTCTGGCAGATGTATGTGGCGATACCTGGTGCCTCGATCCGGAAGCGATTAAGAAGGCAATAACTCCACGTACAAAAGCTATCATTCCTGTACATCTTTATGGCAGTTTTGCCGATATGGATGAAATAATGGGGATTGCAAAAAAACATAAACTGTTTGTAATCGAAGACTGTGCCCATAAACATGGAGGAGAATGGAACGGGAAAAAGGCCGGCAGCATTGGCAATATTGGCAGTTTTAGTTTTCAGCTGTCAAAGCTTTTAACCGCCGGTGAAGGAGGATCTCTGACCACTAGTGACTTCAGTTTATACGAAAGGCTTGATGCTCTTCGTAATTGCGGCAGAAGACCTGAACCTGAGAGTTCATTAAAAGCTGATAAAGGAGAGGGTCTCTATTTTGATGAGGGAAATTTCCTTCAGTCAGGTAATTACAGGATCACTGAATTCCAGGCAGCAATCCTGATAGAAGGGCTGAAAAGGCTACCCGAACAAAACCGGGTCAGAGATGAAAATGCGATTTATCTGAACTCACTCCTGAAAAATATTCCCGGGATTGCTCCAATGCGAAGAGATAAACGTGAGACAAAGGAAGCTTACTATAATTTCTCTTTCAGATATAATAAAAATGACTTTAAAGGCCTACCGGTAAAGGAATTCAGATCAGCATTAACGGCAGAGCTCGGAATTGAGGTTGCCGCCAGTTATATTCCATTGAATAAATGCTCATTATATTCACCCCTGACAAAACCGGTACGCCACAGGCTTAATGAGGAGTACTGGAAAGCCATTAATCCGTCAGGATTTGATTTGCCGGTTTGTGAACGAATCCATTTTGAGGAATCTGCATGCATTCATCATAAAGTTCTTATGGGTTCAAAAGCCGATATGGATATTATTGCAGCTGCAATCATAAAGATTCACGACAATGCTGAACACTTAAAATCTAAAGGTTAACCTTAATCAATGATCAATTAATGAAAAAGCAGTGGATAGGGATTTTAATAGTCGGAATGACTTTAGGCACAGCCTGGGCCATAAGAGGTCAGTTCGGACATGAGCAGGGAGCAGCCTGGGCGGGAGGAATAGGTGCCCTGGCCCTTGTGCTGGTGTCAAAGCGTAAGGACTGGCATTCAAAAATGCTGACAGTTGCCTTCAGCTCTGCTGCCGGATGGGGGGCAGGAGGGATGATAAGCTACGGAATAGTAGTCGGATATGGCAGAAGCGACAATTTTCCGAATGCATTATATGGCCTGCTTATGCTTTTTGTAATCGGTGGTTTGTTCGGACTACTCGGGGGAGGACTTACCGGGCTTACTCTTGAATCATCAGAACGGAAAAAAGTCAAATGGGGGTGGTTGCTGGCTGAAATGACAGCTGGAGGGATCATTTCATATTATCTGCTGATTTCTCAGCTGGAAATCCTGATGACCCCGCCGCGTTCCGAAGCATGGGCAGTGTGCCTGGGTGCCGGAATGGCAATGATCTGGCACATGGCCAGAAACAAATTTAATTCCGCCCTGCGTGTTGCAATAATCACAACTCTGGGTGCAGGATTCGGATTTGCTTTCGGAAATTTCCTTCAGATACTGGGAAATGTTCTTGAGATTAATTTCAACATGTGGAACGTAATGGAATACAGCATTGGCTTCTTTGGAGGCTCATCGCTTGCTTATGGGGTATTCAGTACGGTATGGCCGGAAGAATCTTCTGTACCTGAGCGGTGGGAAAACAGAGCTGCAATTTTCCTTTTATTTGTTTTTATCCCGATTGTTATCTTCTCACAGTCACTTGGATACAATAAGCTTCTTGAAAAATTCAGTAATGCAGGAAATCCCGAAACTGCTGCCTGGCTAAGCAGTCTGACTGCAGCACTGATCTTTATTACAGTTGCTGTAATTGCATGCCTTAGATTGAGAAGAGCAGGTAACAGATTTGAAAGGCGGGATGTTTTGCTGGTACTTTTGGTATGGTTTGCTGCATACATAATTGTCAGCTATCTTGTAACAGGTGCCTTTACGGGAACATTTCTCATGAACCATCATCTTTACTGGCTAAACTACATCATTATCCTGTTTCTGGCAAGCAAGCAGTTTCCGGCATTTTCTGAAAATCTGCAATCTGAACTGAACTGGAAGAGGTGGTCACTGGTACTGGCTGTTTCACTAATCATAATTTCTATCCTTGCTCTTATTGCAGTCAATATTCATGGAGTGATGTCCGGATCACATGACAGGTTTCAGCTTTCGAAGTATCACGAGGACAAACCTTTCGTACAGGATTTCAGTATTAAGTATCTGGTTGAAGATAAAAATATTGAACTATCTGCAGTAGTCTCTGACAGGAATGGCTACATCCAGATCTTCTCATCGGAAGGGCTGCTGCGGCCGGCCGATGGTCAGCATTTATCCCCGGGCCGGCTGGTAAGGGATACTCAATACCGGCCAATATCCGATAAAAAAATTGCAGGCATCAGCAAGTACCGGGATCATCTGGTTTATGTAGATGACACAGCAGTGCTTGCCAACGCCTGGGCCGGTAATCTTTTTTCCCGACACAAATTAGCCGGTGCACGGATCTTTGCGGGTGGGGAAGACTTCACTTTCCTTGTCTCGGACGGCAAAAAGCTGATTCTACTGAAAGATTCTGAATATTTATGGGAGGGAGATTATTCTGAAGAGATCAGAGATATAAAATATGATGATTCCCGGAATGAGTTCTGGATCCTTGGAAAAGAAACAATCAGTGTTTTTAATCCTGTAAGGAAGGAAGTGAAACAGGTTATAACCGGAAATAACCTCACTTGCATTGAGGTTGCTTCTGGTAAACTGATTGCAGGCACTTCGGATGGATATTTAGAAATAGATCCGGTTACGGGGAAACCGGCAGCAGATATTAAAAGAAAACTCCCCTGGACAGAATTAACCGTTATAAATGAAATTGAAGGAGATCTGTGGTTCGGATCCACCCGGGGAGCATTTAAACTCCGTAAGGATGGTAAATTTAATTATTATGCTTCAGAACGCTGGCTACCATCAGATACTGTTGCGGATATTGCCGGGGGACCTGATAACTCTGTTCTTATTCTTACTGATAAAGGTCTGGCAAAGATCCTTTTCAAAGAAATGACTCTGCTTGACAAGGCAACGTTCTTTGAAAAACAGGTTCGCGAACGACATATAAGGCATGGCTTCAATGCCACTGTCACCGGGATGGAAAAAGGTGATGTTACAACGGGCAGACTTGAAGATTCGGATAATGATGGACTCTGGACATCGATGTATCTGGCCGGACAAACATTCCGGTATGCGGTGACAGGGGAGGAGGAGGCATTGCAGAATGTCCGTGAATCACTTGAAGCAATGGAGAGGCTTTACACTGTGAATCCTGTCCCGGGCTTTCCTGCGCGGTCTTTCGAGAGACGCGGGTATAAGTATGAAGACAAGCCCTGGCGAAGAGCTGAAGATCCTGAATGGGACTGGAAATCAACAACAAGCAGCGATGAGGCTATCGGGCACATTTTTGCCTTCGGGGCTATTGCGGAGCTTATTGAGATAGCTGACATACGTGAAAAAGCAATAATGCTGATCGATACTCTGATGTCACATGTTGTCAAAAATGACTTTAACCTTATCGACTGGAACGGAGAACCAACTTTGTGGGGGAAATGGAATCCGGACTATGTTAATGCCCGTCCAAAAATGGTAGGCGACCGTAAACTAAATTCATCCAATATAATCGGCATGCTCCAGACGGCTTACCATTTTACCGGCAAGCAGAAGTACAGGGATGCCGCATTTTATCTCATGAATGAGCACGGGTATTTCGAAAACCTGATGCGTCCGATAAGTGAAATTGGTACTGCCCCTGAAGAGGCCGATACCTGGAGCAGAATGTTGTCGGAGTCATGGAACCATTCGGATGATGAAATGTATTACTGCGGTTACTGGGGCCTGTACCGTTATGCATTCAATGATACCCTGAGAGCAAAATACAGGGAAGCTATAATTGATCACTGGGAATCCGAAAGACCGGAAAAGGAGGGTTTATGGAATATCATGACTGCACTGACAGGCACAAAAGACATCGATCTGGAAGAAGCGATCTGGTACCTTCAGGAATATCCCATGGATCTTACCGACTGGACAGTCAGCAACAGTCAAAGGAAGGATATTGAATTGATTGATCCCGGATTCAGGGGGCAAACCATAAAGGAGGTTCTGCCTCCCGATGAGGTTCCGGTTGCAAGACACAATGCCAACCGGTTTGATCTTGACGGAACCGGCGCCGGAAGATCAGAGTACAGTGCCGGCGATATATGGCTGCTGCCATACTGGACAGGGCGTTACCTGGGAGTAATCAAATAGCCATTAAGTCTGATCGATAGAATCGGTCAGTTTCTTAACCACCCTGAATTGCTGGAAGAATTCTTTGGCGATTACCCTTAGCAGCGTATATACGGGAACAGCCAGCAGCATCCCCAGTAAACCTGCAAGCCCTCCTCCGATTAAAATAATCAGGAAGATCTCAAGGGGATGTGATTTTACGCTTCTTGAATAGATCAGCGGAACAAGTATATTGTTATCGATAAAGTTCACAACAATAAAAACACCAGCAAGCTTTATTACGACGGGAAGTAATTCGTTATATGAACCTGTTGCAAGTGTTGAAGTGATTCCCAGTGTTATTCCGATTGCGGAACCAATAATAGGTCCCAGATACGGAATTATATTCATAATCCCTCCGAAAAATCCTATCAGGAGCGCGTTTTTAACTCCGAATATCCAGAGACCTGTAGCAATAAGCAACATTACACCAAGAACTTCCACCAGTACTCCTATATAATAACGGATTAACAGGTTTTTTGAGTCAGCAACCACCCTGTGGGTTGCATTGTGATGTTTTACAGGAATGAAAAGGAGAAGGCCTTCTTCAAACATATTTTCATCTTTCAGGAAAAAGAATGCGATAAATAATATTGAAAACAGCGCGATGAAAATATTTCCTGCGACACTTAAAAAATTACCAATCAGGGAACTCACACTCCCGAGGTTTACAACCGATTTGGCCTTATCAACAAGAAAATCCTGAATGGTCTGGCCTTCAGGGATTGCACCCAGTCCGTGCAATTTATCATCCAGCCATTGAAGGGGGCCGACTAAGTTCTGAGCAAGCTTGCCAACATCTATCCTTGAAATTGTTTCGGCCTGACTGACAATAAGGGGAACGAAAATGGCAACTAATCCTAAAAAGACAAGCACAATAACAAGGAGAGAAAGGATTGTACTTAAAGAATGGGGTATCTTCAACTTCCTGATATGGATCCTGTCAAAAAACCGTACCAGGGGCTGGCCTATAAATGAGAGTACCGCAGCAACCAGCACCCATGCAATTATATAATAGAAACGCCAGATGAGGAATCCGATAATAAAAAGAAATAGTACGTAACCGGTATATTTTAAAACCTGCTTCATTTATAATTGATTGTCTGATCAAAATTACATAAATTATAATGCATTGTACAGTTAACCATCTTCTCTGGCTGCATGTACTCATCCCCCCTCCCGATAGCTATCGGGACCCCTTCTCTGCTGTCGCAAAGAAGGGGGTGACTATTGAATTACAAAACCCTCCCCCTCTTTGCGTGAGCAGAGAGGGGGACGCAAGGGGGTGAGTACGTGTGATTGAAAGGGGAAAATAAGGGAGTGAGTTCATGAAAATTTTATTGGGATAAACAATTGAATTTCAAATATATTAAGATTTCTTCCGCACAAGACGTTAAATTATATCCTCCAGGAATCCTTATCTAATGAAAGAGCTGATTGGTTTTTGTATTTCAGGAAATATACAACCATTAATAGTGCTGAAATTACAGCTGTACCTGCTCCAAAATAGAAAGGAACAGACGAATTGACTTTATCATAGAGAATACCCGCTATCAGGCTGGCAGGCAATAATGTAATTCCAAGCAGAGCATGATAAATGCCAAGTCCGGTGCCCTGCTTGTTCTTATCAGTAAGATCAGAAATGAATGCTTTCTGGATCCCGTCGGTGGCAGCCGAATACAGGCCATATAATGCAAAAAGCGCTACAATTGCACGTGTACTTGTGGTGATCCCGAATCCAAAATATACAATGGCATATATTACAAACCCGGCTATGAGAATTTTTTCTTTCCCGATCCTGTCAGACAATGTACCTACAGGTATTGAGAGCAAAACAGCAACAAGGCTTGTAATAAGGTAAACCAGAGGAATATAGGCAACCCTGATCCCGACATCGTTGGCTTTGACCATTAATAATGCATCTGTTGAATTGCCGAGCGTAAAGACAAAAATGATCCCCAGCAATAAATAAAATCTCTTTGGAAAGTCGTTGAAGTGAAATTTTGTAAACAGCTTCTTTTTATCCTTACCGGCTTCTTTAATACCGAATATTATCACAAAAACAGAAAGTATGCCAGGTATTCCTGCCATGAGAAAGATCAGCCTGTAGTTTTCCGGAAAGAGCAGCAGCAGTACAAATGCCATCATGGGGCCGGCAATAGCGCCGCTGTTATCCATTGCCTTCTGCAATCCGAAAGATCTTCCTGTTTCGCCATCAGTTATAGAATCGGCTATAAGACTGTCACGCGGAGCTGTCCGGATACCTTTACCGACTCTTTCGATGAAACGCATGAAAAGGACCTGCACGGGAGAGATCACCAGAGTGTAAAGGGGGATAATCAGTGCTGTAATGCCATACCCCACAAGCATGAAAGGTTTGTTTTTCCCGATCTTATCGCTCCAGAATCCGGAGAGTGCTTTGATAAGCGAAGCAGTGCTTTCGGCTATACCCTCTATCAGCGAGATACTTGTTTTTGAGGCGCCCAGTGAGAGCAGGAACATCGGCATAACCGAATAGACCATCTTGACAGATGTGTCCGTAAGAAAACTTGTTAAACCGGTATAAAGAATATTCCTGGGAAAGCCAAAGAATTTTTTTTCCTTTGGATTTTCAGTTATTCTTTTCATCTCTGGTAGTATTGATCCTTAGTAGTTTGAAAATATCAACCACCACTATCGGAATAAGTGACATAAGTATCACTGCGATCCAATGCTCCCTGTCCATTGCAGTAAGACTGAAAGCATCGCGGATTGGAGGAACAAGCAGAACCAGCAGGGCGAGTCCTGTGGAAGCAAATATGGCAGCTATAAGCGGTTTGTTTTTTAACGGACTGATTGCAAGCGAGGACCTGGTATTGGAATGCAGGTTACGTACATGTATAAGCTGGGCAAAAATAAGTGTGGCAAATGCCATGGTCTGCCCGAGAATCACACCACCGTCATTCCGTCCGATCATAAATGCCGCCAATGGAATAAATCCCATCATTACACCCTGATAAATAACCCTCCAGATCATGCCATTTGTCATAAATCCTTTCTTGGGATTGCGCGGCTTCCGTTTCATTATATCCTCTTCAGCAGGATCGACGCTCAATGCAAGTGCAGGCAAACTGTCAGTCACCAGGTTTACCCAGAGTATGTGGATCGGTAAAAGTGGCGTACCCAGATTTAAAACTGAGGTGATAAGAATGAGTACAATTTCACCAATATTTGTGGAGAGCAGAAATTGTATCGCCTTAAGAATATTGTCATAAATTCTTCTTCCCTCTTCGACTGCTGACACTATAGTTGCGAAATTGTCGTCGGTAAGGACCATATCCGCAGCTCCCTTGGCTACATCTGTCCCGACAATACCCATAGCGGCTCCAATATCGGCCTGCTTGAGAGCAGGAGCATCATTAACACCATCGCCGGTCATTGCCACAACCTCATCATGACTCTGCCATGCTTTTACGATGCGAACCTTATGTTCCGGAGCCACTCTGGCGTAAACTGAGTATTGGGAAACGTTCTTATTCAACTCCTCCTGGCTGAGCTTTTCGAGATCGGCGCCCGTGATAGCCAGATCCCCATCACTATAAATTCCTATCTCACGTGCAATTGCCATTGCAGTGATTTTGTGATCACCTGTTATCATTACCGGGCGGATCCCTGCAGAATTGCATTTGGCTACAGCATCGATAACCTCAGGTCTTGCCGGATCTATCATACCCAGTAAACCAATGAAAATCAGGCCGCTCTCAAGCTCTCCGATGTGAACATTCTGAGGCGGTTCAGGGAGATCCCTGTAAGCCATTGCCAGGACACGCAATGCAGAATTTGCCATCTCTTCGTTGGCCTTGCGGATCTTCTCCTTATCATCTGAAGTGACAGGCCTGATATCACCATTAATAATTATCTTGTCGCAAACACTCAATACTTCATCGAGGCCGCCTTTCACATTTATCCTGGTACTCTTATCAGATAACCTGTTGACTGTTGTCATGCGTTTTCTTTCAGAGTCAAACGGGATCTCTGCAATCCGCGGATAATTTTTTTCAGCTTCATTCTTATATATCCCGTAAAGAATTCCAAAATCCAGGAGAGCTGTTTCAGTGGGATCTCCGGTGAATTCATACTTACCATTTTCATTCACTCTGTATTGTGCATCCGCGCACAAAACTGAAACGGAAAGCAGCCTCTTTTCCTCTGCATTAAGAACGGTGGCAGGAGAGGCTCTGTTTATGAGATCTCTTTTATGATTAACATACGCCTCAACGACCGTCATCTTATTCTGTGTAAGAGTGCCGGTCTTGTCTGAACATATAACTGTTGCACTTCCAAGCGTCTCAACTGAAGGAAGAGTACGGATTATGGCATTCCTCTTTACCATACGCTGAACCCCGATTGCCAGAACAACGGTTGAAACGGCAGGCAGACCTTCTGGGATTGCAGCAACCGCAAGGCTGACAGCAGTCATAAACATATTTAATACTGAGTTGCCGTAAAGAACCCCGACAATAAAGATCACTGCACAGATGATCAGCGCTGCGATCCCCAGTACTTTTCCTAACTGTTCCAGGCGCCGGCTCATGGGTGTTTCCGTTTCAACAGTTTCCTGCAGCATATTTGCTATCCTCCCAACCTCGGTTTTCATACCTGTTGCAGTAACAACTCCCCGGCCGCGGCCATAAGTTACACTGCCGCTCGAAAAAGCCATATTTATCCGGTCCCCCAGAGCGAAATCATCCCCCTGGAGTGGTTCGGTCTGTTTATCAACAGGCACAGACTCCCCAGTCAGTGAAGATTCCTGGATTTTCAGGTTGATTGCTTCATTCAGCCTCAGATCTGCAGGAATGATTGCCCCGGTTTCAAGAATTACAATATCACCGGGTACCAGTTCTCTTGTCGGGATCTCTTTTATGACTCCATCGCGCAGGACTTTTGTTTCAGGAGCGGCAAGATTTTTCAACGCTTCAAGAGATGATTCAGCCTTACGTTCCTGGAATGCTCCTACAAATGCATTAATTATCAGGATACCAAGAATTACAAATGTGTCGAGTAATCCTTCACCTTCCATTACACCTATGACCCCGGATATTGCCGCTGCGATCAGCAGGATTATAATCATAAAACTTTTGAACTGGATAAAAAACATCCGGAAAAAGCTTCTTTTCCGCTTGGAATCAAGCTGGTTGTATCCGTATTCCACAAGTCTTCGTTTGACCTCTTCTGTTGTCAGTCCCGTGGTTTCAGCTGTTTTAAAATAGGTAATTATTTCGTTGATTCCCTGGTTGTAGAAATTAATCATAGGAAATGATGGATTAATGAGTAAGCATATTAAGACGAGATTAACGTCATCATTCTTATGTCGTCACCTGTTTAACGCTCAGTCCGGTCTTTTTCAGCAGCCATCCGAAGCAGGTTCAATGTATGAAATAAATTGATAATTATGAGAATAGCACATGCGGCTGTAGCTGAGTAGTGAATGGAGTTTTTACAGAATACTTCGGCTACAAGAATTGCTGAGATGATAATTCTGACTTCTGTCGGTCCAACCAGGCCTGCATCAATTGAATAATGATCGGTTACCTTATACCTTATCAGGGTAATGATCATAGACCAGCCATACATTACCACGAATCCCATTCCTGCAAGTTCCCACAATCCTTCAGTATATATCAGGTATCCAAGACCGATGGAAATTGTACTCATCCAGTCGACCATAAGATCAAGTGAAAATCCGTACCATTTGCGTGGCTGTTGCCGGTAATATGCCAGCCGACCATCGAGGGAATCACCAAACCAGTTTATTGCAAAGCCCAGAACACCAAGCAAGAGATAGTTCCTGTGAATATAAGTGGCTAATATGAAGCTCAAAAGAATTACCAAACCACCCATGAATCCTAAAAAAGTGAGCATATCCGGTTTAATGAAAGGAGGAATGCGCTGAACCAGGAAAACCAGGGTTTTCTGCTCAAAGTTCTTTAAGAGGTTGGTCCTCAACCTGTCCTTTGAAATGGCTTTCAGTATCTCGATTGCTTCCTGGGGAAGGATAGATTTCATACTATAAATATGCGAACAAAATTAAACAATTTTTACCGGCTCCCGCTGATAGAAGTGAATTCATAATCTCCGGACAGGATTTCAACATAAGTCTTGTTCCCCGATGTGATTACTCCCTTTACAGCTTTGGAAGTTTTCAAAGGGGTACCTGCCTCAGTTATTTTATCAGGATCGGATTGGGGAAGGATAATTGTTGCCACACAATTTACCGGGATGCTGACTTTAAGATTGAATTTACCGTCAGTGATCTCCCAGGCACTTGATATTTCGCCATGAATGCTCCTGAAAGAGGTTTCAACCCATTTTATGTCGCCAGCGGGTTCCGGATTGATAACCACATGTTCATATCCTTTTGAATCATTTGTCTGGCGGATTCCGCCCAGACCGCTATAAAACCATTCCATCAGATGACCGAGCATCATATGATTATTCGAAACATCCCGGAGTCCTGCCCACGATTCAGTAAGTGATGTAGCACCCTTCGACAGCTGATAGCCATAACCCGGGACATCTGTCTTTGAATTCATATCGAAGATCAGCTGCGACTCACCCTCCTGCTCCAGAACTCTCACAAGGTACCTGTATCCGACATCTCCGGCTGTAAGAGCATTATTATTTTCCCTGATTGACTTCACGAGATTCCTGACAACATCAATATGACAGGAATCATCGACCATTCCGAAAAAGAGAGGCATTGCATATGCTGTCTGGCTTCCGGTTGAATATACTTTAGTATAAGGATTAAAGAATTCTTTGTTGAAAGCTTTCCTGATCTGTTCAGCCAGGTCTTCATAGTAGCCGGCATCATTGTTTTCCCCGATCAATGAAGCCATTTTCGCGAGCAGTTTCGCATCATAATAATATATTGATGTAGCAGTGAGGGATCTGGGTGTAAGCTGGGCAACTCCCGGGAACTTTGGCCCCAGGTCGTACCAGTCGCCGAGTCCGTGGATCAGAATACCCACAGGAGCAAGAATCCCGAGATAATCCATATAGCCCTTCATCATCGGATATGCTTTCTTAATTGGATCAATATCGCCATACCATTCGTACATATCCCATGGAAGGATTATACAGGCGCTGCTCCATTCAGGAGAATCGCGGAAGCCCCCTGAAAATTCCACAAATTCAGGTGCAATATCAGGGACGAGCCCGTTATCGAGCTGCGCCTCGATCATATCATCAATCATTTTATTATACAGGTTATGTATATCGTAGATATATTTTATCGAATTTCCCATCAGATGCGTCTGCTCCAGCCAGCCCAGTTTTTCACGATGCGGGCAGTCAGTGGCAACACTTGCAAGGTTGCTTCTTATCGCCCAGTCAATCAGATTGTAGATGGAGTTGAAAAGTTCATTTGAACATTTAAAGCTGCCGGTCGTTGGTGATGAATTCCTGGTATGCAGTAACTGAAGGCCTGACATAACAGGTAGTTTATCAGGATTCGGCCATCCTGATGGAACGGCTCCCTGGACCTGGACATACCTGAATCCGTAATAAGTAAACCGCGGAGTCCATTTTTCCTCTTTGTTACCGCCCAGTGTATAGGAGAAGTAATATGGAGAACCGGAAGCTCTCTGGGCAATAATGGAATCGGCACCAATAAGTTCCGCAGGGCTCAGACGCACCTCCTGTCCCTTTTCTCCTTTGACTTTAATGCTGATGATTCCAGAGGCATTCTGGCCAAAGTCATAAACATAAATGCCGGTATCCGGGCTGAATATGCTCACAGGATCAAACTCCTGCATAACCCTGACAGGGTAGTCGCTTTCCGGTTTCAGTTTTCCTTCAGGTTTTCTGACTTCCAGGACCCTTTTCCAGTTACCATCATCAAAATCCGGGGTGTTCCATCCGGGTTGCTCCAGCCTTGCATCGTAATCCTCGCCTCCGAAAATGCTTGTAAAAGTGATCGGAGAGGAGGTTGTTGTCCATGTACGGTCTGTTGTTACGACTGACTCCGAACCATCAGAGTAACGCACTTTCAGTTTCAGGATAAGCTTTGGAGCACCATAAGCTATGACAAGCTTGTAATAGCGTTCCCTGTTGATATTGTAAAAACCATTGCCCGTAATGACCCCGATTACATTTAGTCCGCTTTTCAGCTGATCTGTAACATCAAACGTATTGTATAAACATGTCTTGTCATAATCTGTCCATCCGGGAGAGATGTAACTATCTCCTGTTTTATCACCGTTTATATACAGCTCATAATGCCCCAATCCGCTTACAAAGACAAAAGCTTCCCTGACCTTCTTCTTCAGTGCGAACTCTTTGCGGAAATATGGTATCACTGTCCGCTTTACCGCTTTATCTGCAGGGACCTCTAAGCCTTTATGAATTCCCGGCACCAGCAGTAATGAGTCGGGGATCTCTTCAAAGCCGATCCATTCTGCTCCGCTCCAGTCCTTATCAACGAACAGACCTGTGATAAAAAATGCAGATTTGCTCCATGCCGAGGCCTTATCATTGTTATCCCAGATCCTGACTTTCCATAAATATTTTGTTCCGGGCTGAAGTTCTGATCCGGAATAGGGGATCCATGCAGATCCTGAAGAAGCGACCTTCCCTGAATTCCAGGCACATTTGTTTTCTGATCTCAGATTGCCTGCATCAGAGTCAAGGATTATCTGGTATGCGGTTTGCGCGGCACCGCGGTTTGCAGATGAAGCGGTCCAGCTGAAAACCGGATTTTCCCCGGTTCCTGCGGGATCTTTAAGATTATTGCATTTAAGCTGTTCAACTGAAAGGGAGAATGGAGTTTCTTTGCTGCAAAAATTCAGAAGAAATACAGTCAGAATTAATATAAGTGATCTTTTCATTGCCGGGATAATTGATCTCTATATTTACTGACCCTGAATCCGGATCAGAAATAAAATTACTAATCCCGGAGGAATAATTCATTCGATTAAAAAGATTTCTTCAATTTTTGAATCAAAAACCCTGGCTATGTCGTAGGCGAGTTTGAGGGAAGGATTATATTTATTCTTTTCGAGGAAAACAATTGTCTCGCGCCTCACATTCACTTTCTTAGCAAGATCCTCCTGGGTCATATTGTGCCTTGCCCGGAACTCTTTGATCCTGTTATTCATTTCTGATGCCTCTGAAGTTGAATACCAGCCAGCAGACTGCAAAAGTTATTGCCATTCCAAGAATCCCGGTTCCGATAACTGTATGTGTCTCATATTTGATTTTATCTGAGAAATACATTATAGCCAGCCAGATGTAGAGTGATACATAATATGAACAAGCTGCTGTTTTCTGCATTACCTTCTTTGATAATTCATCTTCAGCGGGTTCGCCTCTTTTTGCACTGTTTAATCTTTTAAATCCTATAAAAACTGCAAATCCGACTACAAGGATTATAACGCCGAAACCAACAAATTCATATAGTTTTAATTTTTCTGTTGATGAAAAAAACCATATCCCGGTTGTAACAAGAACCAGGGCTGCTAAGATAAATACGATTACCCCTTTTTTCATGACTTTTAGGTATTTGTTAAGTAATTCTAACACAAAGTTAGAAATAGATAACATTATTACCAAATATTTTTAAATAAATTTTACACTTTAATTTAATGTTTTAAGCTTAACCACGAGCGACTCGGGAGCTACATCAACAGCATCAATAGATAGCCAAATAGCAGAGATGACTATATATCAGGCCATTATAGACTGGGAAAAAGTTAACAACGTATTATTATACGTTTTAAAATACGTTGATAGAGTCCTGTTTTCATCAATGCAGCACCCAGGATAGATTCTATGCCATTCAGTGAACTAAATGTTGCAAACACTCCTTCATTTTCTGAGTTGGAGTAATGAGGTCTTATGTCTATAGGTACACAACATTTGTCTAATCAACATCAGTGCAACTATGAATTTTCTGATTGATGAAAGCCGGAGGCTTTGAAGTCCAATAGCCCCGGTCACATCCGGGGTATATCATTATTAAAATTGTTTCAACCCCGGAGCGGGTTGAAGTGGTAAATCCAATATTTGTTTGTAAATTTATTGCCGTGCTAAAAGGTAAAAAAATGTCAACTTATACCCGGTTTTTATATCAGCTTGTCTTTGCCAGTAAAGATCATATACCATTTCTTTCAAGTGCAAATCAGGATATTCTTTTTGCATATATAGCGGGAGTTCTGAAGAATCAATCATGTCACTCCTATATTGTCGGGGGAGCATAACCACATTCACATTATTACACATATTCATCCCACTAAATGTCCTGCTTATCTGGTTAAGGATATAAAAGAAGCGAGCCATGTGATGATATGCAGGGAAAAATCATTGTTTTCAAGTTTCCCGGGATGGCAGGTTGGGTATAGCGGATTCACATATCATATTTCGAGCAAGAATGCACT
>Ga0113563_10000277_pt1 | contig 23126 bp, 21 predicted proteins | sample Mud3Dept3metaG_FD_80117 | JGI IMG/M metagenome (GOLD analysis project Ga0113563, IMG submission 80117) | Freshwater wetland microbial communities from Ohio, USA, analyzing the effect of biotic and abiotic controls - Mud 3 Core 4 Depth 3... | ecosystem: Environmental > Aquatic > Freshwater >... | reverse complement strand
TCGGATAAGCTGTCGTAAGCCCCAACCCAGCATCGCTGAAGCTCCAGAGGAGCTTGGGATTGACATCCGGATTGGTGATATCGAGCACAAAGTACGCGCTGTAGAAATTACGGTTTGACCCGCTGATATTGACGGTCATTGTAGGGGCGCCAGTACCGGAAGCACAGTTTCCGCAACTCCCTCCCATGCGGAATCCCCCGATCAGAATGGTGCCCCAGCCGTTCGGGTGGTCTGCGTCAGGCGTGAAGATCCTCACGTCCGCAACCGTCGGTTTGAGATCCACATAGTAGACATGGCTGTAATCGGCCCTCGTCAACCACTGCAACTGCGGCAGCAGCTGATAGGGGATGTAGCCCCAAAGTTCGTCTCCGAGCGGGCGGCCGCTGCTGTTGTCGGTGGGGTTCTTCGTGTACCACCCATGCTCAACCACGCCTGCCGTCGTCACATCGTCGCTCTTGTGGTAGAACCCGCCGTTGAAGGCGTGCAACATCCCGTCGTTCGCACCGACATAGATGACCTCACGGCGATCTTTCCACTTGGTAAAGAAATCCGTGTAGCTGGAATCTCCATAGATGAGATCGTAGTTCGAGCGCGGCGCAGTCACAATGGTGGGTGTCGAGTGGATCGGGTCGCCCAATTTCCACACCTTGTAGGCACCGCTGCCGATCGGCACTTCCACCATGCGGGTTCGCAGCCCCGCGATTTCGTCCCCACGAACGAAATTGATGATGTTGTCCGCTGTATAGGGGGCGGCACCGGCCCGCAGGTATGGACTCAACGTCGCTGAATTTGCGGTGCTGAATTGCATTTCCTCGCCGGCATCGACCAGGCCGTCATTATCGATATCCACCCAGGTCAACACATTTCTCGCCGAGGAGGCGAGGTTGGCCAACTGTTTACCCCCTTCCCAGAAGGGAAGAATATCTTTCAATGCCAGGCCTGAAATTGTCGGCGTCGTACTGTCGGCAAAGCCGTCCCCATTGGCATCCACATACTTGTCGACCAGCACTGTCCCATAGGTGAGACTGTTCGGATTGTTATCGTACCTGGTCTTCACGATGTAATCGTTTTCGTAGACGAGTTTTCCATCCTGATCCGTATCTTCCCGGAAATTTCCAACATGGTCGATGAACAGGCCCTGTGTATACCCGGTCCATCTCACGTTGACTCCAGCCTGCCCGACAGTGCTGGTATAGAAGTAGGCTTGATAGACACTCCCTTCACCGCTCGCAGAGGTGGCTAGCACGGAAATAGCCGTTCCAGATGAACTCTTCCGCAAAATGGCTGTGATGGTTGCCATCAGCCTATCCTGCAAGTCGTCTACGTTGGAGGATTCGAAGTAGTTGTCGGGAATGCCGTCGGTCCCAGGCGCGCCGGTCGCATTGATAACCTTATCCCACTCAGTCACGAGGTCCGGAAGATTGTTGTTGTTACTGTCCTCGAATCCACCCAGCTTGGCTGCGTGCATCAAGATTTCACGTCCCTGGATGTTGCCGAAGGCGAAAAACGTGTAGACTGAAATGTTTTGCAGCCCCTCGAGACAATGGCCCGTCACACCGAGCACCGCTATCGTGCCATCAGTTCCAGCGGCGGTGCAGGGCCGGAGGTCATTCGTGTGCGCCCAATAGGCGACATCATCCAAATAGTGGTTCCCACTCGATGCGTAGTCAGTCTTATGTTCCCCCAACAAGGTAGCTGGAGGAGTGAGGTCGTTCGTATTACAGGTGCCATTGGGAGCGTGGATGGTGGCGTTCGCACCGGTACAGTGAAGCCCATGTTGTCCATGGGCATAATCCTGGTTCCCTGCCGGGATATTGGTATCCTGCGTTGGTTCCCCGTCAGTCACGAGAATGACGAAGGTTTTGCAGCAGCGGACCTGCGTGGAGGTCGTGGCCCAAGGTGGTGTGTGATTGCTTCCGAAAAAGTAGGGATCCCTGCCGCAGGCATTGGCGATATAGCCGGCCCCGGCCGTACAGGTTTCAGCGCCGATCAGAGCGGTAATTTCAGATCCGCCTATAGAGCCGACCCCTGTTGCCCCGAAGGCTACTCCGTTCGAGATGCCTCCGGCAAAGGCAATGGGATAGACATAGGCACTGGTGAGGTACGTGGAATTGATCTGGGCAATATAGCGGGCCGTTTCATAGAGAGACTCTGACAGGGGAGTCCAGGTCGAGGGGAAGGATTCCTGGACCGCATCCACCATGGCCGCTGTATTGGAGGTGAAGGTCTCCACGGTCGATCCGGAAAAGTCGATCGACTGGCGGGAACCGACCCCCACCAACATCCTGGCTCCGTCGCCGGTCGGTTTGAATTCAAACAGCCCGAACCGGGCCTGGGCCCCAATCTGTTGAATAACTCCCACCGGTTCGCTGCTGTATCCGATCTTCAGTTCGTACTTTCTTTGGCTATAACCATCTCCGCAGTTGCTATTAAACGAGTTGTCGTTATCGACACAGAAATATGCGCTAGCGACACCGATCCAGAGAGTTGCAGGGTTTCCGGATCTGTCGGCTAGAGGAATTCTTCCAATGTATGATGATGGCCCTGCTGCAGCTTGGACATCTACGACTTCTGTATTCACCCCCGTCGCCTGTGCTCGTACCGTCTTCAACGCCGGAGTTCCGTTCGTAGGACAGGTCCCATCTGCAGCCCTCGCAACAAAACAATCGCCCCCGATCATCGCCTTTTTGAGGGCATCGAACCGGCGGAAGGTGGCAAAATTCAAAAAGTTCCCATCCCACTCAGTGTCGGAACAGGCCGTCGCCAAGGTTGCCTTCACTGTCGCAGGCTCGAAGCGGGCATCGGCACCGGCGTCGTAGGTGTAACAGAGGAGAGGGTCGAAGTAGCCGGAGAAATTGGTCGTGTTGTTAAACGGCCTATCGCCCGCATCGCTACAGTCTCCATCGGCAGGGTTAGATGCATCACAGGCCAGACCGCTCATACTGCCGGAGTTGTCGAGCAGCAGGATGATATTGGGCGCGACTTGGTCGTTGACGAAGGGCGGCACCGCATAGTACTGGTCCATCGTTTGGGCCTGCAGTAGACCAGGCGCTATGAGACAACCTACCAAGCCCAGCATGACGGTTCCACGAGTGGCGATATTCCGGCTCTTCATGGCACCCTCCATTCTTGTTGCACCAACCATCCTGTCCACCGCTTCCTTGTTAAAAGGGGAGAGTCACGATCATCTGGTCGATCATGTTGCTTTGTTCTTTCTTGACGTGAAACTTCACCTCGGCACTCACCATGAGTCGACCTGGATCCAGCACCTCTCCATGTTGGTCCAGCATGACGACATCCTGGACCACACCGTAGGTCCGCCCATCGATGTCGAACGTCTTCTCATGGATGGCGGTAATCGTGCCGTTCTGGTACCCCACAGCCATGGCTGGGGGAGGGGGATCGTCGGCCAGCGCGAGGCCGACAGTCACGACAGAGAAGACTGCCACTGACAACATCACGATCCCAACGCTCAGAAACAATCGGCTCTGTCCACCCATCCGCCCGCCTGGATACAGACCCTTTCTTCCCCTCTGTCGGCGAACATTGTCTTTCATGGCGATCCTCCTTATCCAGCTGTCGCTAGTCTAGTAGGGCCTTGGCTGACAAAAAGATCCCGGGTTATTACAGACATATAAGGCCCCGACTTGACTGGTAATCCCCGTAGCCAGATTTTGTGCAACACAAGTGATTTGATAGAAAGTATCCGTCAACGGAGTCGAACTGCCGGAAGCGCTCTCACTCCCCGCGGCATATTTGATGTACATCCGATCAATGTCGCCAAATACCTGGTAGTTACCGATCGTCATGGCCAGGTTTGGCGCAGAGCCAGCTCCAACCGGGAAATCCACATTGCCTCCGTCATTGATGAGCTCCCCGGCCAACACGGCGGCATTCGCGAGCGGTACCGGACCAGGAGGAACCGCGTTGTCGAGCAACGCCGGCGACAGGACATGATTTACCCAAAACTGTTGGAGCACGTTCGCTCCGGTGCTCACACAGGACTCAGCCGCTGCCACTGAAGCTTCATTGGCACTGACGGAACCGGCAATCTGCCGCTCAGATCCAGTGACGGCAAGGATTGAGATCCCCATCAGGGTCATGATCAGGATCACCATCATGACGGTGATCAGACTCACCCCCCCTTCGTCCCATACATATGACCTCTTATACTGCTCACTCATTGTCATCTTCCTTCCCAATTCAGGACCAGGGTCTCGCATTTCTCGTCTCTACTGTTCTGGTTACCACACGCCGGCGCACCGATGCATAAGGAGGAACCTGCGCCGCAGCATCGCCTGCCACGAAGACTCCGCCTGCATGGGGATGGTCATCGACTGTGAGAAAGGTACTGGATAAGACTCCCGGTCCTGCCTGTGAATTTCCTTCCCCGAGCCCTGTATCCATCGATTGTTGCCGGGCGACGATCGACACTTGAACCATTTTGATGGCGGAGGGAGTCATGGGCGGATTGTTCCAGATCTGGTTCGAGGTGTAATCCGGTTGATCGAAGATAAGGTTCAGGCTCACGTCGTCGATCCGACCATTCGGCTCGGAAAGACCGGCGGCCGGCAACAGGCAGCCGTCGCAAGCATAGGCAAACTGGATATCCTCGATCCCGTTGACGATCGGCAGGCAGGGGCTATTTGGAACATTGCAGTTCGGCAGAGTGCGACCGAAAGTGTTGACCGTGGCATTCGCGATCCCGCGTACCAGGCAGGGGGCATTACCGCCACAGATATTGTTGGCATCTGCGCCGGGAGTACCACCGGCAAGCTGAGGAATGACTTGATAGGTGATGCATTGAAGGATGAATACTTGGGTCCCGCTGGGAATCACCGTTGGGCCAGGATCGGGGACCGTCAGCAAGATGGGAGCGGCAGCGCCTTGCACCTGAGCCATGACGATGCCGCCGAGCGAAATAAAGGAGTTGGCGCCGAACCCCGCTGCAGTCATAGCGGGAAGGATGGCTGCGTTGATCGGTACATTTGCAAAGCCCACAGCTCCTAAACCAAGTGCTGCTGTGGTCTGCCAAGCCGGAGTAGCCGGCGCCCCGTAAAACGTGAGGGGCACCACGAGCGATATTTGATCCGGTCCCGTATCGTTAACCCCGACAGTCGGATTGTTATCCCCCGGAAGAATCGGCACGGGAATCCCGCCGATTCCGCAGTTTCCAACCGGGGGTGGATTTCTCGATGGATCGATAGGAGGCCCAAACCCAGCCATTTTAATATCGTGGGTAATCATCTCCATTGCCATGCGTGCGTTCTGTTGAGCGTCAGAAGTTTGCTCATTGGCCCGCACTGCCTTGCCAGTCATCGTCAGGGCAGCCATGCCGGCCAATACAATGACAGAGGTCACGGCAGTCGCCACCATGATCTCGACCAATGTGAATCCCTGCTCAGCTTGCTTGTCTCGCGATCTCATTCCGTCCCTCCGCCCCTTTCTCCTTCGGCTATTCATTCCGGCGCGATGATCGTGTTCACCGTGACCCTTTTGGTTCCAGGAACCCAGGCTGCCGAACCCCCAGCAATGGTATTTTGACTTGATCCGATCCAAGTGACTGTCACGCCAATGTTGTTTTGATTGAGCCCCACAGGTCCTGCGGCCGCCACCGCCACCTGGGCTTGAACCCCTGTTAATCCCGACGCGAACAGGCGAGTTTGCCATTGGAGACAATCCCCTCGCGCCACAGGCTGCGTCAGTGCATTCTGGGTGCAGAGCGCTGGATTCGCCGAAGCCAGATTGATTCCGTTATAGCCATTCACGAGGTTCCTTCGATTGAATTGCATCCGTTCGACGAGTTCCGTCGCAAGGTTTGTGGCAACCATCACTTCATTGCTGTCACTGTTGCGCGTGAACGACAAGGTCGTCATCCCAGCCAAGCCGAGCAACCCAACTGCTAGAATTGCCGACGACAGCATGGCCTCAATGAGCGTAAACCCCTGTTCCCGATGAATCCTGTTTGTCATCACGTTCCTAATCGTGCATGCAATCACTCATCACCGAACCCTCACAGCCTCACAAGTCCACTAGTTCCGCTCGGCGCAATGTTAATGCGATATTGCGTGGTTGGAGCTCCTCCGAGAGTCCCTCCAACCTGGATCGTCTGCACCCCTGTGCCAGGCACACTCGTCCTGAGTCCATAGGAATTAAACTGGACTACTCCACCGTTCGGAATGCCACCGTTATTGAAGACTAATGGCACCATATGCCTCGCCGTAATCCCGTTGAGGCCTTGAAGAGCAGGAGCGCCAGCCAAGTTGGTAGTTGTCATCTGGATATCCCCATTCACCATTACGATTTGGACATTCAGAGTTTGGTTCGTGGTCATCGCCCTCGTACGAACCAGCACGAGGTGGCGAGCGATTTCTGAGGCTATGGCCTTCGCTTCATAGTCGTAGTACATCCGCGTGAAACTCGGGGTAGCGATCGCGGCAGCGATCCCGATAATCGCCACTGCAATCATGAGCTCGATAAAGGAAAATCCTGTCTCACGAGACAGAACCTTATCGCACTGTGTCTTCATACATACACCCATGGCTGGCCGCCAATTGAGCAATTGGCATGCCGATCTTTTCGATTACTATTCGAGTCTCAACTCGTCGATTTTAAATCTCTTTATTGGCTTACAATGGAGGAAGAACTAGGCGGATTTCTGGAGAAGATCGACAATTTGTGTCATAGCAGGCGCACATTTTGTGCCGCCCTGCCGAGGAGGAAGGCTACTGAAACCTTTTCCTCACTTCATCGCCACAGCCCTGACTTGGCGGTAGGTGGTCATTCCCTGGAGCACTTTCCTGACCCCATCTTGAACGAGCGTGACCATTCCTTCTTTCATCGCAAGAGTCAGCATCTCGGCAGTTCTCGATCGAGTCTGGATGAGCTGCTTTATCTCCTCCGAAGGAAGCAGCAATTCATGCAGGGGAATTCGCCCCTTGAAACCGGTTCTGTTGCAGGCCTCACAGCCTCGTCCACGGTACAGACCCCACTCGGTACTGTACTCGATGTCGAGCGTGGACCACTCTTGCGCCCCATACCCCTGCACCAGTTCGTCATACTCCGTTCTGGTCGGATGATAGATCTCTTTGCACTGGGTACAAATCCTCTTGCATAGACGCTGGGCAAGCACTCCTAACATTGCATCGGCAAAGTTGAACGAGTCGCACCCAAGATCCAACAGCCGGGTCACCGTTTCGACCGCGCTGTTCGTATGGAGGGTGCTGAGGACCAAGTGGCCGGTCAGGGAGGCTTCTATGGCGATGTCGGCTGTTTCTTTGTCCCGCATCTCGCCGATCATGATTACGTCAGGGTCTGCGCGCAAGAACGCCCTCATCGCGGTCGCAAAGGTAAGACCAATCTTCGGGTGGATCTGGACTTGGCGGAGACCGTCCTGGGTAATTTCAATAGGGTCTTCGGCAGTCCAGATTTTCCGTTCGACGGTATTGATGTGCTTGAGGATGGCGTGCAGGGTTGTCGTTTTCCCGGATCCGGTCGGACCGACACACAAGATGATCCCATAGGGTTTCTCCGCGATGGCTCGAAGGACCGACAAGGTGGCAGGGGTGAATTCCATCGAGTCGAGCGGCATCGGTCGTTTGGCCGTGAGGAGGCGCAGCACGACATCTTCGTCTTGTCCCGCAGTTGGCAGGGTCGCGACGCGCAACTCGATCTCTCGATCCTTCCCCAATCGGTACCGAATTTTTCCGTCTTGAGGCTTGCGTCGTTCAGCGATGTCGAGGTTGGCCATGACTTTGATGCGTGATACAACGGCACGCCGATAAGCCGCTGGAATCCCCATATAGGTGAAGCAGGTGCCGTCGATACGGAGCCGCACCGTCACCTCCTTACGGTCCGCATAGGGTTCGATATGGATGTCCGACGCGCCGAGGCGGTCTGCTTCGGCGATCACTTGGTTGGTCAGCCGAACAATGGCTGAATCGTTCTCGTCGATCCCACCGGATACCGGATCGCCGACAGGCTCGAGTTGGATTTCATTGATCAACTCACCGAGAATTGCCCCGATGGACCCGCTGGTTCCCTGGCCCCTCGCCAGTTGCAGAAACTGCTCGATGTCCCGGCGCAGACCCACGGCATAGCGAATGGTCACGCCTGGAAATGTGCGCCGCACGTCCCAACCCTTATCGAGATCGTGCGGATCGCTGGTGAGCACATCGATCAGCGAGCCTCGACGGGCGATCGGCAACCAGAGATTATTTTTGAGATAATCGACGTTGAGTGTTTTCAGCAAGTCGCTATCGATGACCGTTCGTTCGTCATATGGCAGGTAGGGGCATTGATAAAAGTCGCTCAGAGCAGATCCCAAGGCCTGTTTCGGAACATGATAACGGTCGAGGAGCACCGCCTCGAGGTCCAGATGACAGACCTTTGACTCTTCGACCGCCGCCCGCACGTCAGCTTGACTGATGATTCCGCGATAGACCAGCGCATCCAGCACATTCTGCTCGATAGTGCTGATCGACTTGGTCCCGCTGGCCCCCTTCTTGGACGTGCCCCCACTCCCCTCTACCTTACCCGACATCCCCCCACTCAGAATGCGGGTCTCCAATGGCAAATTTGCTACCCCATCTCAATTTTGGCCTCTATCAAGAGACCGAAAAACCGGTTGACCACTTCGGAACACACGATCGCACTTCATTATCATTGACATCGCGAAAACACCTAGCAGGGTGCTCAAACAGGCAGCCAGCAAGGCCGCAGCGAGTGAAGGGTCGAGGCATACCCCTTGGGGGACGTTGAGGGTCTGAACGATGCGAGAACGCTGCTGGCGGTCTGTTTCAGCACCCTGCTAATATTTCGCCAGCCAGGTTCCCGGAGCGCGATACACAACCGGAAGCCCCCGAAAAAGTCCCTGCGCCATATCAGCGTTGTACCAAACCTCTATCACAGTCCCGCTGCTTATCGACGTCACTCCTTGTCCTGCCAGCAGGGCCCCGTACAGGCGAGCAGATCGTTCAATCCTGACCGCGCCAGCCGCATACAGCAGGCCATTGACGTGGATACCGGACAATTGAACCGGCAGCCTTGCCCCCAGCGACTCTGCCCCTGCCGTAGATGGACTGAGGACGGAAATTGACTTCCCCCCCGCAGGAGGCCTGAGCACCACGTGGCCTTGCACGGCTAGAAGCGCTTCGACGTAATCCGCATTCAGCACCAGCGTTCCCATATTATCGGCATTGGGCGGTTGTCCATCGACCGTATCGATGAAGACTAGTCCCCGTTGGTCCCCTGTAGCTTGGGATTCCAGCGCCTCTGCAGGCGTGATTCCCTGGTCAGAGTCCGAATCTCCATATGGATGGAGTTGCCCCGCTTGATCAAGGTGATAATAGGTCCCCCAGCGTAGCGCGATCTTCTTGAGCTGGTCATACTCCCACCGGTCGAGCCTCACCCCTGGCGTCGGATATTGTTGCTGGTGAACATTATCAGGCAGCGGGGGATTCGCGCCTTGGCCTGCGGGAGGGGCGATGACGGAAACCGCCCCTCCGATCCAATATTCCGTCCAACGATCCTGGGCAAATGGCATCTGGTCATATGATTGATTGGTGACAGGGGCTGCAAGATTTTTGAGCGCCAGGTCCTCGACTTGCTGCACCACGAGATCGCCCAATACCCGCAGATCGCCCCAATGGACCATGACAGGAGATTCACTGCCTGGCTGTGGAGAACCGAGAGCCTGCCCAACTTGCACCGCTGCACGAATCGCAGGGATCGACAGGGCGCCAAGCTGAAGCTGAACCGTTCGCGCAACCGGCCGGTGATCGACCGTCGTGGCTGTGACCTCGACTGTGCTCAGCAAGCCTGGCTGTAAGGGGCCATACATTCTCACCATACTGATTCGACCAAGCCCTCCGAGGGAATTGTGGAAGCCGTTGGGCGAACCATTTAATAGCTGATCATCCATCTGGTTGGCTGCATCAAGTAAGAGATCGGGGTGATCCGCGGTCCCGACAAACTGCGAACGCCCGGCTGCATCGAAGAAAGAGGGCCCGCTCGCTGGGTCACCTTGACGCTTGGCGAGCAATCCGGCAATGACTGTTGGAGTACCTGAGGAATCGTGAAACCAACTCATTACGACATCCGCTGCACCTTCGGCCAGCTGTTGCGCGAGATTGTCTTCTTTCATGGCACTGACGCCCGGTCCATCCTGACCAGCTAGATACAAAGACGTCATGCCGACGATGCCCAGGAGCAAGATCAACATGAGCGCCCCAAGAAGCACATGGCCTCTGTCGCATGGATTCATGAGTGCCGATCTGCAGTTCTCTCTCGTCCCCATATCCTCACTCCCGATCTTATGTCCTGAGACTAATTTCCCGGACTGCGCGAATTACTCGATCGGACAACATCGCCTCAATGACAACGAGCTTGACGAGCGCTGGCTGCGTCACCGCCTGGCCGTTTTCATCCCAGTAGGAAAACCGCACCTCCTTCACATCTTTTACTAAAACACTCGCGCCGCCATCGACCTGCCGAAGCAGCCTAAGAATCCCCTGGCCATCGCGACGGCTGTAGTATCGAACATGATTCAGGAGGACAACAAAAGCCCCGTTTGGAATTGCCCTAGTCAGCGGCTGAGTTACCGTGAGCAGATACCGTTGGCCATTACGAGCCAAGGTGAGCGTCTCGCAACCTTCGACCCAACAGGCCATGATGGTATTCCGATCATCCCACCCTCGCCCGTCCTCGACCGACAGGGCCGTTTGACCGAGGGACGCCCCTGTCGTGACTCTGGTTGAGAGGCCCTGCAGATTCGCCGAAAACTCCACTGTGTCCTGAGCGGCAGTGGTGAGAGAGCCGGATCCTGCAAGCCGTAATTCTTGCTCAAGGACTTCTAAGCCAAGGCGAAGATCCTGCTCCTGCGCGATCTCATATTGTTGCTTCATAAACCGTTGTTGGAAATAGGACAGGGACTGAAGCGTGGCGCCAAGAACAACCAGGCCGGCTGCGGTGGCAAAGAGCAGCTCGGTCAAGCTGATCCCAGCCTCCCTCCGAATTCCATCGTAGGTGCTTGCTGTGCGGTTTCCTGCCTGCATCCTGCCTATTCCCGTCAGCGCCACGTTATTGACTTCCGACGAACACAGGATTAGCCCGCAGGGTACCGACTCGTACTTCATGCTGGCCATCATCGGCTGTGTAGACTGCGCGAGCTTCCATGAGGACATGCCCTGAGGCAGACAACGAACCGGAACGGCTCGGCGTCACGGTCCAGATGAGGTGGACGCCATCCTGGTCCCAACGACCGGAGTACACTCCATCACCGGCCATCACATCGCCATCTGCTCCGTCATCATGCATTACAACGTCAGGGACACCATCGTGATTCAGATCATCCAGTAAGAGACGATCCCATCGCACAGATCGTTTCGCTTCAATCCGAGATTCCGCCATCGCGAGGGCCCGCGTCGCCACCATACCAGTCCGAAGACCCCGTTCTGCTGCCAGAAAGGCCCCCATAGCACCGGCCAACCCGATCATCGTCAACGCCATGGCCACGAACACTTCGGCAAAACTGGCTCCGCCTTCTGCACGGCATAATCGATCTTGCGTCATGAGATGGACACTTTTCCGGTGATGCTCACTGTGAACGTGGTTTCCCGGCCCTGACTGTCTCGCACACGAATGGTTGTGGGGGTTGCCGATCGACCGCTGGGATAAAAGAACAGCTCGGGACCGGAGGTTGGCTCCTCCATGACCACTCCCTTGTCCGCATAATGATAGATGTTGAGGATCTCCTCGACATCTCCACGTCGAAGCGTGATCGTGCGGCCCTCCCGATCGAATATGACGCGAAGGCGCTCCCGCCTGGCCATCGCCAATTGCCTGGCCAGCCGAAGCTCAGAGGCGATCTCCGAAGTGGCGCTGCGTGCCTGAACTCTTGCGGTCATTGTCTGATAACTCGGCCAAGCTAACGCTGCCAAGAGGCCCGTGATTGCCAGCACGGTGAGAACCTCTGTCAGACTCCAGCCTTGTTCACGAATGTGTAGTTCTGCCGACATGTCGCTCCCTCACAGAAACATTCTTCCTATCATGATGAACCTGGCCTCCAAGACCCATGCCCATCTTGACCCATTCCCAGACGACGGAATGTATTGTGCGAACGTGGCCACAATTCTCTGCAAGATCGCGCAGTCTCGCGTCGTCCCGAGGAATTATGAAAAATGAATGGGTCACTGACCTGAACAGAAAATAAGCGGGAAACGAGTAAAGCACTTCACTATTTAGATACAGGGATTCGTCCGAAGAGATACAGGAAGGATGTCAGTCTGCCCCACCAAGCAGACCTTGATACCAATCGAGGAGAGGCTGGGCAAAAAACATGGAGAGGAGAGCGCCCAACACAAGGAAGGGACCAAAGGGAATATAGTCATCACGCTTGATGATATGCAGAGCGATCAAGCTGATGCCGATGATAGAACCGGTGAGCGAACCGATCATGATGGTGAGAAGCGCTGGTTTCCAGCCAAGAAACGCACCGACCATAGCCAGCAATTTGATATCGCCGCCTCCCATTCCCTCTTTGCCGAAGAGATAGGGACTCAGCCAGGCCAGGAGCCAAAGGATACCGCCTCCCACAGTGAGACCAAGCACCGAATTGATCACACCAACCGGCAAGACGGTCACTGCGCCAAGAAGTCCAACCGCCATCCCTGGAAAGGTAATGACATTGGGGATTATTTTATGAGTGAGATCCGTTCCAGTGACCACGACCAACCCAGAAAACAACAGGGCATAGAGGACAGACGTCCAGCTTGGGCCGAAGAACCATAAAATTGTAAGATACCCAAGGGCATTAGTCGCTTCAACGAGCGGGTATCGTATCGAAATCGGCGCACGGCATGCCCGACAGCGTCCAGCAAGCCACAGGTAGCTCAATAGAGGAATATTGTCGTAGAAGTTGATTGCATGAGCGCAAGAGGGGCAATGGGAACCTGGCCAGACGATCGATTCGCCTCGAGGCAGCCTGAAGATGCAGACATTGAGAAAACTGCCGATCAGGGCGCCGAGGGTTCCGACTACGAGATAGAGAGCCCCTTCATACATAGGCGACTCAGAAACAGGCCCAGGATTGGACCATGCTGGCCCCTTCGCATGCCAAATGAAATAAATTAGGTAGCTTCACTGGGGCCAGGATCCCATAGTTTACTTATGGTGAGAGAGTTCTTTATAATCGCTGCCTGCTCGGCGAGGGTATATTCTTGCACCCATACTCGTCAGAGTGAATTATACCGTACTATTTTTTTCGTCAAAGGAGAACAAGATAATGGCACGGACCGCAAAGTCGAAAACCAGAACTTCCTTGGCCAATCTCACCCCACCACCTCGCAAGAAGAGGCCTGAGTCGCTCACAAGCCGGGAACAGGAGATCCTGGAATTGATATGGGCCGGGTTCAAAAACAAGGAAATCGGTCAACGACTCAAGATCAGCGTCAAGACCGTCGAGGCGCATCGGGCCAACATGATGAAAAAGATGCGCGTGTCGAACACCGCTCAACTGCTCAAATCCGCGATTCAAGACGGGACGATCAAAGTTCGGTAGGCCTCACCGCTTAAACGGCGCCGCCGCGTCGCTGACGGACCACTTCGAATAACGCGACGGCCGCTGCAGCTGAGACATTCAGCGACTGGACGCGGCCCTGCATCCGGATCCTGATACGGTCGTCGCATTCCCCCAACACACTAGAACGAATCCCTTCCCCTTCGCCACCAAGCACTAACGCAATCGGCCCGGTCAGGTCGATATCGGTATGGAGCTTGTTCGCCTGTGGATCCAATCCGTAGACCCACAGGCCTGTCTCTTTGAGGCTCTGAATCAAACGAATCAGGTTGCCCACGCGTCCGACGGAGATGTGATCGAGCGCCCCAGCTGATACCTTTGCCACCACTGATGTCAGGCCGACTGCACGGCGTTCCGGAATGAACACCCCGTGGACACCAGCTGCTTCGGCCGTCCGCAAGACCGCGCCCAAGTTGTGGGGATCTTCAACTCCGTCAAGGAGGACGAGAAATGGCGGCTCCCCTCTCGTCTTCGCCTGCTCAAGAATCTGCTCAGTCGTGTCGTAGAATTTCGCCGCGATGAGCGCGATCACTCCCTGGTGGTGTCCGCTCGGCACCAATCGATCGAAGACAGGCGGAGGTTCAATGTGGACGGGGATCCGCTTTGCCTTGGCAAGATGGAGAAGGTCCGCAAACTGTCGATCAGTTCGCAGCATGAGCAGCCTCTGAAGCGGCCGAGAGCCGGCGCGCAAAGCCTCACGCACGGTGTGCAGACCATAGATCAGTTCTGGCTGACTATCGCTTCCACCGGCTGGTGCCGTCAGGCTTATCTTCGATGACGATACCGTGGGAGGCGAGGAACTTCCTAATCTCATCGGCTTTCGGAAAGTTCTTCTTCTTTTTTGCATCGAGACGCTCCGCGATCTGTTGTTCGATCTGCGCTTCCGAGAGTTCAGTCTCGGGTGATACTTGATCAACCTTGACGGTTGGTGGAAAGGGCGTCAGTTTCAGGTGCGCGACGCCTGGCGGCACAACTTTGCCTCCTACAAACTGCCACTTGTCCGATTGGAACAACCCCAACACATTGCCCAGCGAACGAAATTCCTCTCTGGCGATCTTTCGTGCCTCAGTCGAGAGGCCCTTGTCTAACAGTTTATTCACGTCGCTTCGCAATCTCTGTAGTACTGCGATCGCCACTGGCGTATTGAAATCGTCGTCCATGCCTCTGTTGAACATCTCGCTGGTGAAACCAACTGCAAACTGGAGATCATGGTCGGTCTCTGTCGAACCTTGCCCTGTTTCGGCCAATCGAGTGAAGAGATCGTAAAACCCGTTCAACGCATTCTTCGCTTCTTTCAAACTTTGCTCTGAAAAATCCAGTGGCCCGCGATAATGAGTCGAGAGGAGGAAATAGCGTAAGATTTCGCCCGTGACATCCTCCGACCATTCTGACTTCTCAAAGATCTCTCGAATCGTGAAGAAATTTCCAAGAGACTTTGACATCTTCTCCTTATTGATTTGCACGAAGCCGTTGTGAATCCAGTAGCGCGCGAATTCTTTCCCCGTCGCGCCACAGGACTGCGCGATCTCGTTTTCATGGTGCGGAAAAATCAGATCCATCCCCCCGCCATGAATATCGAACGTCTCACCCAAATGCCGCATGGACATGGCGGAGCATTCGATGTGCCAACCCGGACGCCCAAGGCCCCAGGGACTCTCCCATGATGGCTCACCTGGCTTGCTCCTTTTCCAGAGGGCAAAATCCATCGCATGGCGTTTCCGTTCATCCACCTCCACTCGTGCACCGGCTTGCAAGTCTTCCAGCCTACGTTTAGAGAGGCGGCCATAGGTCTGGTATCTGTCGACCTGGAAATAGACATCGCCTGCCACTTCATAGGCGAGACCTTTCTGAATCAGCCGGCTGACCAACTCAATGATCTCGGCCATATGCTCGGTCGCTTTCGGCTCCGCCGTTGCCCGTTTGATCCCGAGCTTGCCCATGTCGGCGTCGTAGGCCTCGATGAACCTGGTCGTAATCGTTTCGCAGGAGACGCCTTGCTCGTTCGCTCGCTTGATGATCTTGTCGTCAACGTCTGTGAAGTTCTTGACGAATTCAACATGGTAACCGGTGAACTCGAGATATCGCCGGATCACATCGAACACCAGTGCGCTGCGCGCATGGCCAATGTGGCAATAATCGTAGACGGTCATGCCGCAGACATACATTCGAACGAACTTCGGCACGAGTGATTCAAACGGCTCCTTTTTCCCGGTGAGCGTGTTGTGGATCGAAAGCATGGGCCGGTTACAACTCCGGAGTGACGCGGCGTTTCGGCCAATGGGACCAGAGAAAATAACCCACTGCGATCGCCAGGCAGAGGCCTATCACGATGTCGAACTGATGGAAGTAGTCTCTCAGATGCTCCCATTGCTCTCCCATCTTCACGCCGATATAGGCCAACAGATAGCACCAGGGTAATGAACCAAGAAATGTGTAGAGCATGAACCGATAAATACTCACGCGGGCGATACCGGCCGGCAACGAGATGAAGGTCCGGACGACCGGAAGCATTCTGCTGAAAAATACGGCCGCATCGCCATATTTGGCAAACCACCGATCGGCCATCTCGATGTCTTTTCTCGACACCAACAGATAGGGTCCGTATCGCTCAACGAAGGGCCGACCACCCCACACACCGGCGTAGTAGGCCACAACCGACCCGGCAACATTCCCGAGAGCGCCGGCCAATGTCACACCCAGCATCGTGAACTGCCCCGTCGTCACAAGATACCCGGAAAAGGGCATGATGATTTCGCTGGGCAATGGAATGCAGGCGCTCTCGATAGCCATGGTGATAAAGATACCGGTGTAACCGAATGTCGAGATCGTCGACACAACAAACCGGCTGAGCTCTGTAATGATCGCTTCGATCAGATTCCCCACAGACCTAACCCTTCTGTGTGCCCTTCATCTTTTTCGATGTAGCCGCCCGGCCCTCATCTGGCCGGCACAGCGTTTCCCACTTCCGGAATCGATCCAACACCCCATAATTCGTCGTATCGAGATGAATCGGGGTGAGGGAAACCGCCCCTTGCTCAAGCGCCTCATGGTCGGCATCCTTGCTCCTGCTCCAGGACACGCGGGTGCCGGCAATCCAGTAGTAGGTCCTGCCGTGGGGATCGACTTTTTCAGTGATCGGGTTGTCGAAACGCCTCCGGCTGAGGCAGGTGACTCGGACTCCAGTGATCGACTCGAAAGCCCGATTGGGAATATTGAGATTGACGAGCGTTTCATCCGGCAAACCCTCTTTCAGAATCAAGCGAGCAATACGCATGGCATATAGGGCTCCTGCACTAAAGTAAAAATGCTCTTTGCCCTCCTGGGACACAGCCATGGAGGGGACACCGAGGATCGTCCCTTCCATCGCCGCCGAGACTGTCCCGGAATACAGCACGTCATCACCGAGATTCACACCTTTATTGATACCTGACACAAGAAGGTCTGGCGGTGACGGCATCACCTTTAAGAGCGCCAGATTCACACAATCGACCGGCGTTCCATTCACCGCATAGGTCCTTGCTCCAAGCTGCTGCACTCGTAATGGTTTATGGAGTGTCACGGCATGCGCCACAGCAGTCCTTTCTCGATCCGGCGCAACGACCCACACTTCACCCATCTTCGACAAGGCCTTCGCAAGCGCCGTCAAACCAGGCGAGTGAACTCCGTCATCATTGGTGACCAGAAAGCGTTTCGGAGGACCAGGCATAAAAAAAGCTGCGCGAGGCAGCTTCCTTTTTGATGGTTACGGACTGAGCGCGGAAAAGCGATGAACTGAATGTCCTCTGCCTCTCAGCACTCAGAACTCATCGCTCAGCACTGTGATTAATTGGTCGGGGCGAGCCGATTTGAACGGCCGACCACTCGCACCCCAAGCGAGTACGCTACCGGGCTGCGCCACGCCCCGACAGGTTCTATTCAGTTTCACCATCGTCCCGTATTGTCTCCTTGGAGGCAGTCGGAATGCAACCGGCTCGGAAGAGTCGAAGCCGGAGCATCGTCAGTCGGAATGCGACTCCAAGATTTTGAGAATTGCTTTGAGATTTCCTCGTAGTTTCTGCGCGAGTTCTTTAGGCCCGACTTGTTGGTTCGACACCCTGCCTCGTCTGGTCCAGTAACGTTTGACACCCGCGAGTGTATACCCTTCTTCATAGAGCAACCGCTTGATTTCCAAGACTGTTTCGACTTCTCGCCGGACATAGAGCCGCTGATTCCCACGACTCTTCTTCGGCTTGAGAAACGGGAACTCTGACTCCCAGAATCGCAACACGTAAGCCGGTAGCTTGGTAATCTGGCTGACTTCGCCGATTTTATAAAAGACCTTGCTGCCCAGCCTGGGCTCGTTCCCCATGACCGGTCCTCGTGGCGGGATGAGTTAAGGTGATTGAATGAGGCTATGAATTGACGTATTTCTTAAATACTTGACTGGGACGAAATGTCACGACACGACGGGGCGTAATTCCTATTTCTTCACCGGTCCGGGGGTTCCGGCCCTTCCGTGCTCCCTTACTGCGTACCACAAAGTTTCCGAATCCGGCAATCTTGACCGACTCCCCCTTATGTAACACGGCTTTCAACATATTCAGCACAAGTTCGACGATATCCGCTGCTTCATTTTTTGAAATACCGACCTGCTTGTAGATTTCGTTCGCAATATCTGCCTTCCTCATGCTCTCCCCTCCGACACCGACACAAACCTTTCGAACGATCGCCAGTGAACGTCTTATGAAATATCGGCGGTTTCGCTATAAGTTACGTGAGGTTATACGGCCTGTCAAGCAGAAAGATAGCGAGCTAGAGGTCTCACTCACTCACTCATTCATCCTGGGCAAGCAACTTATATTCGATGCTGTCGGCCAGCGCTTGCCAACTCGCTTCCATAATGTTCTCAGACACGCCGACAGTGCCCCATTTATCTTTGTGATCACCCGATTCGATCAACACCCTCACTTTGGATTCTGTTCCTCGATTAGCTGACAGGACTCGCACTTTATAGTCCAGCAGCTTGACTTCTCGAAGCTGGGGATAGAACTTTTCCAATGCTTTCCGCAATGCATGGTCGAGCGCGTTGACTGGACCTGCGCCGACTGCTGCCGCATGTTCCACGACCTCGCCGACTTTCACCATCACGGTAGCCTCCGATGAAGAGGCACCGTGGTCCTGTTTTTTCTCAACAATTACTCGAAATCCCAGAAGTTGGAAAGAGGGCCTATGCGTCCCCATTGCTTTCCGCATGAGTAATTCGAAGGAACCTTCCGCCGCTTCAAACTGGTAACCCTCACTTTCACGCTCCTTCATGGTATCGATCAGTTCCTGCACTTTGGCATGGTCCTTGTCCAATTTGATCCCATAGGCCTCGACTTTCTCCAGCAAACCGCTCCGACCTGCCGCGTCCGATACCAACATACGTTGACGGTTGCCGACCGACTTTGGGATCACATGCTCATAGGTCGCAGGATTCTTCAGCACCGCATGGATATGGACCCCTCCCTTGTGGGCAAACGCTGAATCCCCCACATAGGGTTGGTGTGTATTGGGCATAAGGTTCGCGATCTCGGTGACGAATCCCGAAACTCGCTTTAGATGGCTTAACCGGTCTTTCAAAACCGGACGTTTCATCTTCAGTTCGAGATTGGGAATGATCGAACAGAGATTGGCGTTGCCGCATCGTTCACCAATTCCATTAATCGTCCCCTGCACCTGTACCACACCGGCTTCGATCGCCACCAGCGAATTCGCCACGGCCATTTCGCAATCGTTGTGGGCGTGAATCCCCAAGGGCACAACACACTCACGCCGAACGACCTGGCAAATCTCTTTGATTTCCCACGGCATCGCTCCGCCGTTGGTATCGCAAAGAATCACCCGCTCAGCCCCGGAGGCTACGGCTTGGCGAATGGTCTCTAACGCGTAGTCCGGATTGGTTTTGTATCCGTCGAAGAAATGCTCCGCATCGTAGAACACCCTTCGACCTTTCGATCGAAGATGGGCCACAGAATCGCTGATGAGTTCAAGATTCGTTACCAGTGAAATGCCGAGCGCATCGGTCACGTGCAGGGACCAGGTTTTTCCAAATACCGTGATGATCTTCGTTTCCGCTTCTAACAACGCCTTGATATTCGGATCCTTCTGGACGGCGTTGCTGGCTTTTCTGGTCGACCCGAATGCCACCACCGCCGATGTCTGCAAGGGGACAGTCTTGATCATCCGAAAAAACTCGATGTCTTTGGGATTCGCTCCCGGCCACCCACCTTCAATGAACTGCACGCCCAGCCCATCTAGCTGTTGGGCCACCCGAACCTTGTCTTCGGCTGAAAAGGCGACATCCTCGGCTTGAGCCCCGTCCCGTAAGGTTGTGTCATAGATTTCCAGGGCCGGTGGGCGGGCGGAAGGACGAGGAGTGCCGGACAACGTGGAGCCGGACGAACTGCCTTGTGAAGACCGTGGTGGTGAAGATTTTCGAGCCATACGGAGAACGATACCAGGAGCAGGACAAACCTGTCGAGACCCACATCGCAGAAATCCGCTACTTTGCAGCCTGATCCTCTGCCGGTGACTGATCCAACCCGAACGCGGTATGGAGCGAACGCATTGCGAGCTCCGCATACTTTTCATCAATGACACAGGAGATCTTGATCTCCGAAGTGCTGATCATGAGGATGTTCACACCTTCATGGGACAAGACTTCGAACATCTTGGCGGCAACCCCTGAATGGGACCGCATCCCGACGCCGACCAGCGAGACTTTCGCGATCGCCTCTGTCACGGCAACGGATTTGGCATCGATGCCTTTCGCTACATCCTGAATCAATGGCAGGGCCTTCTTGACGTCCACCCGTGGAATCGTGAAGGAAATATCCGTCATGCCGGACTGACTCATGTTCTGGATGATCATGTCAACATTGATGTTCGCCTTGGCTACCGGCCCGAACAGTTGAGAGGCGATACCCGGTTTGTCCGGCACACCCACAATCGTGATCTTGGCCTGATTCCGATCGCCGGTGACTCCAGATACTGCAACCGCTTCCATATCCTCATCTTCACGCGTCACAAGCGTCCCCCTTCCTTCCTTAAAGCTGGAATTCACCTCCACTGGCACATTGAACTTTGCGGCAAATTCGACGGAACGGCTCTGTAGGACTTTGGCGCCCAAACTGGCCATCTCCAGCATTTCTTCATAGGAAATCTTCTCAATTCGTCGCGCCGCCGGCACAATGTTGGGGTCCGAAGTGTAGACACCGTCGACGTCGGTAAAGATGATGCATCGATCGGCCTTCAGAGCCGCCGCGAGGGCAACTGCCGTCAGGTCGGAGCCGCCACGTCCCAACGTCGTCACATCCGACTGTTCGTTGATCCCTTGAAAACCGGCGACCACTGGGATGACTCCATTGCCCAATGCCTCGCGGATTCGATCGGCACTGACCCTGGTGATACGCGCTTTCGTATGGGCGCTGTCGGTCATGATCCCGACTTGGCGTCCCGTAAAGGATTGGGCATCAAGCCCCCGGGCCCGTAACGCCATCGCCAACAAGGCAATGGTCACCCGTTCTCCAGTAGACAGGAGCATGTCGAGTTCTCGATCATCAGGCAACGATGTGACTTCATGCGCTAACCGGAGCAATCGATCCGTTTCGCCGCTCATTGCAGACAGAACAATCACAAGGCGATAACCATTCTTATGAGCTTTCTCGACGCGATCAGCCACGCGGCGGATCCGCTCGATCGTGCCTACCGACGTCCCTCCATATTTCTGGACAATGAGCGACACGACCGTCAGGATCCTTTTGCAAACAGCCGCACCACGAACTTCGTCGCATCGCGAGGAGGCAGGGTCGAGGCCCGAGCATCCGTCTCGGTAAATCTCCGCCCGGCCCCGCTAGAGGGAGTTGCCGCACTGTCCCGATAGGCGAAGAAGCAGGGACTTTCTGCTGCCTGCCTAAGATGTGCATTGCCCCCATCGCAGCAAACCACGATACGATGGGATCCCAATTTGGCCAGCCCCTCGAGGAGCGGCCCTATCAATTCGCGATCGACCGCTTCGATACCCTTCACCTTGGCAACAACATCCAGCCCATAGACAACCGCGTCCGGCAACCCTACATGGACATAAGCAAAGTCCTTTTTCTTTAGCTCATCCAGAGCGATCGCCGCGTGGATATGAAGATCCGCCCCTGCCAATCTTGCACCGTCCACCGCTTCGAGCCCGGCCATGATGCCGAGTCCGCGATGGACATCGCTCTGCGAAACCACCACGCCGGACACCTTGAACCGCTCAGGGAGGCTAGGCCAAAGAACGGCCTTGCCTTGCCCCCAGAGCCAGAGACAATTGGCCGGCTTCTGCCCTGCCGCATGACGCTCCTCGTTGAGGGGATGATCGCGCAAGATCTGAAACGAGGCGTCCATGAGCTTCCGAAGAATATCGGACCCGTCTCCCGTCGGCAACGCATCGGCAATGGACCGGCCGACCAACAGCTGTGGATCTGTGCAGGCTGCTCGCGATTTCCCATCGACCCACACCATGAGATGACGGTGGCCTAATCCGGGATAGAATTGGATCATCTCGGATCCGAGCTGTTCATTGATCGCCTCGACCAATTCACGGGCCTCTTCCGTCGAAATCAGGCCTGCCGTCGCATCATCCATCACCACATGCGGTCCTAGTTTTTTGATCTCGTTCAACCCTCCTTTACTCCCTGCTTGGACATCTGCCCGCAATGTGACCATCGTACAACGATAGACGACATCATGCTCGCCAATGGCAATCCCCAGGCTTGTCGCTTCGAACGGGCCTGGTCCCTGGTAGTATTTCTTGGGATCGTATCCAAGAATGGTAGTCCCCACCAGACCGCTCCCCTGCCGCACACCCTCGGGCGCTGCGGCCAGAAGCCCGATCTCTCCACCTTGCACGAGGCGATCCAGGTGAGGGGTTGAAGCAGCTTGAAAAGGAGTCCGCCCATCCAATTCCTGCCGAGGGCGGTCTGCCATCCCATCGACATGGAGAATGACATGCTTCATCGGAACCCTGCGCTCATGATGTGTGCACCTGTAAAAGACGAGCGACATCCTCCCGCGTCGCTCTAACGGTTTTCGGTTGGGGCGATACGCTGATCGCTGTGTCGGCATCTTTCAATCCATGGCCGGTCAATGTACAGACCACCGTCTCACCTTCACCCAAACTTCCTTGTTTGCTCAACTTCATCACCCCGGCAACCGATGCCGCAGACGCCGGCTCGCAAAAGACGCCCTCCGTCGCGGCAACCACCGCATAGGCCTGCAAGATTTCTTCATCCGTCACCGAGTCGATGGCTCCCTTCGATTCCTTCACAGCAATCGAAGCCGCACTCCAGCTGGCGGGATTACCGATCCGGATAGCCGTGGCCACGGTCTGTGGGTTTTCCACGATGCGACCGAGTACGATAGGCGCTGCACCGGCTGCCTGAAATCCGATCATACGAGGCAACCGCGTGGATTGATTGGCAGAACAGTATTCCTGATACCCCTTCCAATAGGCAGTAATGTTACCGGCATTCCCCACCGGCAGCACATGAATGGC
>Ga0113563_10000276_pt1 | contig 23139 bp, 28 predicted proteins | sample Mud3Dept3metaG_FD_80117 | JGI IMG/M metagenome (GOLD analysis project Ga0113563, IMG submission 80117) | Freshwater wetland microbial communities from Ohio, USA, analyzing the effect of biotic and abiotic controls - Mud 3 Core 4 Depth 3... | ecosystem: Environmental > Aquatic > Freshwater >... | reverse complement strand
TAAAATCAAGCTGAGGCGCATATAATCTAACCACCGTTTCTTTTTGTTTTGTTTCCGGGACGATCTGCTAATTGCCCCGGAAACGTTATTAAACATCATTTTTACCAGTTTTGAAACAGTCACCATTTGAGTTAACCAACTTAAATATGGGGTAGAATGGTTAAAGTGGACCGATGAGTCAAAACCAACCACAAGAGGTGAACTTCGTGGAAGAACGCACCATCTACATAACGGAATACGATCTAAAGCGCTTGCGAGAGCTTATTATGGAAGCCAAGCGAATAGATCGTCGTGGAAACGAGTACTTAGATAGCTTGGAGGCTGAACTATCCCGTGGCAAAGTAGTCGCTTCTACGGAGGTTCCCCAAGATGTAGTCACAATGAATTCCAGAGTGCACTTAGTAGACCTGGATACCCAAGAGGAAATGGTCTATACGCTTGTGTTCCCGCAGGATGCAGAATTATCCCAATCCAAGATCTCTGTCCTGGCACCCATCGGGACGGCTATGTTAGGGTACCGCGTTGGAGATACATTCACGTGGCAAGTACCCGACGGTGTTCGACGTTTACAGGTGAAGGAAGTACTCTACCAACCAGAAGCTTCCGGCGACTATCATCTATAGCTCAACTGCACAGGGTTGTGCGTGCGAATAATCCCCGGCTCCCCATTTCGTTTGTGGCTGCCAGCGATAGCTGTATTGCTCGCTGGCGTGGGTGCTCTGCTCACTAGCAGCGCAATTCACGCCTCGCCAACTGCCCCTGTGACCAGGTCAACCGCCTCGGACGGAGCGGCCTATGACCTGTTTGGCAGCGCCCTGGCCCTCTCCGGCGACACGCTAGTTGTCGGAGCGTTCAACGCCACCATCGGCGACAACAATGCCCAAGGTGCAGCCTATGTTTATGAGCGCGACTCGGGAAGCGCCTGGAAGCAAGTGGCCAAACTGGTTGCACCGGACGGCGCGGCGGATGATTGGTTCGGTGCGGTAGTTGCACTATCCGATACCACCATCGTCATCGGCGCGCCTTGGGCAGACGTTGGCGGTCAGAGCGATCAGGGCGCGGCATACATGTTTGAGCGCAACCAGGGTGGGGATGGCAACTGGGGTTGGGTGAAGAAGCTGATCGCCGCAGATGGCGCAGCGGATGATTGGTTCGGCTCGGCACTGGCGATCTCCAGCGATACCCTGGCTGCCGGAGCCTATTTTGCCGACATAGCAGACCAAGGCGATCAGGGGGCGGTTTATATTTTTGAGCGCGACCAAGGCGGGACGAACGACTGGGGTCAGGCTCGCAAGCTGGTTGCTGCCGATGGTGCAGCGGACGATTGGTTTGGCGCTGCGCTGTCCATAGGCGGTGATATCCTGGCAGCCGGTGCACCGTCTACCAACAGCTTCCAAGGGGCAACTTACATCTTCAGCCGCAATCTGGGCGGGGCGGGCAACTGGGGGCAGATGATCAAGCTCTCCGCCTCAGACGGCGCAGAGGGGGATGGCTTCGGTAACGCCGTGGCGCTTGATGGTGATACGCTTGTCGCTGGCGCCCCATTTGCCGAAATTGGAAGTAACGGCGACCAGGGAGCAGCTTACATTTTTGAACGCAATTTAGGTGGGGAAAATGCCTGGGGAGAGGTCATCAAGCTGGCTGGCTCCGATAGCGAGGCGGACGAATGGTTCGGGGCATCGGTGACCATCGCTGGCGAGGTGCTTGCCATTGGGGCGCCTTATGCCGACCCCGGCGACAACCTTGACCAGGGAGCGGCTTATACCTTCCAGCGCAACCTGGGTGGTACAAATGTCTGGGGGCAGATGGCTAAACTGGCTGCCTGGGATGGCACGGCTGAAGACCGTTTTGGTACGTCACTCTCCGTAGATAGTGGCACCCTCGCCGCAGGCGCGCCCTATGCTGACGTGGGTAAAAACCCCGACCAGGGTGCAGCATATATCTACCAGATCGCCAACTCTATTTACCTTCCGCTGGTCGTTAAGTAGCCTTCGACCACCGCCGCTTGCCAATCCTAGAAAATCCCTGTATACTAAACCCATCATTGGTCATTCCGGCGGGGTAATTCATCTGTACGGAGTTGCATGATATGGCTAAAAAGTATAAGAACTATATTATCGATATGGACGGGGTGCTCATCCGCGGTAAAGAGCTTATTCCTGGCGCTGAGCAGTTCATCGCCCGCCTGAAAATGCTCAAGCGCAAATACCTGTTATTGACTAACAACTCTATTTACACACCCCGCGACCTGGCGCACCGCCTAAAAACTATCGGTTTAGAAATCCCCCCAGAACGTATTTTCACCTCTGCTCTGGCGGCTGCCCGCTTTCTGCAATCCCAGCGCCCAAAAGGAACAGCATTTGTCATCGGAGAGAGCGGGCTGACCCAGGCAATCCATGATACTGGGTACGTGATCACGGATATCGACCCTGATTACGTGGTTTTGGGAGAGACAAACTTATACAACTATGAGAGCGTCACCTCCGCCATTCGCCTGATCGAAGCTGGGGCGCAGTTCATTGCTACCAACCCAGACGTCTCAGGTCCAACGGAGGCGGGCACCGTCCCAGGCTGTGGCGCCATGGCAGCATTGATCGAAAAAGCCTCCGGAAAAGCGCCTTTCTTCATGGGCAAGCCCAACCCGCTGATGATACGAACAGCGCTGAACTTCTTAGATGTACACTCAGAAGATACAATTATGATTGGTGACCGCATGGACACCGACATTTTAGCCGGCGTGGAAAGCGGCATGGAGACCATCCTGGTGCTGACCGGCGTCACCCGGCGCGAAGAGGTAGACCACTACCCCTATCGACCGACCTGGATCTGCGAATCGATTGTGGAGGTGGAGGTATGACAGTTAAAACCAGCGACTCGTTACCCTGGCTGGTAGAGGCAGATGCGCCTGGGGTGCGCTACCTGGCTTTGCGTGACCTGCTCGACCTGCCAGAAGACGACCTCGAGCTACAAGTCGCGCGCAAAGCAGCCCATACCGAATGGCCAATTGCCACAATCTTGAACGAAATGCATCCGTCCGGCTATTGGGTGGAGCCCGGTCCTGGTTACAACCCAAAGTATCGCTCGACAATCTGGGCGATTATTCTGCTCGCTCAGCTTGGGGCGTCTGTGGCGCAGGATGAGCGCATCGCGCAAGCCTGTGACTATCTATTGGATCATGCGTTGACCGCTGCTGGGCAATTCACTCTCTCTGGGGTACCGTCCGGTACAGTGGATTGCATGCAGGGCAACCTGTGCTGGGCGCTAGTTGAGCTGGGATACGAGCACCCACGGCTGGAACTGGCCTTCGAATGGATGGCTCGCAGCGTTACGGGTGAGGGGGTAGCTCCGGTAAGTGACAAGCAGGCGGCAGTGCGCTATTATGCGGGTAAGTGTGGGCCGACTTTCGCTTGCGGAGCAAACAACAAGCTGCCCTGTGCCTGGGGAGCGGTTAAAGTGATGCTGGCTTTCGGTCGATGGCCGAAGGAGCGCCGCACCCCTACCATCGAGCGGGCAATCCAGCATGGCGTGGACTTTCTATTCAGCACCGATCCGGCTAAAGCGGATTATCCCTCGGGCTGGAACGATAAACCGAGCCAAAACTGGTGGAAGTTCGGTTTCCCGGTTTTCTATGTCACAGACTTGCTACAAAATGTTGAAGCGTTGGTTGGATTAGGCTATGGCAATGACCCCAGGCTGGCTAATGCCCTGGCGATTATACGAGAGAAGCAAGACGACCAGGGTCGCTGGCGCCTGGAATACGATTACAGCGGCAAAACATGGGTGGATTTTGGCCCCAAAAAACAGCCCAATAAATGGGTCACGTTGCGCGCACTACGGGTATTGAAAGCGCTTGCTTAAGATATAGCGCAAGATAAATCATGCGCTACAATTATTGGAAGAGGCAATACTATGAGTGAAGAAGTAACCCAACGCAGCCGAGAGTTGTTCGATTCCGGCTTTTATTGCGCCGAGAGTGTTCTGCTGGCCATTGCTGAGAGCCAGGACATCCACTCTGACTTAATCCCCCGCATTGCTACTGGCTTTTGCAGCGGAGTCGCCCGCACAGGCCGGACATGTGGCGCGGTTAGCGGGGCAATTATGGCCATCGGCCTGACTGCGGGCAGAAACTTGCCAGAAAAACCAGTCGATGACACTTACACCCTGGTTCAGAGCTTTCTCCAACAGTTCGAGGAACGATACGGATCACTCGAATGCCCAATCCTGACTGGCTGTAACCTAGGCACACCGGAAGGCCAGCGCATCTTTCACCAGAACCATCTTATCGAGCGCTGCCAGGGCTATGTAGAGGGGGCGACACGCATCACAATATCCCTGCTTGACGAAAATCCTTAGTGTAATTTGCGCTGGATACAAAACCAGGATAGAATACGATCCTTGCTTTTACGTGCCTGGATCGCTTCCCATGAACGCGGTGGAAGCATTTCAGTAAATAAGAAAGAGGAAACAAGGGCATACGACGAAATGCTAGCAGCGAGGATGAGAGCCCAAATGGCGCAAATACCAGGCTTCAACGAGAAGAAGATGTTTGGCGGCATCGGCTTCCTGATCAACGGCAATATGGCCTGCGGTGTGCATGGCAACCAGATGATCGTGCGACTTGGCGTGGAGCAATACGAAGAAGCCGTGACAAAATCAACCGTGAAAACTTTCGATCTGACCGGCAAACCAATGAAAGGCTGGATCACGGTTGCCCCTGAAGGGTATAAATCGGACGACGACCTGATGAGCTGGATCAATCAAGGCGTTGCCTTCACGCAAACTCTACCAGGAAAATAATCCCATGCCTGCCACACTAGCTCAAAAACTGCAGATCAAATCTGGCCAACAGATAGCCGTTTTAAATCCCCCGCAGGACTACCTGGAAAAACTGAGGGCAGAGTTGGCAGGGATCCCTGTGACCGCAACGGCTACCGCTGAAGCGGGCGCCGTGCTGCTCTTTGTCAATAACCTGGCGGAAGCTGGCCGGCTGGTACCCGAAGCCATGCGCACGGTCAAGCCAGATGGCCTGTTGTGGGTCGCCTATCCCAAGGGCACGTCAGGGATCAAGACAGACGCCAACCGCGACCGCCTGTGGCAAGCGCTCGAACCGACCGGCTGGCGGCCTGTCCGCATGGTCGCGCTGGATGATATCTGGTCAGCCATGCGCTTCCGGCCTGCGGAACTGGTAAAATAAGCCTCCGCGATTAAATTAAAATGGGAAGAGTCGTTCTATACATTGCTGCCAGCCTGGATGGTTTTATCGCCGCGAAAGATGGTAGCGTCGCCTGGCTGGAGCCTTTCGAGAAAAGTGGTGAGGATTACGGTTACCAGGCGTTTCTCAGCCGGCTGGGGGCAATAATCATGGGCGGCAATACCTACCGGCAAGTGCTAGAGTTTGGGGCTTGGCCTTATCCCGGGATCACCTCGTATGTTGTTACCCGGCGTCCCCTGGCTCACCAACCAGACGATAGCATCCGATCTTTTTCAGGCAAGGTCAGTAAGCTAATGCAGCAAGTTAAAGGGGAGACAAAAAAGGACATCTGGCTGGTCGGAGGCGGCAACCTGATCACGCAGTTCGTAAACCAATCGCTGGTTGACGAGTATATGCTATTCATCATACCGGTCTTTCTAGGAGAAGGTATCGCACTCTTCCAAAATCTTGAAACGCCAGCCTGGTTGAGGCTGGTTAAGGCCACAACCTATCCGAGCGGGGTGGTGCAACTACATTATGATTTACAACGAACCTTATGAAATCAACTAATAACCAAGTCAAGGCTATCGTCTTTGACTTTGGCGGCGTGCTGCTCGATTGGGACCCACGCTACCTGTATCGCAAGATTTTTAATGGGGATCTCGAAGCCATGGAGCGTTTCCTGACCGAGATTGATTTTTCCACATGGAACCTGCAGCAGGATCAAGGCCGCCCCTTCGCCGACGCCGTAGCTGAGCTATCACGCAAGTATCCACACTACGCGGCCCTGATCCAGGCATACAATGCGCGTTGGGAAGAATCGATCGGATGCCCGATCCAACCCACAATCGAGATACTCAGGGCGCTCAAGCAAGCTCGACTTCCGCTATATGGATTGAGTAACTGGTCAGCCGAGAAGTTTCAATTCTTCCGTCCCAAGCACGAGTTCTTTAGCTGGTTCGATGATATCCTAATATCGGGAGAGGTAAAGCTGGTCAAGCCGGACCCGCGCATCTTCACCGTTTTCCTGGAGCGGATCGGGCGAAGCGCAGCCGAGTGCCTGCTCATCGACGATTCGCAAGCCAACCTGACTGTAGCCGCCCGCTTAGGGTTCAAGACGATCCTCTTCAAATCACCTGAGCAATTAGAAGCAGAGCTGAAACAACTCGGCCTTTTGGACGATTCCTATAAAACCTGACGCCTATCGAGATCTAAAGGAGGTCATTATGCCAAGACCAAAAACCAAAGAGACGCTGCATGAGGAAATACAAAAAGAGCGCTCAGCGTTGGAACAATTTCTTTCCACCCTGACACCCGAGCAGATGGTGCAACCCGGGGCTATTGGGGAATGGTCGCCGAAAGACGTCTTGGCGCACCTGGCAGAGTGGGAACAAATGTGCCTGGGCTGGTATTTGGCAGGCAAGCGTGGTGAAATCCCGCCCTTACCTGCCGAGGGATACAAATGGAGTCAGATGTCCCGCCTCAACCAGCAAATCTACGAGAAATATCGCAACCAATCGCTCGAAGATACCCAGCGCCAGTTCCAGTTCTCCTACCGCCAGATATCCCGCGCTGTTCAGGAAATGTCGGAGGAGGAGCTATTCACGCCCGCGTACTACACCTGGACCGGAAAGAACGCCCTGGTGGCTTATGTGGCGCCCTGCACCAGCGAGCATTACCATTGGGCTAGGACTGAAATGCGCAAGGGACTGAAGGCTACTCAAAAACAGGTCTAGGGTATATTCCCAAATGGCTAGGGTGATTGCGGTTGGCATTGTACAGAACGAGAAGGGGCAATGCCTGATCTGTAAAAAGCCTGTGGCGCTTGGCGTTTTCCCAGGTCAATGGGGTCTCCCAGGTGGGGGAATCGAGGATGGCGAGACAATAGAAATCTCGCTCAGGCGTGAGCTGCGTGAAGAGGTGGGATTGGAGGTCCAAGATATCCAGCCTCTGTTCTTCACTGATGGGCTTTACAGGAAATATTTTCCCGATGGTAGCCAGCAGGAAATTTACATGATCTTCCTGGTCTTCTCATGCAAAGCAATATGCGAAGAAGTGAAGCTGAATCCGGAGTTCATCCAGTACGCCTGGGTTGATCCGGCAACATTGCCGGATTATGATTTAAACAGCGCTACTATCAAGACTTTCCAGCAAGTTGGCTTAATCTAAGAATCGCTTCTATAAAGAGATATGCAGATGATCCACCGCGAGCAACCCGAACAATTCCTTCTATCAGTAAAGAGGTTCTTCGCACAATCCTAACTTAGCCGGTTTCAAACTCACTTCTGCTCACTTTACTTCGCACCCTGGCACCGCACCTGGATCGAGCTTCGCATTCAATGGCAAGCCCAGATAAGGTGAGGGATCCAGGGTGTTGCCAAATTCCAATTCGTTGCGAAAAGAGCCATTGCCATCGTCCGTGACGATCGAAAAATGCAAGTGCACACCCACGGGATTGCCGGGCGTACCTGAGTAGTTGCCCTGGTAGCCTAGAAGCGTACCGGCCTCTACATAGACTTCTCGAGTGCCGGGAGGGAACTCGGGGGAGACAAAAGACTCACCATCCGGATTCGCCATGTGCGTGTAATAGGTCCAGATTTGACGCCCCGGCTGCAATGGATCATTGGGGATGCGGATGATCAGCGACGACCTCCAATCTTGTAGGCGGGTTAGATATCCCGGATAAGCAGCAATTACCGGTGTGACGTTGCCCGGCGTACCGCCAAAGATGTCAATCCCCTGGTGGCGGTGGCCGACGCGGAACGAATCGTCCCACAGAAAGCCAATGAAACCGCTGGTGGGGAAGATGAAAGGCACTCCACCGCAACGCTGCCCGGCTCGCACGGCCCATTCCGGATGAGCAGACGGGTCGCGCAGCCAGGCCAATACGTTAGCCAAGCGCCCGCCGCTCGGTCGGTAAGCGCGGTATGCCAGGAAACCCGCGAAAACCAAGAACAATACCAGTGCAGCCACCACCAGACCCAGTCCAGAACAACCTGGCCTGGCAGGAGCGGGTCGTTGAACCATCATTATCGCTTTGCCCTATATTTGCGGAGGTTTGCTGCGCCTTCTTCTTTGTGATCGGCAAGAAAGAGCGCCATCCGGCCTTGTGTAATCTGCTGCAATTGGCGCCCAGCAGCTTTCCCTTCCAGAGATGAAAGCGCTTTTTCGGCATCACTTAACGAATCAAAGAATAGCTCGTGCATTTGCGCATAGGAGCAACGCCCATAGAGGAAGCGATCAACCTGGGAGGCAGCTTCGCGGCGAAGACCGGGCATGGCCTCTGCATGGCGCAAGAATTCAGGCCAACCCTCATCAAAAGCCCGCCTATCTTCAGGCGGCTCAATCAAAATAACTACTTTAACCATCAACCATTTTCCCGGGAACATTATACCTGCTCGTATCTCAAATTTATATCTCGCCAGGCTATTGCTCTGAACAAAAAACACCCGCCTTAAAACATACTTATATCCCCGTCTTTAAATCGTGGTATGATAACGCGCATGGAGTGAGCCGAAATGGACAATAAAATCACCATTATTGAGGGTCCACCGCCCACATTCGAGGCAATCGGTGAAGACTGGGTACTAGGCTTGAATGAAAGCCCCAACCTGTACTCAGTGGCTATCACTCGCCTGCGCACATTCAACGGGCCAGCTCTGGTCGAACGTTGTTACCGTGCCTGGAAAAACCGGGACAATATCTACCTGGAATTTCGTAACTCGGATGGGCTCGAACAAAACGCCTCGATCCTGGCTGCCCGCACGGTGGAGATGGAAGACGGACAACTGCTGCTTCTATGGGTACGCACGGGCAGTGAGGGTCTGGAGGTTGAATCTTTCTCGGACGATTCAGAAGAAGACGATCCAGGCTCTTCAGACGCTTAACGAACCAGCCATAACTCATTGACCGACTTCCGAAGTCAGGCAGGCTTCGGAAGTTCTATTTAAGGCAAAAAGACATAATATTTGGCTTACATATGACACCTGACAAAGCTTCTCGGATTAGTTATATTCATTCTAAAGGGTTCAGGTTGATTAATACATTCTTACTGTTAGTTTTATGGAGGTGCATGTATGGACAAACTATCACGACGCCAATTCATCCGGATCTCTGCCCTGGGATTGAGCGCACTGGCATTAGACCCTCTCCTGGCTGCCTGCAGCCAAGCCACCCAAACCGAAGCGGGAGCCTACCCTCCCACGCAACCCTCACCGGATAAGGCTAAGACCACTGGCGCCACCCCCAGCCAGGATGCACCATCTACCACTAGCGCAAGCCCGCCAGCCAGCACCCCAGACCTGGTCGTCGCCCGCGGCGGCGAGCCTGAGGAGATGGTACGCCGCACACTGGCTGCCCTGGGCGGTATGGAGAGGTTCGTACCGAAGAACGCCCGCGTGGTCATCAAACCCAACATTTGCATCGCTTACCACACCTACAAATATGCTGCCACCACCAATCCTTGGGTAGTCGGCGCGTTGGTCAAGCTGGCCTTGGAAGCGGGGGCGAGCCACGTGCAGGTGATGGACAACCCCTTTGGCGGCACCGCCCAAGAGGCTTACGCACGCAGCGGTATCGAAGAGCAGGTGAAAAACGCCGGCGGTGAGATGGCGCTCATGCCTGGTTTTAAGTTTGTAAAAACCGACGTCCCGCAAGGCAGGGACTTGAATTCCATCAGCGCTTTCCAGGACATCCTGGATGCAGACGTGCTGATCGACGTGCCAATTGCCAAACACCACGGCATGGCAGGCCTGACCCTGGGGATGAAAAATCTGATGGGGGCAATCGAACATCGCACCACCATCCATATGAACCTGGGACAACGTATCGCTGACCTGGCCAGCCTGTTTCGCCCGGCCCTGACCGTGGTAGATGCCGTGCGCATCCTGATGGATAACGGCCCGACCGGCGGCAATCTGGATGACGTCAAGCAGTTGGACACCGTGATCGCCAGCCCGGATATCGTCGCTGCGGATAGCTATGCCACCACGCTGTTTGGGCTCAGACCAGAACAAATTCCCTATATCCCTCCTGCCGTCGCCATGGGGCTGGGACGCAGCGACTTAGGTAACTTGAAGATCGAAGAAATCCAGGTAGGGGGCTGAGAAGCGCTTGGCGAAGAAAAGTGCCTGGAAAGGTCGGCCTTCCGGCAAGTGGATCACCACCCGTAAGACCGTCCAGTATGCCTCGCTGCTCGCTTTTATTGGGCTGTTTGTCGCGGCACAACGCGGCGGCTGGCCAGCCAATTTAGTCAACCTGCCCATGCGCCTGGACCCGCTGCTCGTCCTGGCTAACATGCTTGCCAGCCGCACCTTCCTGGCTGGCTCAGCAATCGCTCTGGTCACTGTGCTCTTGACCCTGGTTTTCGGGCGAGCCTGGTGCGGCTGGATTTGCCCCCTGGGTACGACCCTTGACCTGTTCCCCCTCAAGCGCTGGCGAGGTGAGCGACCTATGCCTTCCGAGGCATGGCGGGGGGTCAAGTACTTCTTGCTCATAACCCTCCTGGTTGCAGCATTGCTCGGCAACCTGACCTTGCTGGTCTTTGATCCGCTTACCATCCTGTTTCGTACCCTGGCAGCCAGCATCTGGCCAGCGCTCGACCAGGTGGTCACGACTATCGAAATCCTCCTTTACCAAGTGCCCGGATTCTCCGCACCGGTGTCCGCTTTCGATGCCTGGGTCCGTTCTTGGCTGCTCCCTTTACAACCGGCTTATTACCGCAGTGCATTATTTTTCGCAGTCCTCTTCCTGGGGATTATCTTCCTCAACCTGTTTGCGCCGCGCTTCTGGTGCCGCTATCTATGCCCGTTGGGCGGTCTTTTAGGCCTGTTGAGCAAGGTCGCCCTTTTCCGCCGCCAGGTCGGCGAGCAATGCAAAGGCTGCGCAGTTTGCACCAGCGTTTGCCCCACCGGCACCATTAACCCGGAGAAGGGATATGCCAGCGACCCCAGCGAGTGCACGATGTGCCTGGATTGCCTGGAGACCTGCCCGCGCAGCTTAATTGCCTTTAACCCGGCTGTTTCGCTGGCGGATTGGAACGAATATGACCCCAGCCGGCGGCAGGCATTGCTGGCGATGGGTGTGGCTGTAGCGGGCCTGGCATTAATGCGCCGCGAAGCGCTGGTCAAACGAGAGCCGCCTTTCTTGCTGCGCCCGCCGGGGGCCAGGCAGGTCAACCCGGATGCGTTGGAGATGACCCGCTGCGTGCGCTGTGCTGAATGCGTGCGCACCTGCCCCACCAGCAGCCTGCAGCCGGCAATCTTCGAAGCTGGTCTGCAGGGCTTTGGCACGCCGTTGGTCGTTCCACGCCTGGGTTACTGCGACTACTCCTGTAACGCCTGCGGGCAAGTCTGCCCGGTGCAGGCCATCCCGCCGCTCAGCCTGGAGGAGAAGCGGCAGCAAGTGATCGGCAAGGCTTATATCGACGAGAACCGCTGCCTCGCCTGGTCAGATCACAAGGGATGCGTTGTCTGCGAAGAGATGTGCCCTGTGCCCGATAAAGCCATCCAGTTGGAAGAGACCGAAGTGTGGGATGCGGATGGCAGTCGCCACAGGCTGCTGCTGCCGCACGTGCTGCGTGAAAGCTGCATCGGCTGTGGTATTTGCGAGTACAAATGCCCGGTCAATGGCGAAGCTGCCATCCGTGTTTTTGTTCCCGAAGCAGAAAATCCGTTTTAAGTAACGATCAGGGGTGTTGGGATAGCTAACCGGAGGGTAACCATGGCGAATACAGAGTTCCTACTTACAGACCAAAAAGATGGGGTTCTCACACTGACCCTCAACAGGCCCAAGGTTAACGCGTTCAGCCTGGAAATGATCGCCGCGACCCAGGCCTCGTTCCAGCAGGCCGGGCGCGACCCACAGGTGCGCTGTGTCTTGCTCACCGGGGCTGGCAATGTCTTCAGCGCCGGGCAGGATATCAACGATTTCCGGCAGCAGAATGTCGGTTTTCGCTATCATTTACTGCGCACCTATAACCCACTTATCGTGCAGATACGCCGCCTGGAAAAGCCCGTGCTGGCGGCGATCAATGGCGCCGTTTCCGGCGCGGCGCTGGGGCTGGCACTGGCATGTGACCTGCGCATCGCCGCCGATACAGCGCGCTTCGTGGTCGGCTTTGGCGGCATCGGCCTGGCATTCGACTCGGCGGTTTCCCTGCTACTGCCCGCTTTGATCGGTTTGGGGCGCGCCGCTGAATTCGCCTATACCAACGCCCCGATTAGCGCCGAGCAAGCCCTGACCTGGGGATTAGTTAACCGCGTTGTGCCCGCTGCTGAACTACCCAAGCAGGCCTTCGCCTGGGCAGCACAGCTCGCCCAGGGGCCAGTGCATGCCATGGGGCTGGCAAAGCGTGATTTTAACCAGGCTCTCTTAGGCAACCTGGAGCAGGTGCTGGATTATGAAGCCTATAACCAGGACATCGCCGGGCAGGGTGCTGAGCACATAGAAGGTGTGCAAGCTTTCCTGGAGAAGCGCAAACCAAAATATTGCTAACTAATGGCGTAGCTTAAGAAAAACCGTCACCACCACCAGTAAGACAAACAGCAAACCCACGCTGATGACAGCGCGCAAGACCTCCCCTCGCTCGCGCTTATCGACCAGTGCGTTGTAAGGATAACTGCCTTCCACGGATAATTCTGGTCCGGCAAACCAGGCAAAAAGCGCCCCACCCACCAGGCCGCCTATATGCCCCCAGTTATCAATGCCGCTGCCCGGTGACAGGCCATATATCAGGTTGATGATGCCGATGACCACCAGGTTCATCAGCGCCCGCTGGGAGACGCTGCCCAATACGCGCCGGTTCTGGTACAGAAAGACGCCTTCTGCACCCAGCAAGCCGAAAATGGCAGTAGATGAGCCCAGCGAGGGGGCATCGGTGAACAGGAAAGAGAACACATTCCCGGCAAACCCCGCCAGGAAGAAAAGAGCTAGAAAACGCCAATGACCGTAGAAACGTTCTAACCCCGGGCCGAAGATATATAAAGCGTACAAGTTGAAGCCCAGGTGGAGAATCGAGCCGTGCATGAACATGGGCGTGATCAAGCGCCAGAACTGACCCTCCAGGATCAATTCGTTAACCTTCAATCCCAAATAGGCAACCCAATCCTCTCCAACCAGCCATTGGCTTAACAGTTGTAACAGGAAAATCCCCACCATAATTCCCATCAGGATATAAGTGACGGTCGGTTTGAAACGAGGCGCATCCAATCGGCGCTGCCCGAAAGCAGGCGTATTAGATGCATATCCCCCGTTCATCCCCTGATATGAGGGGGTAGGCGTATTGTTAGGCGGTGAGTACATAGTCCCTTATATAGTTACCTTTCTTGGATGCACCCGGTGGTGCTCGGCGCAGATAATCGCCTGTATGGTGTCCACAGTTTCGTCCAGCTCAGCATTGCGGTTGACTACCACATAATCAAAGGTCTGGATGGCTTCCAACTCCTGGCGTGCGGTGGCCAGGCGCAACTCTAACTGGTCAGGAGGCATTTCGCCGCGCAACAGAATGCGCTCTTTCAACTCCTCCTCGCTCTGTGCGGTAAGAAAGATTAACAGGGCGTCGGGGTATAGCCGGCGCAGCGTAGCCGCCCCCTGCACGTCCACGCGCAATACTACATCTTTACCGCTGGCGAACGCCTGGAGCACCTGCGCCTTGGGAATACCCTTATACTGGTCGTAGACCACAGCGTACTCCAACAATTCGCCCTGCCAGATCATCTCCTCAAACCTCTCTGTCGAGACAAATATGTAATTGACGCCATCCTGCTCATCGGAACGGCTCGGGCGTGAGGTGGCAGTCACCACGAAGTGGATCGGCAGGGAACGCTGCTTCATGTGCTGGATGACAGCATCTTTGCCCACCCCTGATGGGCCAGAGATGACGATCATCAAGGGTGGTGTTTGTCGTGAATTTGAGGTGTCGCTTTCTGCCACTCTGCCCTCTCGTGAAAAACTAATTTACAGTTTTGATTCCCTTGATTATAATTTCAAAGTCACGCCGGAAAGGCACTGAATTCTCCATTTATTCAGCCGAGAGGTTGGGATGCCACTTTACCAGTATCGTTGTCTTGATTGCAAGAAGCGCTTTGAAATCTACATGTCCTATAGCGAATATGGCACACGCCCGGTAGCCTGCACGCATTGCGGCAGCTCCAATGTGCAGCGGCGCATCGGCCGCATCCGCTTCGCCCGCTCGGAGGAGAGCCGCCTGGAAAGCATGGCTGACCCGAGCGCCCTGGAAGGCCTGGAAGACGACCCGCGCGCCCTGGGGCGCATGATGCGCCATATGAGCCAGGAGACAGGCGAGGAGATGGGGCCAGAGTTCGACGAAGTGATCGACCGCCTGGAGGCAGGCCAATCCCCGGAAGACATTGAGGAAGCCATGCCGGAGCTATCCGAAGAAGGGGGAATGGGAGGAGGGGATTTTGACGATTACTAGTTTGTATTCTAGCCTTGCAACCGCTCTAGTACTAAATTCCTGATTGCCTGCTGGACATCTTCAAACGTCTGGCTAGCGTCGACCACCTCCCAGCGCCCTGGCTCAAGGCGCGCCATCTCCAGATAGCCCTGGCGGACGCGCTGGTGGAAAGCCAGCTCGTAAGCGTCCAATCGGTTCCACTGCCCGCCCTTTGCCCGCCGGCAAAGCCCCACCTCCACGTCCACATCTAGCAGCAAGGTCAGATCAGGCTGCAAGCCGCCCGTGGCAAACTCCACCACCATCCTCAAGCGCTGCAAATCGACCTGGTGCCCGTAGCCCTGGTAAGCCAGAGTCGAGTCGGCAAAGCGGTCACACAGCACTATCTGGCCATTTTCCAGGCTCGGCAAGATGATCTGCTCAACATGCTGGGCGCGTGAGGCCTGGAAGAGCAGGATCTCGGTGCGAGGGTGCATCTCGGTATTGCCCAGGTCGAAGAGAATGAGGCGGATCTTATCGCCGATGCCCGTCCCCCCTGGCTCCCGGGTGGAAAAAACTGGATAGCCTTTCTGGCTCAGGAAACCGGCCAACTCAACAAGCTGTTGGGATTTCCCGCTGCCATCCGGCCCTTCGAAGGTGATGAAAAAACCTCGTTGAGTCACGACTGTTTGTAGATGCGCACGCGACGGTTGGGTTCTTTGCCGTACGATTGCGAGGTGAGGTTAGCATCACGCGCCAACTGGTGCTGCAAGCGCCGGATAGCCGCTGTGGCTGGTTGTAGCTCGACCCAGCGCTCACCGTTCATCACAGCGCTGATGGCTGCCCGCGTCTCCTGTAAGGCGCCTTCCAACCCCGGCTCGCCGTAAAAATCCGCCGAAGCCAGGTTGAACAGGTCGCTCAAGAACTGCTGCATCTGGTTGACGGTGTTGGCGCGCAGCACATAAATTGGCATACCTCGTCGCTCAGCGTCGATGATCGGGCGCTGCCGCTTGCGATAGTAGGAGCGCAGGGTGACCAGCACATCGGCGTCACCGGGATGATCAGCAATAAACGCCGGCACCCCCAGGCGTTTGATCGCCTGTAGCAGCCGGTTACGAGCCACGCCATAGGGGTAAATGCGCGTAGTTTGCAAGCCGGATTTCGCCTGGTTAGCCGAGGCGCTGATCAAAAAGCTATCGGAGACATACCCCTCAGGGGGGGATTCAGCCGGGGTATAGAGGTGTTCCTGAGCGGCTTCGCCTCTTTGGCGGCGATAACCCTGCTGGGTGCGCGCCTGCGACATCGTCGCGGGAACAGGCGCTCGCTCGATGCGAATTTCTCCATTGATCCTGGAGCGAATCTCCGGCGGCAGAGGGTATCCGCGCAGCATGGCGTCCACTGAGGCAGCCACATCGCGGTGCACCGCAAACCGGTCACGCGTCTGGATTTCGATCAACACGTCGAAGGTGGGCGGCGAGCGGCGCTCGAGCACGGTTTTTTGCGTGCCGCGCCGTCGCGCCTCCTCGTCCGAAAGGGTGACCGATTCGATGCCACCCACCAGGTCTGAAAGGGTTGGATTGATGAGCAGGTTTTCCAGCGTGTTGCCATGCGCGGTGCCGATCAACTGCACGCCGCGCTCGGCGATGGTGCGGGCGGCTTCAGCCTCCAGCTCGCGGCCGATCTCGTCGATAACGATCGCCTCGGGGTTATGGTTCTCCACCGCTTCGATCATCACCTCGTGCTGCAGCGAAGGCTTGGCGACCTGCATGCGCCGCGCCAACCCCACCGCCGGGTGCGCCACATCGCCATCACCGCCAATCTCGTTCGAGGTATCGACAATCACCACTCGCTTGGTCTCAGCCAACAGGCGCGCCGCCTCGCGCAACAGGGTCGTCTTACCAACCCCCGGTCGCCCGAGCAGCAGCAGACTCTTTCCGCTCTCGATCAAATCTTTGACAATATCGGTCGTGCCATACACGGCGCGCCCGACGCGACAGGTCAAGCCGACGATAACGCCGCGCCGGTTACGAATGGCCGAAATGCGGTGCAGGGTGCGCTCCAACCCGGCACGGTTATCGGCGTCAAATGCGCCAATGCGCTGGACGACGTAATCGATCTCATCCCGGTTAACTTCAACCCGGCTGAGTGTCACCTCACGGTCAACAAAGCGCGCTGTAGGCAGGCGCCCCAGGTCAAGGATGATTTCTAACAGGTTCTCACTATCATTGGCATTGGTCACCGCCTGAGCGATGACCGTAGGCAATACTGCCAGTAAAGCATGCAAGTCATCAGTAATTTTTCGTTGTTCCATTACGAATTATGTTCACTCCGACCGCGTAATCGGCGCGGTCACTTCGGGTTGCCCGGCCTCCCGTGCCGGCAAAGCTATCGGGCGTGCGGCCTTTTGAGCTATTGCCAGGTGGCGCGCAATCACCGCCTGGCGCGGGCCTGCCTGCCCGCTAAGAGACTCCAGGATCGGCTCCAGCCAGGACTGGTAGGAGCGGACGCAGAGATACAGCGGCCGCGTGTGGCGACTGGATATCCTCCAGAAGAGCTGGGTCAGCCGCTCGGAGACATCTTCGGCTGCGGGGTGAATATATGGCTGCACCCAGACGCCGCGGTGCCCAAATTTTAAATCGGCATAAGCCAGCAGCGTGCCCCGCTGATAATAGACCAACCCACGCGGGTTCTGGGCTGAATAAGGCTCCATCTGTTGCACCAGGCCTGGAACCAGGTTGTTGCACAGCGAGCGAATCTCGATCACATCCTGGCTAACGGCTGTCTGCCAGGGATTCGAGCCAGGTATGGCAAGTGGCTGTTCAGCAAATTTCCAGATACGCTGGCGGGCATAAATGACAAAGTTCTCAGCGTGCAAGGCATCGAAAGCTAGCGTCTGATCATCAACTTCGGCGATCATGCGCAGCGCGCCGCGCTGACCGCAAAGGGTAATCAGATACTCCAGCAGAGGGCTAACTGTCTCCGAGCTTAATGCGTCATCAGGGGTGAGAAAAGTGAGACGGGCAAACTGCCATCCCTGCAGATGGATTACCTGGCCAAACACGATGGATTGCTCGTGGTTTTTGCCATTGCTGACCGCCGTAAACACCCCCGTCGCAGGAGCAAGGGACGAAAGCAGCGCACCAGGCATCAGCATTGTGCCGCGCGTCAGCACCAGGGAGCTATCCAGGTAGACGCTTTGGTTGCGAAAACGATGCAGTGCGGGGAGGTCGCGCCAGTCAACGAGATGGACAGTCATGGCGGTAATCAGACCACCAGGCTCAAGAAATAACGGTGAAAACGGTCATCTGCTGTCAGCTCGGGGTGAAAAGCAGTCGCCAGCAAACGACCTTGCTCAGCAGCCACGAGGCGCCCGTCAGGCAGGCTGGCCAGGACAGATGCTCCATCTTGCACCGAAGCTATCAGAGGGGCGCGGATGAAGACTGCATGATAAGGCAAATTCGGCAGCCCCACCCGCGCTAACGCTGGCACATCCAGATCAGTTTCGAAGCTTGCCACCTGGCGGCCAAAAGCGTTGCGCTCCACGGTGATGTCCATCAAGCCGAGCAGCGGTTGCTGGCGGCGGATATCTTTGGAGAGGAAGATCGCCCCGGCGCAGGTGCCCCAGATGGCTTTCTCCCGGCCGAACTCTTGTAAAGGTTGCAGCAGATGGTAAGATACAGCCAGCTTACCGATGGTGGTAGATTCCCCACCCGGGATTATCAAGCCATCCAGCGTCTCCAATTGGTGAGGCAGGCGCACTTCGCTGGCCTGGACGCCGATGCGGCGCAAAATGGCAATATGCTCGGCAAAATCCCCTTGAAGTGCTAAAACTCCAATATTCATGGCGATAAGACCCCACCCGGTTTGCTTGAGATGCGGGTGGCGCAGGATATCCTGGCTACCAACCGCGGTCAGCGATCAGCTCCGGTTCCGGGATGGAGGCAATCTGCCGCCCGACCATCGGCTCGCCCAGATTGCGACTGACCTCGGCCAGGATGTAGGGGTCGTTGTAGTGAGTTGTCGCCTTGACGATGGCTGCCGCTCGCTTGGCTGGGTCTCCCGATTTAAAGATGCCTGAGCCAACAAATACACCATCCACACCGAGCTGCATCATCATGGCTGCGTCAGCCGGGGTAGCAATGCCACCGGCGGCAAAGTTGACCACCGGCAGACGTCCAAGACTGCGTGTCTCCATCACAATTTCGTATGGCGCGCCGATCTCTTTAGAATAAGCCATCACCTCTTCTTCGAGCATGTTCTGCAAGCGCCGGATTTCGCCTAAAACAGTGCGCGCATGGCGCACGGCTTCGACAACATCGCCGGTGCCAGCCTCACCCTTAGTGCGGATCATTGCCGCGCCTTCGCCGATACGGCGCAAGGCCTCGCCAAGGTTGCGACAGCCGCAAACAAACGGCACCTTAAAGTTATGCTTATTGATGTGGTGCTGCTCGTCGGCAGGGGTGAGCACTTCGGACTCGTCGACGTAGTCCACGCCAATCGCCTCCAGGATCTGGGCTTCGACGAAGTGCCCAATGCGGCACTTGGCCATCACCGGGATGGAGACGGCATCCATAATTTGCAGGATTAGCTCGGGGTCGCTCATGCGCGCCACGCCGCCGTGGGCGCGGATATCGGCTGGAACGCGCTCCAATGCCATCACCGCTACCGCGCCGGCCTCCTCGGCGATGCGGGCGTGTTCCGGAGTGACCACATCCATAATCACCCCACCTTTTAACATTTGGGCTAATCCTTTTTTGACAGTAAAGGAAGCTACTTGCGTTTCCATTTATACCTCCACGATCTTAAGCGACCAAATATTTCTCCTCACACATACAATACTCCATGCGCTAACTGCTAAGTTTGATCATCTATATGTATGGTGTGATATTATTTTGAACTTTTTCTATTATATTCATTCTACCATTAGCCAGGATGCCTGACAATCCATGTCCTACCGCGCACAGCGCGTTTATAATAGTTCTAACAAAAGATTAATACCACTGGCACATCGTACAAGCCCAGTGGAAAACTTTGCCGCCAAGCTGCTGGTTGCCATGCGCCAGAAGTTTGGTGGGCACACTGTCAGACAAGATGAATGAGATGAATCATCTGCCCTCGACAATCCTCATCTTCGGCGCCTCAGGCGACCTGACCCAGCGCAAGCTGCTGCCTGCACTCTATAATCTGCGCCGCAAGGGGCGATTACCTGTCGAAACACGCATCGTCGGATTCGCCAGACGCCCGTATAGCGCTCAGGAATTCCAGGAACACCTCCGCCGGGGCGTGCTGCAATTCAGTGAGGATACCTATGATGACCAGCTTTGGGCGTCTTTCGCACCTTCGCTGCTTTATTTCCAGGGCGACTTGAGTCAGCAAGACGACTATGAAAGGCTGCAGGCTTATCTTCAGCAAATTGAAGGCATCCCTTCCGACCGGCTCTACTATTGCGCTACTGCGCCTGAATATTATGAAGCCATCATCCGCAATTTGGATGCGGTAGATTTGGCCACTCGCGCCGGCCCTCGCACGACGATCGTCATCGAGAAGCCGTTTGGCAACGACCTGGCCTCTGCACAAGCGCTCAACCGGGTTGTGCATGCCGTCTTTGACGAGAATCAGGTCTACCGCATCGACCACTATCTGGGTAAAGAGACCGCCCAGAACATCCTTTTCTTCCGCTTCGCCAACACTATCTTCGAACCCGTCTGGAATCGCAATTACGTCAACAACGTTCAAATTACCGTTGCCGAAGCGGAGGACGTCGGCCACCGCGCAGGTTACTACGATGCAGCGGGGGTGTTGCGCGACATGTTTCAGAATCACCTCTTGCAGCTCTTCACCCTGGTAGGAATGGAGCCACCCGCCTCGCTGGAAGCTGATGCCCTGCGCAATGAAAAAGTTAAAGTGCTGAGCGCGGTACGACCTATTTCAACCACCGATGTGGTGCTTGGGCAATACCACGGCTACCGCGAGACGCCCGGAGTCGCTCCCAACTCACGCACTCCCACCTATGCCGCGCTCAAGCTGCTTGTCGACAACTGGCGCTGGCAAGGGGTGCCGTTCTACCTGCGCTCCGGCCGGGCTCTCAACCAAAAAACCACCGAAATCTTGATCCAGTTCAATTACCCACCAATCATGATGTTCGATATGCCCGTAGAGCGGAACTTCACCTCCAATCTGCTTGCCCTATGCATCCAACCCGATGAAGGAATCCACCTGCGATTTGAGACCAAAGTCCCGGACTCGTACCAGGATTCGCGCTCAGTGGATATGGAATTTCACTACCGATCTTACTTCGTCCAGGGGGCAATACCCGAAGCCTACGAGCGATTACTAATCGATGCCCTGAAAGGCGACGCCTCGCTGTTTGCCCGCAGTGATGAGATCGAGCTGGCTTGGAAGTTGATTGACCCGATCGTTCAAAGCAGCACAGCGCAGGAGGTGCCTCAGCCTGTGATCTATGAGCCAGGCAGTTGGGGACCTGGCGAGGCTGATGCGCTGTTGAGGCGCTATGGCCACGTCTGGCAGACAGGCTGTCACCATACAGAAGACAACAATGACTATCGTTAGACTGCATCCCAATCTCAGCCTGTTGGCGGTCTCCGCCGCGGGGCACTTCCTGGAGCAAGCGCAGGCAGCTATCCAATCCAGGGGGCGTTTCAGCGTTGCACTTTCTGGCGGCTCGACGCCACGCGCTGCATATGAATTGCTGGCAAGCCAGACTTATGCCACAACCCTGGATTGGAGCAGGGTGCACGTATTTTGGGGCGACGAGCGCTGTGTCCCGCCCGACCACCCAGATAGCAACTACCGCATGGCCTGGGAAACTCTGCTCAACCGGGTTCCTATTCCTCCCGAAAACATCCACCGCATGCCAGGGGAAGCAGAGCCGGAGCTAGCGGCTAAGGAATATGAACAACTCATGCGCAGCCACTATCCTTCGGGCGAGAATTCTCAATATGTAAAACTCTTTGATTTAATTCTACTTGGTTTGGGCGAGGACGGACATATCGCTTCGCTGTTCCCCGGCTCACCTGCCCTGGGCGAAAACGTCCGCTGGGTGGTGGCTGTCGAACACAAACAACCGCCTCCCCCACTGGTGAAGCGCCTGACACTCACCTTGACTATGCTCAACAAGGCAACCCAGGTCACTTTCCTGGTGGCTGGGGCCGGCAAAGCCCATATCCTGAAGCGAGTTTGGTCGCCTCCCATAGAAGGACAGCCGCCTCTTCCTGCTCAGCTCGTGCAACCGGAAAGTGGCAATTTGCTCTGGCTGGTGGATGAGGCTGCAATCCGTGCATAGTTTCACGTGAAACGTTACGAAACCCCATTCTGGCGCGCCCAAGTCTCAAGCGTCTCATCGATTAAGTCCAGGAATGCATCCAGGGCTCGCAACCGCTCGTCGAAACCTGCCCCAATCAAGCCCAACTGGTCATAGGCCTGTCGCCAGCGGATGCGATGTGGCGAGGCGTCAGGCAACGTTTTTACTGCTAGCGTCCAGGTACGCAACATTGGCCACAGTACAGCCTTTGGCTGGGGACCGTTGAGCAGGGTTTCCAGGGCTTTTTGATAATAGAATCGCCGTCCAGGATGCAATCGTGGCGGCCTTGCATCAGAGGGCACTGCCTCGTAGGCGCCCTGCCAGGCATGTAGCCACTCACTCAATGTTTCAGGCTCTACATTGGGTGAACCCAACAGCCCCAACAAGCCAGCATACATGCCGGCTTGCCCTATGGCTTCGGCGCGCTTCTGAAAATACAATAAGAATCGCCTTTCGCTGATGGGTGTGCCACTCAAACTAGCCACAGCATTTGCGGCATGGCGCAAGGCGCGTAAGTAATCAAAAACTTGCTCCGGGCCTGGATCTGTTGCATAGTGCGTTTGGAATGCCAGCCAGATCTGGCGTGCCCGTTCTGACAGTCCTAGGGCACGTTGGTAGACGTTATCCGGGCGTTCAAACTGCCCACGCACGCCAGCTTGTGTGAAATCCAGGAAATGTTGTGGATCATATAGCGCCTGGCATTCATTAATTGCCGGCCCTAACCAGGGGTTAACGCGCAGCTGACGCGCCTGGCGGTAGTCACGCTCATAATGATGGGCGATATCCAGATGAACCTCGTCGGTCAATGGGACAATTTCCCGGCTGGTTTCCGCAGTATCCATGTGAATAAAAACCAGGTCGATATCGGCGGTTCCGCCAAGCAAGAACTCTTCCTCGAGGAGAGAGCCATAGAGATAGACTCCCAATATGTTGCGATCGCTGCGGGTGCGCTGGGCAGCCGTATCTCGTGCGATATTCAGCAAAGTCTCACGCGTGATTCGCATACTTACTCACTCCTTAACTGGCTTGAAACCACAGATCATCGCAGTAAGCCACAATCATTCCTACTGTCCGCAAAATTTTATTCCCCATGCAGAATTGGCAATGGTAACTCTGGCTGGAATGGCGGCAGCTTAAGCGCCTGCCGGATGCGTCTTTCTGCCTGGTTCAGGTCTTCCACCCGGCGCACATAATCCAATTCATTTGTGTCAAGCACCAGCACTGGTGAGCGCCGGT
>Ga0113563_10000274_pt1 | contig 23165 bp, 15 predicted proteins | sample Mud3Dept3metaG_FD_80117 | JGI IMG/M metagenome (GOLD analysis project Ga0113563, IMG submission 80117) | Freshwater wetland microbial communities from Ohio, USA, analyzing the effect of biotic and abiotic controls - Mud 3 Core 4 Depth 3... | ecosystem: Environmental > Aquatic > Freshwater >... | reverse complement strand
GTGTATTGCAATAGCAAATCATGTAAGTAAGCTTATCAGAAAATAAGAATAAAACTGTTAATATTGTTCCGGTTTTCCACTTCATTTTCACTAAAAAGAAGAAGTAAATGAAAACACTCAGCTCATTCCGCTATATAGTATTACTGATTTTTTATGGTTTTATTGCCTCAGAATTACTGGCCCAGACTGACAGGCCAACCAGTGATTATGTACCGGAAATAGGCCAGAAAGGGAAAGATGTAGTCTGGGTTCCAACACCTCAGGAACTTGTCGACACAATGCTTTCTATGGCGAAAGTCACAGCCGTTGACTTTGTCATTGACCTTGGTTCAGGAGACGGACGTACGGTCATTTCTGCAGCCAAAAAGGGTGCACATGCACTTGGCATTGAGTATAATCCCAACCTTGTGGTACTTTCCAGAAAAAATGCTGAGATTGAAGGAGTCAGTGGAATGACTGAATTTATTGAAGCTGACCTTTTTGAGTATGACCTGTCGAAAGCTACAGTGATAACCATGTTTTTACTGCCCGAAATCAATCTGAAGTTAAGGTCCAGGCTCCTGGATCTCAAACCCGGAACACGCTTGGTATCAAATACATTCCCTATGGGCGACTGGGAGGCTGATTATGAAGTTACAACCCCGGAGAATTGGAATAGCTGGAATACTGCCTTGTTATGGATAGTCCCGGCAAAAGTTAATGGTACATGGAAACTCGGTACGCAGGAGCTTACGATCAGGCAGGAATTCCAGATGATTTATGGTAAACTGGCAAACGGGTCTAATCTTGCTACAATATCAAATGGCAGGCTCCGGGGAAATGAGATAACATTCAGCATAAATGGTACTCTCTATCTAGGAAAGGTAGACGGGAATAAGATGGAAGGCACTTATTTTAAAGACGGAAAGGAATTAAAGTGGAGCGCCTCCCGATAAACTCCTATTTTAAACCTTGCTTTTTAACAGTTTCTGAAGATCTGCCATTTCGTCCCTGAATCTTGCAGCTTCAACAAAATTAAGTTCTGACGCAGCTTTCTCCATATTCTTCCTTGCTTTTTCTATTGTCTTCTCAAGAGCTTCCCTGTTCATATATTTGACCACTGGATCTGCTGCAATATCAGGGTGTTCCGGTTCAACGTATGCTTTTACCGAGATGCCCTTCCTGCTGAATCCCGCCAGTATTACTCCTTTCTTTCTTACAATCTGAGCCGGTGTTATACCCATTGTTTCGTTGTACTTTAACTGTTTATCCCGACGTCTGTTGGTTTCATTAATTGTCATCTGCATACTTCCGGTGATCGTATCGGCGTACATAATCACCTTGCCGTTAAGATTGCGTGCAGCTCTTCCTGCTGTCTGGGTAAGCGACCTGGTTGATCTGAGAAAACCTTCTTTGTCGGCATCAAGGATAGCTACCAGTGATACTTCCGGCAGATCAAGACCTTCCCTCAGAAGGTTTACGCCGACAAGAACATCAAATGCCCCTGTTCTTAAACCTTCCATGATCTCTATACGCTCAAGTGTATCTATGTCGGAATGAATATATCTGCACCTGATATCAAACCTGAGAAGATATGCCGTCAGTTCTTCAGCCATTCTTTTTGTGATAGTTGTAACAAGTGTTCTCTCTCCTGTCTTTGCCCTGGCCCGGATCTCATCCATCAGGTTGTCAATCTGATTTAGGCTCGGCCGCACTTCGATTGGTGGATCAAGCAAACCGGTAGGTCTTATAACCTGGTCGACAAATACACCTTCGCTCTTTTCAAGCTCATAATCAGCGGGTGTTGCACTTACAAAGATTATCTGTCCGGTAAGGGATTCGAATTCTTCAATGCGCATCGGTCTGTTATCCAGAGCAGCAGGCAGTCTGAATCCATATTCAACAAGAGTCTGTTTGCGTGAATGATCACCTCCATGCATTCCTCTTATCTGGGGAATGCTTACATGACTCTCATCAATGATTGTTATGAAATCATCAGGAAAATAATCAAGCAGACAGAAGGGTCTGGTGCCTGCTTTACGACCGTCAAAATAACGTGAATAATTTTCTATGCCGCTGCAGTAACCGAGTTCCTTAATCATCTCCAGGTCATATGAAACCCTTTGCTCTAGCCTTTTTGCCTCCTCTTTTTTCCCAATATCGTTAAAATGAGTAACCTGCAGCACCAGGTCGTCCTGTATCTGGCTAAGCGCCTGGTTTATTCTGTCACGTGTTGTCACGAAAATATTTGCCGGATACAGAATATATTCATCCAGGGTATTTAAACGGCTTCCGCTGACAGGATCAAATGTGTATATCTCTTCAATCTGATCTCCAAAAAAGACTATCCTAACTCCTATATCGGCATATGCAGGGTATATATCAACAGTATCGCCTCTGACTCTGAAGGTTCCATGCCTGAATTCCAACTCATTACGTGAATATAGGCTATCGACAAGTTTACGCAGGAACTGATTCCTTCCAATGTTTTGCCCTTTTGTTATTTGAACCGTATTGGAATGGAAATCGTCCGGATTACCTATCCCGTAAAGACATGATACAGAAGAGACTACAATCACATCTTTCCTTCCGGAAAGAAGTGAAGATGTAGCACTCAGACGAAGTTTTTCTATATCTTCATTTATTGAAAGGTCTTTTTCGATATAGGTATCTGTAACAGGTAAATAGGCTTCGGGCTGGTAATAATCGTAATATGAGACGAAATATTCAACACTGTTTTCAGGGAAAAACTGCCGGAATTCACCATAGAGCTGGGCAGCCAGAGTCTTATTATGACTTAGAACCAGGACAGGTCTGTTGACTTTTTCAATCACATTTGCTATTGTGAAAGTCTTGCCGGAACCTGTTACACCAAGCAATGTCTGGTACGGAACTCCCTTCTGAAGTCCATCAACCAGCTGCTGAATAGCTTCAGGCTGGTCACCGGTAGGGACAAAATCAGATACCAGTTTGAAATCCATCTCGGTTTTTAATTTAATCCTGAAATTTAAGATAAACCTGCTGAAATTAATATAGTCCTGTTAATATAAAAAAGCGGACTTGACCTGGTAAAAAGATGTTTTTTCACTTGTTTCTATACTTATCAAATAAAAATGAGCCTTTAATGGGCTCATTTTCATAATAATACAAAAATGTTTTATCTAACCTAAGTAACCTTTCAGTAATCTGCTTCGGGAGGTATGCCTCAGACGCCGTATTGCTTTTTCTTTAATCTGGCGCACTCTTTCGCGTGTAAGACCAAATTTTTCACCTATCTCCTCGAGAGTCATCTCCTGGCAGCCTATGCCGAAAAAGAAACGTATTATATCTCTTTCCCGTTCAGTGAGTGTCGCAAGGGCTCTGTAAATCTCCCTCGAGAGTGATTCATCCATCAGCAGCTTATCAGCTACCGGAGAGTCGGAGTTTGTCAGAACATCAAGCAGGCTGTTATCTTCGCCTTCAATAAAAGGAGCATCGACCGAAACGTGCCTGCCGGATACTTTAAGAGTATCCGTCACTTTCTCTTTTGGAAGTTCGAGAACATCAGCAAGTTCTTCAGGCGAAGGTGTACGTTCGTTCTCCTGTTCAAACTTTGAAAAAGCTTTGTTGATCTTATTAAGTGAACCGACCTGGTTAAGAGGAAGCCTTACTATTCTTGACTGTTCAGCAAGTGCCTGGAGTATAGATTGTCTAATCCACCATACTGCATACGAGATGAACTTAAATCCCCTGGTTTCATCAAACTTTTCAGCAGCCTTTATCAAACCAAGATTCCCTTCGTTAATAAGATCCGGAAGGCTTAGACCCTGGTTCTGATATTGTTTAGCAACAGATACTACGAAACGTAAGTTTGCTTTGGTAAGCTTTTCGAGAGCAGTCCTGTCTCCTTTCTTGATCCGCTGAGCCAGTTCAACTTCTTCTTCCACCGATATCAACTCTTCTTTACCAATCTCCTGCAAATATTTGTCGAGTGAAGCACTCTCCCTGTTTGTTATGGATTTGGTAATCTTTAGCTGTCTCATCCGCCTGAAAAAATTTTCGCAAAGTTAATATAAATTAATGTATTAACAAAATATAGCCGTGAATGTTGTGTAAAAAAGGATTATTTTCATAATCCCTTGTATTACAGTAATTTATATTTAGCTATTGCTTAATTACCAAACTTATAGTTGAAAATTCTTCCGTCAGATGTTATCCCTTCAATAGACTTCAGGGATCTTTCATTGTTATTTGTAGCCTGACGGATATCATCGGCATTATTTACTTTTTTGCCGTTTATGCTGACTATAATTGTTCCTTTTTTAAGTCCCATATCCTTGAATAATCCGTCGTTCAGTTCAATAATTTTTACACCGCCATCGACATTATATGAACTCTTGTCATTTGAACCAAGTGATTCAAATCTTGCGCCGAATACATTTCCGATACCCATCCCCGGGGTAACGACACTGGTATTCCCGGCTACATTTTTCAACGTGATTGGAACTGTATATTCTTTACCGTTTCTTATATATGTTAAACTGGCTTTATCACCTGGACGATGCTTACCAACCTGTTCCTGGAGCTCTGTCACTGAATTTACTGGAACACCATCAAGTTTAATGATTACATCGTTCTCTTTGAGTTTTGCATCAGCAGCAGCCCCGCCATCAATAACCTTGGTAATGAGGGCCCCTTTAACCTCATCGAGTTTCTGCTTTTCTGCATCTTCAGAAGTCACATTTGTAATGCTTACACCTATGATTGCTCTCTGGACTTCACCATATTGTCTGATATCGTCAACTACTTTCTTTACAATACTTACGGGAACAGCGAATGAGTTTCCTGCATATGCACCACTCGGAGAATAGATTGCAGAGGTTATTCCAACCAGCAATCCCTTTGTATCAACAAGTGCTCCCCCGCTATTACCCATATTGAGAGCCGCATCTGTCTGAATATATGATTCCAGAGGCATATCACTGTCAATGATACCAAGGTTTCTTCCTTTTGCGCTTACTATCCCGGCAGTGACAGTTGATGTAAGGTTGAAGGGATTTCCTACTGCAAGTACCCATTCACCAACTTTAAGCTTTTCGGAATCTCCGTATCTGATATATGCCAGGTTGTCAGCCTTGATTTTAATCAGAGCTATATCAGTACTTGGATCGCGTCCTATGACCTCTGCAGTGAATTTTCTGTTGTCATTGAGTATAACCTCAATATTATCAGCATCTTCAATTACATGATTATTAGTAATAATATAGCCATCAGGTGAAATAATGACTCCTGATCCATAACCAGCTACCTCTCTTGGTTTGTTGCTGTAACGGTCACCATAGAACCATTCAAGCAGTGGATTGTCAGGTTGCGAAACCATAGTCTTGATACGTACATGAACAACGGCATGTATCGTCTGTTCGGCAGCATAAGTAAAATCAACCTGCCCTTCCTGCATCTGATAGGAAGTAAGAACTGCCTTTGCTTCAGGCATTTCAATTTTCGAGCTATCCTTCGTAATAACAGCAGCAGGTTTCTCAATAATTGACGTATAAGCAAACAACGCAATTGCAGCTCCTGCAAGTGCCGTTAATAATCCTCCTAATAAGTATTTTCCTTTCATTTCTATTAATTTAATGTTATTAATTTCGGTTCGTTGTTACCGGTTATCAAATATTATGCCTTGAAAAAGATTCATATCTTTATAACCGTTTCACGGTAATTTTGTTTACAAAGATCATGCATTTTTTCTATGACCCTCAATATATTACATTGATTTAACAACACTTTAACAATATGATAATTACTTTTAACAAATATCAGGGCGCAGGTAATGATTTCATAATCATAGACAACCGCAATGGGAAAATTAATCCGGACGATTCAAAACTTATCAACAAACTCTGCGATCGCCGGTTTGGCATAGGTGCAGATGGACTTATCCTGGTTTCAGGTCACAGCAAGCTTGATTATGAAATGAAATATTTCAACTCCGATGGTAAACTTGGCTCAATGTGTGGAAATGGCGGGAGATGTACTGCACATTTTGCATTGAAATCAGGTTGCGCCGGTAAAACTCAGAAATTTATGGCCTTCGATGGAATTCATCAGGCTTTTGTCAAAGATGATTCCGTCCGCCTTCAGATGGGTGATGTAAATGAATATAAGCTCATCCGGGATAATTATTTTCTTGATACCGGATCACCACATTATGTAATATTTAAAAAGGAAATAAATAAGCTGAATGTTTCCGAAGAGGGTAAAAAGATCAGATGGTCTCCCTTATTTGCACCGGGAGGAACCAACGTAGACTTTGTCCAGGTGCTTGATAAAGGTTTGTATATCAGAACTTTCGAAAGAGGAGTAGAAGATGAAACTCTTGCTTGCGGAACAGGCGTTACCGCATCTGCCATTGCTTCAGTGCTGAAAGGACATTTTGACACAAATTCAGTAAATGTTAAAGCAAGAGGCGGTGACCTGAAAGTTGAATTTGAAATCAGGAATAATAAAGTAACTGACATCTGGCTGACAGGACCTGCAACGTTTGTGTTTGAGGGGAAAATCGGGGTCAGTATGGGTTCTAAATGATAAAAGATTCTACATCATTAAGTTTTAAGAAAAGATGAAAAAACTAATTTTCACATCTATTATTTCGTTGCTATTAAGCTTTTTAGCTTCATTCGGGCAACCGGGAACCATTGAGCTGATGAATGCAATAAAAAAAGTCAATTCAGATATTAAGGATCTTGATCACAGATTTGATGTTCTGGAGAAGAAAATCGACGATGTTCAGTGGTATAATAAAGTCGGCGATATTGCATTTATCGATAAGGTATACATAACCGGTCCCCCTATAGCAATTGAAAAAAACCTTACCGGTCAGGGAGCCGGAAATCCGGTTAAATTCTGGACTTACATTTTTATCCCAAGGGAAGCCGATCCGTCAAAAAAATATCCTCTCCTTATATTTCCGCATGGAGGGGTACATGCCAATTTCGACACTTATTATACTCACATAATCAGGGAAATGGTAGCGCAGGGATATATTGTGACTGCTGCCGAATACCGTGGATCGACAGGCTATGGTTCTGCGATGTACGATAAGATCGATTACGGAGGTCTGGAGGTACAGGATGTTGAAGCAAGCAGGCAATATATGATTGATAATTACACTATTGTGGATAAAGATAAAGTAGGCATCATAGGATGGAGCCACGGTGGTTATATTGCACTCTTTAACATTTTTGAATATCCCCAGAATTATAAAGTTGCTTTTACCGGCGTTCCTGTCAGCGATATTATTGCCCGCATGGGGTACAAAGATCAGGAATATCGTGACCTCTTCTCAGAACAACCTGCAATCGGAAAACCTGCCGATCAGAATGTCGCTGAGTATCGTAAAAGATCTCCTGCCTGGCAGGTAAGCAAATACCAGAATACACCGCTGCTGATCCATACAAATACCAACGATGAGGACGTAAATGTCCTGGAGGTGGAACACCTTATTAAATCCCTGAAAGCCGAAGGCAAGAAAAATTTCTATTACGAGATATTCGAAAATATGCCAGGAGGACATTCATTTGACAGAATGGATTATATGGAAGCAAAAGAGATCAGAATGAAAATATATAACCATCTGAACAAGTATCTTACTCCCCCAAAGCCTTTCAAATCTTTAAAGGAGCTGCAAAAAGCAGGGTATGGATTTAATTAATAGCGCAGCGTAATGGTGCAACGGTAAGAAAGTATAAGCTCATAGCACGGAGTAAACCAAATACCCTGAGCCCTGCGCCCTGAGCTCTGAGCAATTATTTTTATGCAGAAAGAAAAACTATATGGAAAAACTCTTAATGAACTGATCGTAGTTACCAGAAGGATCAGACTGCCAGGATTTGCTGCAAAACAAATCGCAGACTGGCTATATAAAAAAGAGATTATTTCAATTGATGAAATGACCAATCTGTCAAAGAAAATGAGAGAGCTTCTTTCGAATGATTATGAAATTGGCCTCTCATCTCCGGTTAGTGTTGCAGAAAGTCTTGATGGCACTAAAAAGTATCTTTTTAAAGTACTGAACGACAAATATATAGAAACAGCCTATATACCGGATAAGGAGAGGGCAACCATCTGTGTTTCCTCACAGGCAGGATGTAAAATGGGTTGCGTTTTCTGTCTGACGGGTAAACAGGGTTTCCAGGGAAACCTTTCATCAAACGAAATATTGAACCAGTTCAGATGCCTGCCTGAATTCAGAAAGATTACCAATATGGTATTTATGGGTATGGGAGAACCCCTCGATAATATAACCGAAGTCATGAAAAGCCTTGACATCATGACAAGTGAATGGGGCTATGGCTGGAGTCCTGCCCGGATCACTGTAAGCACTGTCGGCCTGAAAAATACTATTAAGGAATTTCTCGAAAAAAGTCGCTGCCATCTTGCTGTCAGCCTGCATTCACCATTTGACGAGGAAAGAAGAAAGCTGATGCCTGTGCAGGGGACTAACAGTATCCGGGAAGTGCTTGATATCATAAGGGGTTTTGATTTTACAAAACAGAGAAGAGTGTCATTTGAGTACATTCTTTTCCAGGGTATGAATGATACCAGTCGTCACATAAAAGAGCTTGCACGGATTCTGAACGGTATAAAATGCCGGGTAAATATCATCCGGTTTCATCATTATACCGGATCAGATCTCAGGAGTCCTGATATCGGTGCTGTCATCGATTTTAAAGAAGCTCTTAATGCAAAAGGTATTCTAACGACAATCAGGACTTCCAGAGGTGTAGATATAGGAGCACCCTGCGGCTTATTATCAACTGCAGAACTTAACAAAAAGTAAAATAATGAAAAAGCGAGTCATCTGCTTTCTTTTGATTTGCTTTTCTTCTTCCTCATTCTGCCAGGAAATATCGTTTGAGAAGTTCCTGACGGATACATTCATGGTTAATGCTGCCGTTTCGTTTTACGTTGCAGATTCTGACAGCGGTAAAACGGTCTTTGAATATAATGCCCTGAAAAGTCTGGTCCCGGCTTCGGTAATGAAGCTTGTAACAGCTTCAGCTGCACTTGAATTGCTTGGTCCTGATCATAAGTTCAGGACAACTGTCGGTTATACAGGAACTTTAAAAACAAAATCAGGCAGACTCAACGGAAACATTATTATTAAAGGTGGAGGCGATCCCGTACTTGGATCGGTAAGATTTGAAAAATATTATTCAGAATTTACAGATCGATGGGTTGCCGAAATCAAAAAATCGGGTATAAAAAAGATACGCGGAAGGGTAATTACAGACGACTCATATTATAATTATCAGCCGGTTCCTTCTAAATGGCTTTTTGAAGATGTGGGTAATTATTATGGGGCGGGAGCTTACGGTTTGTCAGTATTTGATAATACTTATGAAATAAATCTCAGGGTCAAATCTGACAGTACAAATCCGGAAATAACGGGATTCGTTCCGGAGGAATGCAGGTTTGAATTTTCCAACCAACTTGTTTCATCCGGGACTCATAATGAAGGGACTGTATATGCCATACCTTACAGTACTTCCGGATGGATTTCCGGAAACATCCCCGGAGATTCCGGAAATTATACCCTCAGGGCGTCTATAACTGATCCCCCGCTGATAATGGCAAAAATAATTGACCAGAAACTCAAGGCCGCAGGGATTACTATTTCAAATGCACCATCGACAAAACGACTTTATCAATCAGCTATAGATGAAGTTATTACACCTCTTGCAGAGTTATGGTCGCCACCATTGAAAGATATTATTGAAGTCATGAATCATGAGAGTGTGAACCTGTACGCGGAACATCTTTTAAAGGAACTGGGTAAGGTTTATAGAGACACCGGGGCAACGGAACAGGGCATTGAAGTGGTCAAAGAATTTCTTGAAAAAAATGACATCAGTACAGATGGTTTGTTCATGGAGGACGGAAGCGGCCTCTCCCCTCTTGATGCCATCACTTCAAAGGAAGTGGTTAACCTGCTATGGTTTATGAAGTATAAAGGTAAATATTTCAATGAATTTTATTCCTCTTTACCCCATGCAGGGAAAGAGGGAACTTTGAAAGAATATTTTAAAGATCCATTGTTCGGATCAGGTATGTCAGCAAAGAGCGGATCAATGACAAGAGTCAGAAGCTACGCCGGCTACCTCACAACATCTTCAGGTAAAGAATTGATATTCTGCATTATAGTCAATAATTACTCAGGGCCGCCCCAGAGAGTCATTTCCGGAATCGGGGAAATTCTTAAAGAGATCTTACTGTTCAAATAATAATCAGTTTCATATTCCTGTCTTAAGATTATATTTGCAGCTTTTAATTGCAAAGGCCAAATATTTTCTTAAAAGCTAAAACTCAGACGATGATGGTCATGAACAACAGGGTTGCTGTAAGACAGTGCAGGGAATATGATTTTCAGGAAGTATATAACAATATTTCAGATATATACAGGACTTGTGGAGGACCCGATGTAAAGAATAAAAAGGTACTTGTAAAACCTAATATTCTCACTGACAGTGATCCCATAAAATGTGTAACAACACATCCGGTAGTGGTCGAAGCAATGATCAGGTTTCTTCAGGATGGAGGAGCAAGCGTATTTGTGGGTGATTCTCCAGGTATTCATTTATGGGGTTTTAAGAGCGAGAAATCAGGCATCTACAATGTATGTCTGAAAACCGGAGCGGTTTGGGTTGATTTTATCAAGAATGGAACTGATAAAAAAATAGGTGGAAGAAAGGTCAAAATCGCATCAGCCGTTGATGAAGTTGACCTGATCATCTCCCTTCCGAAATTCAAAACCCATCAGCTGGTTTATTTCACGGGAGCAATAAAAAATACCTTCGGCCTTATTCCCGGATTTTCTAAAGCAAAACAGCATGCACTGAACCAGGACAGATATAAATTTTCTGCTTTTCTGGTGGAACTCAATGAAGTAGTTTCCCCTCATTTTTTCCTGATGGATGGAATAATGGGTATGGAAGGCCCGGGACCTGGACAGGGATTTCCCGTAAGGACAGAAGTGCTTATAGGTTCCACGAATCCTGTTGCCCTGGATATTATTGCAAGCACCATTGCAGGTTATGATCCGATGAGTATCCCTACAAACTCGATTGCAGTAGAAAAAGGCTCCTGGCTCAAAAATCCCGGTGAAATTATTTACGATGGTCCTGTTATTGAAACAATTATAAAAAAAGATTTTAAAAGGATTCCCATAACGGACAGGAAGAAGAATGCAGTCAATTTCGTTATGAAAAGGATAAAATCAATAAGATGGCTGCAAAACGGACCGGTTTTTATACATAAAAAATGTACCGGATGCCTGGCATGTATCGAGATCTGTCCCGAGGATGCACTTGCAATGCATTCCAAGAGAAAGAACTGGGTTCTTCTGACAGATAAAAAATGTATCCGATGCTTTTGCTGCAGTGAAGTTTGTCAGGACAATGCTATCGAGGTCCGGAGAAAATTTTTTGGATCCGGAATTCTTCTCAGGACATATTCTGTCATCAGGCGTCTATCCTAGCATATCTGGCATGAGTTTCGATGAATTCTCTCCGGGGAGGAACTTCGTCACCCATGAGCATTGAGAATATATGGTCAGCTTCAGCTGCACTTTCTATCGTCACCTGTCGTAAAGTTCGTGTCTCCGGATTCATGGTGGTTTCCCACAGCTGTTCTGCGTTCATTTCCCCGAGGCCTTTATACCTCTGTACCGAGACTGAAGATTCCTTACCCTGCCCCAATTCTTTTACTGTCGCTTCACGCTCTTCCTCCGACCAGCAGTAGCGCTCTGTCTTGCCTTTTTTAACCAGGTAAAGTGGAGGAGTGGCAATAAAGATATTTCCTCCCTTGATCAGATCCTGCATATACCTGAAAAAGAAAGTCATAATAAGTGTTGTAATATGAGAACCGTCAACGTCCGCATCGGTCATTATAATGATTTTGTGATACCGCAGTCCGGAAAGATTGAGAGCCATACTATCCTCGTCAGTTCCGATATTTACACCGAGTGCAGTGAAGATATTTTTTATCTCTTCGCTTTCATAAATCCTGTGCTGCATTGCCTTTTCGACATTCAATATTTTACCACGGAGGGGCAGGATTGCCTGGAACCGCCGGTCGCGTCCCTGTTTTGCCGTTCCTCCTGCTGAATCACCCTCAACAAGGTATATCTCACACTTAGCCGGATCCCTGTCAGCACAGTCAGCCAGTTTACCTGGAAGACCGGAACCGGAAAATTCATTCTTACGCTGGACAAGTTCCCTGGCTTTGCGGGCAGCATGACGGGCAGTGGCGGCAAGTATGACTTTCTGGACAATAATTCTTGCATCTTTCGGATTCTCCTCAAGATAATTTGTCAGCATCGTGCTGACAGCCTGGTCGACCGCTCCCATAACCTCCGAGTTGCCAAGCTTTGTTTTAGTCTGTCCTTCAAACTGAGGTTCAGCAACTTTTACTGAAATTACAGCTGTAAGTCCTTCCCGAAAGTCATCACCGTTAATATCAAATTTAAGTTTCGCAGCTGCTCCGGAATCTTCGGCATACTTCTTCAACGTCCTTGTCAGACCTCGTCTGAAGCCTGCGAGGTGAGTTCCACCTTCAATTGTGTTAATATTATTAACATATGAATGGACATTCTCAGTAAATGAGTTGTTATACTGTAGTGATATTTCAACCGGTATATCTGTTTTGTCGTAGGATATATGTATTGGCTTCTCTATTATTCTTAATCTGTTGGCATCGAGATAATCAACAAATTCCTGAAGTCCGAGCTCTGAGCGAAACTCCTCATAACGAGGTTTTCCGCCGTTGCCATTCTCGACAAGTTCCCTCATATCCTTGAGAGTCAGGAGTATTCCCTTGTTAAGGAATGCAAGTTCACGAAGCCGTGTTGCCAGAATCTCAAAATTGAATTCTGTGGTCTGGAAAATAGTCTCATCAGGTTTAAAAGCAACTGTTGTACCCGATTTATCTGTATCTCCGATAATCATTACCTCAGTTACCGGTTTCCCCTTTTCATAATCCTGCTGGAATACTTTTCCCTCCCTCATGACCACCACCGAAAGATGAGAAGAGAGAGCATTAACGCAGGAAACGCCTACTCCGTGAAGCCCACCGGATACTTTATATGATCCTTTATCAAATTTTCCACCGGCATGTAATACTGTCATTACTACCTCAAGCGCGGATTTTTGTTCTTTTTCCATTATGCCTGTTGGAATACCTCGTCCGTCATCAATAACCGTCACAGAATTATCTTCGTGAATGATTACTTCTATTTTTGAGCAAAATCCGCCGAGAGCTTCATCAATCGAATTATCAATAACTTCATATACAAGATGATGTAATCCTCTTACACCAATATCACCAATATACATTGCAGGTCTTTTCCTTACAGCCTCAAGTCCTTCCAGTACCTGGATACTTTCCGCAGAGTACTCGTTACTATCCTGCAAATTTTTCTTTTTCTCACTCATTTTTCCTGTCGTTTTCTGTCAAATTTCTATTATTAAAAACAATCCGTGGAGAACTTTGTTTTTCTCATCATAAACTGATAATAAAAACGATTTTCGGGGAACAAAACCAGAATATATTTTTATATCCGCCAGCTTTCAGAACAGTCCTCTCTTTATCCGATATAAATAATTGATAACATGAATATTAAATACATCAGCAAAGATACAAAATTATTACGGTTTATATGTTAAAATAACCTAATATTTATGCACAAAAAAGAATAAAAATGAACATTGGCAATTATTCTGCCTTTTGTTTGTTAAAAAGCCCTGCTTGATCTACCAGAAGAGTTATATGACTTGTGCGACTTTTCCCTATAAACTATAAGTAAATCCTATCATGCACAGGAATCTCTGTGACGGATAATAGGCCCACTCATAGTAACGGTTAAAGGAAATATTATTGAATTTAACCCAGAATGAAAGGATCTTGGTATACCTGTATTCGCCTGTCAGGCTGATATTTACATGAGCCGGCATTTTAAAGACAGTTGTAGTCGGAGGAGGAGAGGTGAAATATTCAGTGGCAATCATCCTATATTTGCCGGTAGCTGTTAAATCAGCTCCTGCAACTATTTTGTCCCTCAGGTTATATTTAACAGCTATCCTGCCGTCCCAGTCAGGTCTGTTCCATGCATAATCACTTCTTGTCAGGGTATAATTATACCAGTTTGCACTTCCCCTGTAAGAAATCTTATCACCAATCAGACCTGTCAGTTCGCCGTGAATATTCATTACATCAACATCATCAGTCAGAGGAATAAAATAGTTTCCCATCTGAGGTGCCTGCAAGCTGTCAGGAAAAACCAGATTGGTAAAGAAAAGCATATCATTAATAAGTGAATATGAGGCAGAAACGAGGTAATTGCCACCCATCCCGTTATTCCCGTGAAGACCAGCTGAGATAATCATTGAATGGTTTGTATTTGGAAGCCTGAAGAGGCTCCCGTCAGTTACCAGGAACGGATTCTCTTCAATAACTTTCCCGGGTTCGTTCTTCTCAAGCTTACCGTTCAATCCTGCTGAGAAAGACAAATAGGAGGGAATTATGTTGAATCCGAAAGTGACATCAGGATAGAGATGAAAATCGGTTTTAGACTTTAAATTCTTATCAAGAAGCATCTGAAACCCCAGCTTGAAATTCCATTGTGGAGTGTTTTTTTTGACGAAAGGGCTGACAGATGCTATAAACTTTGATTTATCAAAAACAACACTTGAAGGATTATAATATTCAAACTCCAGCTCCGAACCTGCATAAAAACCTTTATAAATCTTTGACATTGTGCCACTTACGCCGGTATTATGCTGGTATCTGTCACCTCCATTAAAGAAAAGATCGTAATGAAAATTAAAGTCATAGGAGAAGTTCGCAGAATCAAGATTAAGAGAAGAGAATGAAGCTTTTGCACCTAAATTATTGTATCCAATCCTTATGTCTTTATTTTTTGGTACATAACCAACAATACTTGTATCATAACCATAAGCATATCTTGCCTTCTGACTATAATCTACCGAGCCTTCCAGATAATTCTTCCTGAAGAATCTTTTTCCGAATAATGAGACGTCATTATCCATATATCCTGCAAAAACTCTTTTGTCATTCTGAAGCTTAATTCTTCCGTTTGTCGAAAAATGTCTGGCATATACGCCGAATGCCTGTTTCTTTGAACGTTCGTTAGTAACACTGACTTCTGCCAGTGGTGTGATATAATTCCCCACTCCGATATTCAGGTAGCTTTTATAAAGTTTTGGCAGGGGATCCGGAAGTAATGATGCAGCCTTTATTGGACTTATTGAATATTCGGGTGAATAGGGCTTTGTGGTTATTGAGTATTTAAATTCGGGATTGATCTTTGCAGTATCATTGACATCCGGCAGAAAGCTTCTCTTCTTAACCTCAGGAAGAGATGGCTTGTACGGATTATAGAGGGTCACCTCCCGTTTCAAATCCTCCTGTTTTGTCTGTGCCGGTGCAGATATAAAAGCAAGGAGGATCAGGAGAGTTATTATCAGGATTTTTTTCATCTCAATTTGTTATCAGAATCGTAAATTATTCAAACTTATCATAATTTATTGATATTCTTATACTTATAGTATACTAATTGCTTTGATTAAGTACATCAAGTCTCGAGTTCACTTCATCCAGAATCCCGTCATCACGTATAGTATAATAATCTCTCAGGCTTTCCAGGGTAACCCTTGCCTGCAGCAAATCGCCCTTTTTAGCGCTGATATCAGCAAGCAGGATGAACATTCTTGCCATCCAGTATTCATGCGGTGATTTCTGGTCAATAAATTCCAGAATGATTTTCTCCGATTCAGGTATCTGATTATCCTTATATAATAATTCGGCAACCCTGTATTTCGATTCTGCGCCCTCAGCACTGACCACTTCCCAAGCCAGCTTGCGAAAATCAGCAAGCGCATCAACGAAATTATTAAGGCTGTAATTAGCCTTGGCTTTCATAAAAAGTGCCTCCCTCGACAATTCCTCGGGTATATTAACTGCTTTGTTTATCTTTTCTACAACTGCAAGTGTCTTTTGTGCATCACCCATCTGGTAAGCCGATCTGAGTTGTCCTTTATACGACAGCACTAAATTTTCAGCATTTGCGGCAACTTTTTCAAGCTTTTCATAATAATCAAGAGAAAAGCTATAGTCTTCCTTTCCATAATATATTGTCGCGGATGAAATTATTGATTGCTCAGTAAACTCGTTATTCGGAGCATTTACAACCTCAGCATATAATTTCAAAGCTTCTTCAGTATTCCCTGAAGCCTTATAGCACTCTGCCAGGTAGAATCGGGCATTCTGGCTAAAGCTGCCATCCGGAAATTCATTAAGATAGTTTTTGAACACCTCTGCGGCCCTGTCACGTTTACCTGTGATGTACAGGTTTTCACCGGAAGCGTACATAAGGGAATCCTTCTCAGTCGTTTTGATATCACTTAATCCCTGCTGAGTTTTTATATATGCAAAATATGATTCTACATCATTTATTTCAACATAGATGTTTTTCAGACCAGTCATTGCATATCTGGCCTCCGGTGTTGATTTATAGTTTTCGATAACCTTTTTATATTCGGCAATAGCTTTATCGTTTTCTCCAAGGTTATTATAAAGAAGTCCGAGTTGTACTATCGCTCGCGGGACAAACTGAGTTTCACGATATGATGTTATGATTGTATTGAAGTCGGCTTCGCCTTTCCTGAAATCTTCCATCACCAGGTATGCCCTGCCTCTCTCAAAAATGGCATTCGGCTCATAGGAGGATGACGGGTACCTGCGTGTAAGCAATGTAAGTGCATCAACCTTGCCCTGCTGATCGTTCATAAGTCCGAGCGAAAATCCCTTCTGAAACATTGCATAATCAGCATCTATTTTACCGTAATCAATAACCTTGTCGTAATATTCTATTGCCATCGGATAATTGGTGGTGATGTAATAGCAATCAGCAATCCTGTTTCTGGCATCAACCATTAAATCTGTCTTTACATTTGCAACTTCTGACTCAAATGCTTTCAGGTGAGTCAGCGCATTTGAGTAATCCTGCAGGTTGAACAGCGAATAACCAAGGTTATATCTTATAAGGGAATATTCGCTCGATTTCATTGAACCCGGTATTCCAAGAAACTTCGTATACGCATCTATGGCATCTTTATATCGTCCGAGACGGTAGCAAGCTTCCCCTTTCCAGTACTCAGCTCTGGCCCTCAGTTGATTGTTATACTTCCCGTAGAGGAGGGATTTATCAAACATGTCAACAGAGGCTTCAATCTCCATATTTTTGAATAACTCCAATCCTCTGAAAAGCGCAACCCGCTGATAAGCCTCTTCAAGCTTGCTGCTTTTATTTCTTACTTTATCGAGTGAAGCAAGAGCTGCTTTATAGTTCTTTGATTGTAAATAGGTAGAAACCAGATAATTGTAAACTTCCTCTATCCGGTCGGAATTTGGATATAGTTCTATATACTCATTAAAAGAAACAATAGCTTCACCAAAGGGAGAATATGAAGTCTCGTAAGTAATCTTTGCATAATTAAACAGGGCATCTTCCTTTATCTTCGGGTCAAAATTCAGCTTTGATGCTTCGGCGAATCCGAATTGTGCACGTTTCTTATTGCCTTTCTGCAGATAACAATCTCCAAGGATGTACCAGATATTCTGGCTCAGCAGGTCTGATCTGGAACTTATTTCAAGCAACGTTTTAATCGCTTTATCAATCTCACCGGTTTTATAATAACAATAACCAAGCTGGTATTTATCTTCTCTCCCGCTTATTTTTGTTCCTGTTGCAAAATTTTCGAGATAAGGCAATGCCTCTTTGTAATTCCCTTTGTTATAGTATGCATCACCGATAAATCTGTAGAGTTCAATGGCTCTTCCCTTTCCTGCTGATTTCAGCAGATTCGGGGCAATTTCCAGAATCTGGTCATACTCCTTCTGAAGATATAGTATCTGTACAATGTAAAAAGGGACAATGCTCCCGAAAGTCTCATCGTCCTTGAGACGGTTGAAGCCATCAATTGCTGTAAGGTACATTTTCTGCTCATATGCGATCTGCGAAAAATAGTAGACAGCCGGCGGAGTATATTCAGTATCAATATCTTTTATTTCCGACAACATAAGCAAAGCCCTTGGTTTATTTCCCCTTATATATTGAGAATAGCCGTTCCGGAAAAAGTACTCAGGCAGCCTGTCAGATGATAATTCCTGCCTGTTGACCAGTTCATAATACGTAACAGCTTTACGGTAATTCTTATTCTGATAGAAATAATTTCCGAGAGCCAGATATGCTTCGTTGATCCGCGGACTTTCCGTGTGCCTGCGTATAAAAGTCACCATCTTGTATTCACCGTCGGGATTAAAGAGGTATAAAGATGCTAATGCACTGAAATATTCAGCTTCAGTAAGGGTTAATTGGTCAGTATTACGTTCGTTTTTAATATATAAATCAAAAAGCCTTATGGCTGCAGGATACTTTTCTTTATTGAATAACTCCATACCTCTTAAAAATTCAGATCCCAGCTGTTTACCGGTGAAAGGGACCTGCGTTATGGCTCTGACAGCAAAGACCAGGAGTAAACTGAAGATCAAAATGACTTTTTTTCTGTTCATAACTTATTTTTTTTTGCTCATTACTCAATAACCGGCTAAGTATTAAAGCAATTAAGATCGACACATAACAAGTTAATAATAAGCTATATATATCAAATTACGTTTTTAAAAATCAGATGTAAAATTACAACTATTAAACGCCTCATGTCGGCCTTTATTACTGATTTTATTAACATCCAAAGGTTAATTATCAATTCTTTCATTATTTTGCATTTAAATCACCCTGAAAATGCAGGAAACCCTTCCCCTTGACATAATTATTGAAATGAAAGATTGCCTCATCTGGCAGCAGGATCACCTGGTCCTGTCAAATGTTAGCCTGAGTGTCAGAAAAGGAGAATTCATGTATCTCGTTGGAAGGGTCGGAAGTGGTAAAACAAGTGTAATAAAAACACTTAATGCCCAGATCCCCCTGAAAGAGGGAACCGGAATTGTTGCCGGCTACAATCTGTCAAAGCTAAAAAACAAAGATATTCCGCACCTGAGGCGAAAGCTGGGAATTGTTTTCCAGGATTTTCAGCTTCTGACCGACAGGTCGATAAATGACAATCTTGAATTTGTCCTGAAAGCAACAGGATGGAAAGACAAAAATGAGATCGACACCCGTATCGGTGAAGTGCTTGAAAAGGTCGGTATGGGGCTTAAAGGTTACAAAATGCCTCATCAGCTTTCAGGAGGCGAACAACAGCGTGTCGTTATTGGCAGAGCACTTCTGAACGATCCGGATATAATCCTGGCTGATGAGCCTACCGGCAACCTTGATCCGGAAACTTCTGAAGGCATTATCAGGCTGCTTATTGAAATCAGCAAAACAGGAAGAGCGGTCATTGTCGCAACCCATAATTATACTATCCTTAAAAGGTTCCCTGCCCGGACTGTTAAATGTGAAAATGGCAAACTGGTTGAGGTAAAGAATGATGAGGAAATTGAATTAGAAAAACTCTGAAGGTAAGGAGCCTCTAAACGCTGAACTCTGAACTCTCAACAATTACTTTAACATACGGAATGGCCAGAGAAGCCTGTTCCGGTAAATCCGGTAGAAAGGGACATTTGAACTTCCGAACGATTCCATAAATGACGCTATTGAGGGCACCGAAGAGCCGGCAAAGTCAAGTATTGTCCTGGTACCGGCAAATTCCTTAATCAATTCATTAACAACATAATACCCTGTTCTTCTTTCACGACTCTGCGGTGTATTAACCACAAAAAGCATAGTTTTGTTACCTTTTATTTCAACGAGAAAAATACCAAAAATTAACTTTTCCCGCGATGCTCTGACTCCTATTATCCTGCCTTTCTTATTTCTAATGCAATAATACATCAGGTTATTCAGCCGCTGATAATCCTGCGATTTAATCCCTTTAATTTCCGAACCTTTATTATTGATGAACAATTCAATTAATTCCTCCGGTGTTACATCTGTCACAATTTCTGTTTTCTTTTTGCCTGATCTCTCGATGTTACGCTTGCAGTGTTTTGAAAAGCCATCCCAGAGCTTATCGTATGATTTGAAAAGATCCAGTTCATAATTGGCTCTCAATGTTACCCTGTACTTGTCAGAATCAATTCTCTGCCCGACACATAAATCAATAAGCCGGTAAAAATCAGGCAGATACTCGATAAATTCATTTATTGCTTTCTGAGCGGACTTATCAGGAGAAAATGCCCCAAGCTGTTGGAGAAATCCCGGTGTAGCAATATACTGTATCCCATATTTCTTAAATACCGGAATCGGGAAAACGGAATCATAATCATCATCTACCAGTGCTTCCCAGTCCGGAGCCATATTGTCGAGATACCAGGAAAAACCATAAGGTTTGACCCTTGGCGAATCCTTTATGCAATTATCCCATAATTCACGATCTATCTCATTATGCTTCAGGTAGACTATCATGATTTCTGCATTTTAAGCATTGTCTCAAAAAGTTCTCTCCAGCCTTTCCATTCCTCGCTTTCCTGCAATGAGGTATTATGCCACAGGCTGACGAAGAGACCACCCACCTTCCTGGTTTCATCAATAAGCTTAATCACTATCTCTTTTGAAGCAGAAGGATCAAGTTCTTTGTACTGGTAGAGAGTTCCATCCATAATCTGGAAGGGCACAATTTTAAGGTTTACCTGCCGATCATCAGTAACATCGTAAAAATAATAAGGCCTTGCAATTCCCGCTCTGAAACCGGGTTCATCAGGATATCCCATAGAAAAATCCTCCACGATTCCTGCTTTAGATAACTGACGATATGAAGCCGGCATAAATATCCGGATAAAATGGTAACGGGCTGATCCGACATCTTTATCAGAGATTGTCTTTAACCTGTTCAGCTCTGATGTCAGGAGGGTGTAATTATCTGATGAATAATAAGAAGGATGCAATCCAATCATATACCGTCCGGATATCTTTTTTATCAGAATCCTGTAATCTTTATTCTTCCATGACGGATTCTTGTTATACTTTGAATAGTCACCGGTAGGAAAAAAGAACCTGGCTTCAGTTTTATTCTTTTCAATATTATCAAGAATATAATCGTAAACCTCAAAAGGATCTTTTTCTCCCTTTCGTACAACTCTGTATCTTTCACCCGCATGTCCCGATTTCGCAGTCAGGTCATGAATCATTCCACCGACACTTCTCAGGAGGTTCTTGCCAAGATATGCAAACGGTTGATCCGAGTCGATAGTCAGAAGAGACTTAAATTCATTACGCCTGAATGCAAGTTTGGGAAATTTCTTTATCAGAGTCTTTGCAAATTCCTTTGTCCAGAGATCAACAACCGGTTTATCCAGAAATCCCTGTTTAAAAGCCAGGGATGAGGCCGCCGGGAACCTTCCATGATCATCAGGCTGAAATTCAAGGTATTCCTCATAGCGGCTGACCAGGAAAAAAGAGGCAGCAAAAATATCAAATGGTATATCTGAGTCAGGAGATGTCTTGAAAAACACAGGAAGGTTTTTCCATTCGCTTACAGTTATTTCCCTCTCCATTGTTCCTTTCTCAAATAATAATGAATCGGGATTTATTTTGAAGGCTCCTGTTATGTTGTCGGATGAATAATTGATTACAGGGTGCTTACCTAGCTTGCGCCGGTCAGTTACAATTTCCCATGGCAGGCCAAGAATATCTCCGAGGAGTATTGCGGCAATATACTTCAGCCTGGGAACATTGTCCCTGGTAAATATCTTAACCTGACGGGGATCCATATAACAAATTTAATAAAAACTCTGTGTTTCTCTGTGAATTCTCCGCAGACTCTTTGCAAGTTTTTTCATTTTTATTACATAATCTGTCTGTCAGCGCCAAAGAGCAGATACAGAGGCAGGAAATAAATGTAATCAGACCGGAATTCTATCTGTTCAGGAAATCATCATACAGAACCTGCAGGTATGCCTCCCCGTATTTTCCGGCCAGCTCAGGGTCTTTTCCGGTTTCCACAACCGGTTTCCCTGGTTTGTGATCATATATGTACATGGAGCTGTCAGTAAGGAAAGCAAATCCTTCATTGAAAGTATAAAAAGCAAATGACTTTGAATTTTCCGATAACAGATCTTTACTGAAAGGATAATTATCGTCCAGATCAAGCTGATGCAAAAGTGTCAGAGATATATCAACCTGGCTTCCCAGCTTGCTTATTCTGATATTGTTGGTTGTCAGGACACCTCCCAGCCAGAGCATCGGAATATGGAATATATCATCGGAATACACCAGTACTTCGGAGGAATTTCTCCGGCAGTGGTCAGCAACAAGAATAACAAGTGTATTTTTCCACCATTCAGTTGTTTTTGCCCAGTCAAGGAATTGTCCGACAGTTTTATCAGTATAATAAATTGAATTTTTAAATTTTGTAAGGTCATCATTCCCTTCAAAAACAGGCTTCATCGGTACATCAAAAGGTTCATGGCTCGATAATGTCAGAATTACTTTCAGAAAAGGTTCCCTGACTCTTTTCATTGAATCTGTCAAAGCCTCAAAAAGAATATGATCATGAACTCCCCATCTGGCATTATTTAATTCAGGATCAAAGTTGTCCTGAGTAATTATTTCCTGGAAACCTGCATTTATAACGTATGAATGGAAGTTTGCAAAATTTATTTCACCACCGTACCAGAAAGAAGTGTTATAGCCTAATCCGTTAAAAGTCTTAACAATACCCGGAAGAGACTGGGTTTTTTTTGGTTCTTTCATTATTGATACAGCTGGTTGTGCCGGGTACCCGTTTATAATAGCAGGCATAGCTTTATCGGTACGATTACCTGACGCATAAAATCCCGTAAAAAGGATTCCTTCTTTACATAATCTGTTGAAGTTGGGTGTTACAAGAGAATCGCCTCCAAGTGGTCCGATTAGTGCGCTTCCAAAACTCTCAAGGACGATAAACATAATATTCGGCTTTGATCCTGTGATAATCTTTACCGGATCACTGGTTTTTCTCGTTAAGGAAGCAGTCAGTTCTTTTGCAACATTCATATCGCCAAATATATACGGATTTGATACAGGTTTCTTGTTGAAAACAGAACTGCCCACATTCCAGACCACATTGACAGCAACATGGTTTACAAAT